>WNGB01003618.1_pt1 | contig 24136 bp, 18 predicted proteins | sample 5400681 | NCBI WGS metagenome assembly WNGB01 (sample SAMN13153367, study PRJNA577476) | soil metagenome | isolation source: 115 cm soil or saprolite under grassland replicate 2 | place: USA:California | collected 2016-06-15
TACGCCGACAGCAACACGCACGCCCACGCCCACTCCTACCGTCACGCCTACCCCAACAGCCACGCCCACTCCCACCACGACCGCCACGCCTACGCCTACGCCCACCCCCACGCCTACGCCAACAGCAACCCCCACGGCCACGCCCACTCCCACTCAGACCGTCACGCCTACCCCAACAGCCACGCCTACTCTCACTCCGACCGCCACGCCTACGCCTACCGCCACTCCCACGCCCACTCCAACATCCACTCCGACTGCCACGCCCACGCCCACGGCAACGCCCACGCCCACGCCCACGGCAACGCCCACGCCAGGCACTGTTTATGTCGAGCGGGATATCGCCAGCGACTGCATTCCGGCGGCCGGCGGGACGAGCGGACATAAGCTCCTGACCGGCGTCAGCACCGGAGCCAACCTCAGCCGCGTCATCACCAGCGGCGCCGTCGATGAGACAAGCCTCGCCTTCACCACTGACGCCGGCCAGATAAACCTCGCTGACTGGGGCACCGGCTTCTATGCAGTCGAGCTCAACGTCATCTCCGCCGGTGGCAACGTGTCAGGCTACAAGGCGCAACTCGTGCGAGTGGCCTCGGGATGCGGTGTCGTTGCCACCCTGGCCACATCAGCCAGTCAGAGCGGCACCGGCCTCAAAACCTTCACGTTTAACAACGTGAGTTCAATCGGCTCCGCCAGCGACCGCTTCCAGGTGAGAATTCTTGGCACGGCCTCGGGAGGCGGTGGCACGTCGAGGACCCTGACAATTCAGGTAAACACCGCCGATTCCGAGGTTGCTGTGCCATGGATCGCATCCTTGGGCACACCCACGCCGACTGATAGCGATGGAGACGGCGTCGCTGATGCGTCCGATAACTGCCCGAACTGGCCGAACCCGGCCCAGAACCTGCCGCCGTGGCCGGTACCCGCCGGCGACCCCGACTGCGACGGGTTCAGCTCGGCGGTCGAGATCTCCGCCGGGACAAGTCCGCTCGTCCACTGTGGCATCAACGCCTGGCCGGCGGACATCAACAACGATACCTCGAGCGACATCTCGGACATCGACCAGTTGGCGGCCAACTTCGGCCTGTCTGTGCCACCCGCCCCCGACCGTCACGACATCGCCCCGGACCCGGTCGACAACGTAGTGGACATCGCAGACATCGACAAGCTGGCAAGCCTCTTCGGACTGAGTTGCCTGTGAGGACGAACGAGGGGACCTGATCGCCGTCGTGGTTTTCATGATTCCGCGCCGGATTGCAGAGACGGGGATGGTAGCACTGATGGTCCTATGTAGTCTCTAGATTTCTTGGCAGATGGACAGTGCCTTAGGCGAACGTGGCTAGGGCTTCTCCTGGTGCCCGCAGCCGCTACGACGAGGAGGGTTGAATCGTGTGTGATCCACGCGCACCTGGGCTGCAGGGCGTCGGCCAGTCACTCAGCCAGAGCGAGATCGCGCTCTTGACACAGAATGCGACTTTCACGTAGAAGAAGAGCAAGTGCTCTCGATCCGATCTACGAGCGAACCCGCTCTTCTTCTCTGAAACGTAAGGAGGCGATGATGAGACGAATCTTGATACTGCTGCCAGTCCTGACGGTCGGGGTTATCGCGTCAGGCTTGTTTCTCACCTTGAGCCTGACGCGCGCCGTCAACGAAAACACCAGCATCAGCATCGACATGGTCACGGCCGGCAACACCTACGACGAAGCCACGAACGTAATGACCGTCGGTGCCGTGGATTTCTGCCTCGAGAGCGCGGTGGCCAACCCGGCGACGCATACCCATAACGTACACGTGGTCATCCAAAACGTTCAGGACATGACCGGCTGGCAGGTTCGACTCAATTACATCGGGGACAAGATGAGGCCCAACACCGTCAACTTCAATCCCTTCACCGATAATACAACCGGCCAGAGCATCTCCTTCAACAACCTGCCCATCGATGCCGGCGTCCACAGGGCCCTCTCCACCGCACAGAACATTCCCGCCTCGCTTCCGGGGCCGCAGACCGCCAGCTTCGGCGGCAGCTACCAGGGCCTCCGCACCTTCGCCGTCTCTCCAGACACGCCCGCCAAGTCCCCGGCAGACGACAGTTCCTACGGTGCCCCAACAGGCGGCGTGCTTGCCTCGATGTTGCTCCAGGTAGTCGGCGACCAAAGCGGCCAGGTCGTGTCAGTGGACACCGACGACGCCGTCCCCAACAATCCAGGCAGCAAAGCGATCTACTTCGACGGCACCGGAGCGGTAGAGATCGAGATCCCGGAAGCCCTCCTGGGTGACGGCTTCCACGCCGAAGGCACGACCTGCCCGGCGGCGACCGTTGCGCCCACGGCCACGCCCACCACCACGCCGACAACACCGCCGGGTGCGACGGCCACGCCCACGCCCACCCTCACATCCGCGCCAGGCGCCACCCGCACGCCTACGCCCACAGCCACGCGGGCCCCCGCCGCGCTGCCTCCAACCGGCGACGCCGGCGAAGGAAGCGGGTCCGGCTGGGCCTACCTTCTGCTGCTTGGCGCGGCCCTGGCCATCCCGGCGTCCGGGGCTGTCTTCGGCTTAGCGCGTCTGCGGGGTAGATAGATGACGGCACGCGCAGCCTGTTAGCTTAGAGCTTCATCCATGAGGGCACCGGCTTCTCTAGAGCCGGTGCCCTCCACGTCACGCAGGCAGGCTTCACCAGTGATGTCAAGAAAGAGATCGTTCCTGCTCTCCCTGCTCTTCGTGGCTGGGTTCATCGCTATCTCAGGCTTGCTTATCTCAAGAGGCGAAGGGCGCGCCGTCCAGGCCCCCAGAATAAGCCTGGATATGGTAATCGCGGGCAACGGCTACGACGAGAGCACGAACGCCATGACGGTGGGCACCATTGACAACTGTCTGGCCGCGGACGGCCCTGCCAACAATGCCCAGCACAACCACACGGTCCACCTCGTGATCGAGAACGTGGAAGACCTCACCGGCTGGCAGGCCCGCCTCAATTACATTGGAGACAAGCTCAGGCCCAGCACTGTCAACTACACTCCTTTCACCGATAACGGCAGAGGCCAGGCTGTCAGCTTCCTGAACCTACCCATCGACCAGGCCGCCTCTATACACTTCAGCGTCATTGGCGCAGAGTTCATTCCGGTCGCTCCTGCGGATGGAAGCAACACGCCCCAGACCGCCCTAATGGGCGCCAGCTACCAGGGTACGCGCACGTTTGCTGTCTCTCCGGACACCCCGGCTAAGGACCCGCCTGACGACGCCTCTTACAGCGCTCCCAGCGGCGGCATCCTGGCCTCCCTTCTCCTCCAGGTAGTGGGCGACGAAAGCGGACAGGTCCTCTTAATCGACTTGGACGACGCGAACCCGAACAAACCCGGCAGCAAAGCCATCATCTTCGACGGGACCGGCGCCCGGGAAACCGACCTCGCCGAAAGTGCCCTCGGTGATGGTGTGCACGCCGAAGGCGTTGGCTGCGTCCCGCCTCCCGGGCCATCCAGCGGGACGCCACCCGCCACCGGCGAGCCGGGTCAGTCGCCAGTCTCCCCAGGGGCCACGAACGTGGGTACAGCTGTTCCCGGCGGAACGACGCCGTCCGGCACCTCGCCAACGCCCGTCGACCAGAATTTGGGGGCGGAGCGTACAAACGGCGGAGACGGCACGTCACTCTGGATCTACGTACTGGTCGCCGCAGCCGCCCTGGCCTCTCTGGCCACTTTCATCGGTTGGCGCTTTCGCTCGCGCCTTCCGTGGCTCAGGAGATAGGTGTTTTAGCTCTGCCTGGCCTTGACATCACTGCGCAGAATGTAATAAAGATGAAACATCACGTTAGCGCACGCGGCGATTGTTCATAGATTGCCTGGCAGTACAGCATAGATAGGTAATTTTGCGGAAGCTTCTGCCAAGGAGAATCGCCGACCCTGGGCCTAAGCAAAGGAGAGTGGACGCAATGACCGGACGCCCTAGTAAGCTGCTGCTGCCCCTTGCCATCATACGCCTTGCCGTGATCCCCCTCTTCGTCCTCGTCACGCTGGCAGTGACCAGCGATGGCGTTCACGCCGCGGGTAGCTTCAACCCGCAGCCGGCGTCGACCTATTCGACCGTAGATCCCGGCTCCCACCCGGACATCACTGGCGCCTTCAACATCGGCCTCGGGCCGGACGGTCAGCCGATCACCGCGGACGATACCGGTGACTATAACTTCGGCGGCGTTGTCACCTTCGCGCCCTCCTCGCCTGCGGATGGCGACATGCCCGACGGCGCCATACTCGGCACTCTGAGTTCAGTCGCCACGCTGGGCCTCCTCAACGGCGCGTGCGTGAGCACTATACAAGTGAACTTCACGTTCATGAAGGGGACCACCGACATCAACAATACGGTTGAGCCCCTAAAATACGGCCTGGACAACGACCTGGCTATCGTAGCCGGCGACACTGCGCCCTTCGATGGTGTAGGTGACGTCAATCCGCCTCCGGCCGTTAGCAAGTACCCCTCCTATCTGAACGCCATCTTCGACCCGGACTGGGTTGACTATGGCCCAGACAAGATCTCCGGCAACGGGGACGACACGAACGGGCCGCTGCCGCCTATCAAGCCAAGGTTCCGTTTTGTGGGCGTTACGTCCATACGCTCCGCCGGCAACCTCTGGGTAGTCCTCCAGGGGCTGGTATTCGAGCCGGGCACCAAGCTGCCTCAGCTGCCGGCGCTTGACCCCGCATACGGTTACCCCAGCGTCACCGTCCTTCAGACCAGCTCAGCGGCCGGCTCCGCCACTCCCCCCGCACCCAGCGCGGTGACTGACTTCTGCACCCCGCTCAAAGTCGATACCCTTTCATATGGCGTTACACAGGACAATCCGGCCACAGGCCCCAATGAGGGTGGCGTAAACGTGCGCACCCTGCCGGAGGCCGGCACCAAGATCGTCGGTATCAACTACAGCCCGAGCCAGCGCGACGCCGACGGCGACGGCTACGAGAATTCACTCGACTCCTGCCCCTTCAACGCCGATACTGTCTGGCTCCCGCGGAACACGAATACGCCGCCCATCGAAGGCGACAGTGACGTCTTCGCTGGAGTGCCGGTCGGCGACGGCATCCCTGACACCTGTGACCCCACCCCCACTGAACAGACCTTCCCGGCCGGCGGCCAGCCGACGGACCATGACGGCGACGGTTTCCTGAATCGGGGCGATAACTGCCCGACGGTGTTCAACAAGGACCAGAAGGACACGGACAAAGACGCCAACGGCGAAGAGGTCGGCGATGGCATCGGCGATGCCTGCGACACGCCGGGTACGGATGCGGGCACAGACTGCGTGAGCGACGGATGCAGTCCCGGGGCGGGGCGTCCTATCCCCGCGCGTACGACTGCTGGCAAGGGCCCGGGCACGCCTGACGGCGAGCCGATCCTGTGCGTAAAGATCAACACAATTGATGTCGGCGGCCCTACCACACAAGTCGCATACAGCGAGTGCCAGACCTCGCTGCCGCCGGTTACGGGCCCCGGTGGCACAATCGACACGAGCCAAATCGCAACTGGGACCGGGACCACAGCGGGCACGGGGAGTGGGAGCGGCAGCAGCGGCGCCGGCGGCGTAGGTGGGCCCGCCTCCGGCGTTGGTAGCCTGTCCCCGGTTGGGAGCAGCGTGCCGGCCTGGGCCGCCATAGCGGCTGGATTGGGAGTCGCCGGCTTGATTGGCTCGCTCGGCACCATGGCCTCTCGCCTGGTCAAGCGCCGGCGCGACGGCTAAGCACGCCCAGAGCTGAAGGAAACGACGGTGGAGCGGCCCTCAGAGGGCCGCTCCACTGCGCTGCGTTGGAATCAGATTAGGCCCGGCAGAAGCCCACCTCAGAGCTGAGGGGGCTCGATTTCGATACTTTTGTCGTTGTACGACGCGACTTCGAGCCCGAACGTCGTTGACAGCTCCCGCCCGTAGGGATAAGTGCCCTTAGCCACAGCTTCGAACTTAACCAGGCGGGCATCCTTCTCGCTGAGCCAGAGATCGACATCGTAGGACTTGAGCAGCCGCCCCATGTCGCTCTCAGACCCGTAGATCTGGGACGACGCTTCCAGGGAAGCGCTGGCAATCTGAAGGTGCAAAGCCTTAGTATCACCCACGTTTTCCAGCGCGCCCGATAGGCCAGTCAAGTTCAGAGGCGCAACGACGGCGGCGCAGAAGTTTGGTGGTGTAAAGGGAAAAGGAACGCCCTGGGTGTTCGGCCTGACCTGCCAAATCCCGCGGAGCTGTACCCACTCATTTTCTCCAATGCGAATGAACCGCGCCGGTTCCTGCTCGGGCTGGTCCGGCAGTGAAATCTCATAGTCCAGCCGATCCGGCTTCACAAACGCCCCGGCATGCTTGTATGCGATGCGGATGCTCGTTTGTGAGGGCTTGCCCACATACTCGCTTCCAGGCTCGCCTGGCGCAGGGTCGGGCGGCGGGCTCTCCTGCTGCGGCGAGTCAATGATGTATGTGAGAGCATAGCGGAACCGGTCCGCTTCATTCAGCCGGTCGCAGACTGCCGCTCCGGTAGTAGGCAGCGTCGTTTGCCCGTCACCCCCGGAGCAGGCAACTATGATCAGGGAGAGAAGCAAGGGTGCCGCTGCTACAAACACCGATCGCCCTCTCATGTCAAGCTCCGTCCGCATCCATTTCAAGCTCCGTCCGAATCCGCTGGAATAAGTCACACCACCGATGCTTGGAAGTCTCACCAGCATCGGTGCCGACCGGTCGCCGGTAACCTCCCATCATTCTACGCCCCGCCCGCGAGAGGCAGCAACCGCATGTACTCGTTCACTACATGTGAGACAGTTTGGCCCGCAGCGGGTGGTGTTTGGCAATGTACTCTGCTGGCGTTAATCCCTTCAAAGGCTTGATGGGGACGGAAGGTGTTGTAGAGGCGCTCCCAGTGCCGGAGGGCCGCGCGAGCAGCTGGGAGGTCAAGGTCACCGTCATATCACTCCCAGAATTCTTCTGTGTGGGTTCGCTGCGCCCGCTCAACGCGCCGTTCAACTTCGGGGAGCGAGGCGGAAGGACGAAGAGGCCGAACGAGTGCGACTGGCAACTCTGCTCGAAACGGGACATGAACTCGCTTCCGCCGTCCACCTGGATCGCGCTGATCGGAAACGGGAAGCGCGCCTTCATCGCCTCAAGGAATAGCATCGCCGTGGTGGCGGTCGCCGCGGAGAAGACCTCAACCACGTCCCAGCGGCTGATGACGTCGCGGGCGGTGAACTGCTTAAGGACGACGCCGGGCATAGGCCGCAGGTCCAAGGTGTCCACCTGGACGAGATCGCCAGGCAGCTGCACGCTGTACTCCTTGGGCTTCCTCACGGCGTAGGGGCGCCCCGGCCACCTCTTCCTCGCAGACAATTGCCGTCTGGGCGGCTCCCTGAGCAGTCCCCGCTCCCTCAGCTGCCTCAGGATGCGGCCTACCATCGAGACCGACACGCAAGGCGCGTTCACGGAGAAGCAGAACAGCAAGCTTGTCCTTGCCCCACCGCGGGTACTGTTCCCGCAGCTCAAGGACGGCCTGGACCGCCTCCGGACTCCACGTGGGCCAGCGCCGGCGTTTCGGCGCGCGTGAACCCTGTTCAAGCCCATGGGGGTCCTAGCCGCTTCAAACGATGGCGCCAGCGGTAGACGGCCGCTCGGGAGACGCCAAGCAGTCGGCTGCGATCGAGCCCTGGCACGCCCTTGCTGCTCAGCACCTCCCAGATCTCCAGCAGGTGTAGGCGCTCCTCCGCCCCAGCCGAAAGTTCCACTGGATGAAGGGAAGCTGCCCCTGTAAAATGCTCTTGGCAGCGCTTTCAGCTGCACCGAGGGGTCCCTCCTTTCGGGTTAGTTCTCACCCAGAAGAAAGGAGCCCTTACTCTTTTTGGTTACTGTCTCACATGTTTCTGAACGAGCTCACCGCCCGCACCGCGTCCCGTGTCGGTGCAGAACGGACCCTGGCATAGGAGCTGCACCTCCCTTAAGATCAGGTTATGACCCGGGTTCGCGGCCGCCGAGCGGTCGCTTTCGCGGTCGCGCTGGCGCTTCTATCCTTCGCGTCCGCTGCCGAAGGGGGAGGGCCGCTGGCGAGGCACTCGAACTCAACGATCGGGCTCCTGGCCCTCGACGCCGACACACAGGGCAACACCGCGACGTCTCTGGGGCTGATCGACGGTTGCGTCCGCGCAGAACCCGGCGCCACAGTTAAGCTCGACTACGTCGTCGACTCGATACCGCAGGACCGCCCGATGATCGCCTTTGAGGCGCAGATCCGCAACGACCGGCAGCTGCTCGAGGTATTGGATGTAGACAACGACCTCCTGTTGGCGGCAGCCGGCGCTTACTCACCTTTCGCCGGCCTGAGCGATGACCTTCCGGACAGCGACGGTGACTTTCGCATTTCAGTGCTCGATACGGCCTCATCGACGGAGCCGCAGGCCAACGTGGAAACGGGCGCCGGCGTGCTGGCGCGAATCACCTTCCGCGCGAAGGCGATCGGGGTCTCGGATGTGGCGATCGCCGTCCAGCAGGAGCCGCTGATCTACCCGCTGATTCAGGACACGCAGAACGAGATGATATTCGTCGACCGGCTGGGCAGTGCCGCTGTGGCGGTTGGCCAGGACTGTCCAGCGGAGGCGACGGAGCCGAAGATCGTCGACCTCACGCCGTTGAACGAGGAGATACTGGCCTCGAATCCAGATCTGCGAGCGACTGCCATTCCCGATGGCGGGACCGCTTCGCCACCATCGGCCACGACCAACGCAAACGAGACGCCAGCAGTGGGCCGCGTGACGGACGCTCCGGCAACGCCGCCGCCGGCCAATAAGCTTGGCGACGACGGTTCCGATGCCTGGCTGATCGCCGGCATTCTGGTCCTGCTGATGCTCGGCACGGCGGCCAGTGGCGGTTGGTACCTGTACCGTCGTTCACGCACCAGCCCGCCAGGCTGATAGCGTAGGTCGTCGCGGCAGAGCAGCTGATCACATCGCACTCGCGGGTGCTTGATCCGGCCAAACGCGGGCGCCGGGGCAGCTAAATTCGGGCCGGCTTCGCCATGCTTGGCTTCGACGCATCCTTTAGTGCCCGTTTCTACGTAATCCGCTAGGGATATTGAGTATAATAATCGCGCTTGACAGGAGAATCTAATCTGGGCTATACAGAGTGATAGCCTTTTGTCCGCACGGCATGCCCCGTACAGACGACGTACGCCGGCAGATAAAGGAGTGAGGCCCATGACCGGAGGGATTCGCCTTATCGCTTTCCTGCCCTGGCGATCGCACCCGCGCTAGCGGCCGGACCTGGCGCTTCGGGCCTATCGACTCCACGGGTTAGCTCGCCCCAAGACCTATGCGGCCGTACGAGCGGCCGAGTAAGCGACCGCAGACCGACCAGCGTGGAACCGAAGAAAGGAGACGAATGACGTGAGAGCAAGACCGTTTCTCGCGTGGGGAGCAGTGGCGGGGGTATTGTCTTTGCTGCTGGTTCTCGCCGGCACCGATACCGCTGAAGCAGGTACGTTCAATCCAACCCTTGAGATCACTCTGGAGAGCACCGATCCCGAGACGCCGTCAGACTTCACTGTGGACTTTGGCATCCGGGACCCGAAAGATCTCAACTTCGGCGGCGTCGTCTCCTTCATCCCATCAGACTTCGGCATCGTGCGCGGCGACAAGATACCGATAGGTGAGCCTGTCGGCGAGCTTGACGCCATCGCCACCCTCGGGCTGATCAACAGCCCCTGCAACCAGGCGCTGACCGTCCATTTCGACTTCGTGAACGCCACGATTGACAAGAGTTCGACGGTCTCATTCGACGACCTCGAGGCGGAGGCGGGAGATACGAGCGCCGAAGGCTTCGGCACAGACGACTTCGCCGAGGATAAGGACGGCAACGGCCTGCTGGATTCGATAGACCACTGGCCTGAATTCATCGATCGTGTCACCGGTTCCGTGCAGCCGTTCCGTCGCTCTGCCGGCATCGCGACCGTGGCGGGAATCCCGGTGCTGCTCCAGTTCCTGGTCTACAACCCGGGTACCGTTTTCGACCTGCCGGGCGAGGACCTGGAAAAGCTGCTGCCAAACGACGAATCTCTGGGCTTCCCCACGATTGTCCTTCTCCAGAATGTGGGCGACCCCGAGATAGACCCCGAGCCGGGCCCGATTACGGACTTCTGCACCCCGCTGACCTCGACAAACGTCGCTTTCGGCAAGAACTTCGACGCCGACGGCGACGGCACGGACAACGAGCATGACACCTGCCCGTACGACGCGCACCCTCAGATGGGATCACACGACGAAGACTTTGACTTCCTGCACAGCCAGTGCGATCCAGACGACTCTGACGCGACCGGCAAGAAGGAGGACCAGGACGATGATGGGCTCGACAACTTCGCTGACAACTGCCCTCTCATCGCCAACGAGGACCAGGCTGACGGCGACGAGGACTTCATTGGCGACGCCTGCGACGAGAACGCCAGTGAGCCGGACGGCTTGATCAATCTATCGATGCTGCCGCTGGCCGGGAATTACACGTTCACCGTGTTTACTGTCGGGCAGCGCGACGCCGACAACGACGGCTACCAGAACAGCATGGACACCTGTCCCCTCACCACGAACGCCGGCAATCCGACGCAGCTTGCCGACGGAGACGCCGACAACGATGGCATGGACGCCGCCTGCGATCCCAACGACGATCCCCTCACCGGCGGCACAAACTCCGACGTTGACGCAGACGGCTACCTCAACCGCCAAGACAACTGCCCTCTAGAGCCTAACGGCCAGGAGAGCAAAGACGAACCGACCGGCAACCAGAACGACGAAGACTTCGACACGATCGGCGACGTCTGTGACACGGCCCCCGATACGCCCGACGGCGAGCTCATAGTGAGGACTCTCGAGGGGGAGATCTTGATCGGCGGAGGAGGTGCCGGTGGGCGGCCCACCAACTGCCCTGACTGCCAGGTGCCGGGCGACCCTCCAGAGCCCCAAGCGAGTGCCGAAACGACCTCGGATTCGGCCGAGGAAGGCGACGGCGGCGGGTCCAACACCGGCCTGATCATCGGCATAATCGCCGGCGTCGCGGCCGCCGTCGTGGTCGTCGGCGGTGGCGGCGTGCTCTTGATGCGGCGCCGCAGCTGAGTCCCACACGCGGATTAAGCCAGGAGGGGGCCCACCGGAAAGGCCCCCTCTTTGTTTACCTGCAGCCGGCCTTTGTTAACCACCAGGGAAGATGATACGCGGTTGAAAGCCAGTCGTCCTCAGGCAATACTTGACATATCTTTACTCCGTCGGGCATCATGTCTACAATTCGTCCAATGTCGGATGCTCTTGCGTCCCACCGGGCTTGGTGCTTATAGCTCTGGTCGGATGACCAACCGGGGCCAGCAGGCTGATAGGCTATAGACACCAGCACAGCGGCGCAGATTTCCTGAATCCAAGGGGAGGGTCAATAATGAATAAGCGGACTATCGTCACTGCGGCTACGGTATTCCTGGCCATCGGCGTCGCGACCGGCGCCTTATTTCTTTCTGGCGTTTTGACGACGCGCGCCGTCCAGAACCCCTCGATTAGCATGGACATGATCCTTACCAGTACCTCTTATGATGACACCACAAACACGATGACCGTTGGGGCCGTCGACAACTGCCTAACCTCGGCAACGGCCAACACCGCCACCCACACCCACAATACCCACGTGGTCATCCAGAACGTAGAGGACATGACCGGTTGGCAGCTCCGCCTCAACTACATCGGAGACAAGATGAGGCCCAATACCGTCAACTTCCTTCCCTTCACCGACAACAGCACCGGCCAGAGTATCTCCTTCAACAACCTGCCCATCGACGCCGGCGTGCACAGAGCACTCTCCACCGCACAGAACATTCCTGCTGCTCCCGCTGACGGGACCAACACGCCTCAGACCGCCAGCTTCGGCGGCAGCTATCAGGGCCTCCGCAGCTTCGCGACCTCTCCGGACACGCCCGCCAAAGCCCCGCCGGACGACACCTCCTACAGCGCCCCAACCGGCGGCGTCCTTGCCTCCGTGCTGATCCAGGTAGTCGGCAACGAAAGCGGCCAGGCGTCCCTTTTCATGAACGCCGATGACGAATTCCCCAACACCCCCAACGCCGGCACCAAAGCGATCATCTTCGATGGCAGCGCCGCCGTTGAGTTGAACCTCGCCCCCGACCACCTCGGTGACGGCTACCACGGCGAGGGCGCGACCTGCGTGCCGCTCAACTGCGTAACGCAGGAGTGCCCGCCGCTTGAGACCCCCACGCCGACGGCCTCAGCCACAGCCACAGCCACAGCCACGCCTACGGCGACGGCGACACCTACGGCCACCGCCACGCGCACGGCGACACCAACGCCGACGGGCGAGCCCGCCACACCCACGCCCACACCCACGGTGACGCCTACGGCCACGGCCACACGCACGGTGACGCCCACGCCGACAGGCGAGCCCGCCACACCCACGCCCACAGCCACGGCGACGCCCACGCCGACAGGCGAGCCCGCTACACCCACGCCCACAGCCACGGCGACGCCCACGCCGACAGGCGAGCCCGCCACACCCACCGCCACGGCGACGCCCACGCCGACAGGCGAGCCCGCTACACCCACACCCACGGCTACAGCAACGCCCACGCCGACGGGGGAGCCTGCTACACCCACGCCTACCGCCACGGCGACGCCCACGCCGACGGGGGAACCCGCTACACCCACGCCTACCGCCACTGCGACGGCTACCCCAACGTCCACGCCCACGTCTCCTCCCGGCGGCGAGACCTGTGATGGTCGCGCGGCCACGAAGGTGGGGACGGACGAATCTGAGGTCATCCTGGGAACGCTGGGACCTGATGTCATCGTCGCCAAGGGTGGCCATGACATCATTCTTGCTCTTGACGGTGCCGACATCATTTGTGCCGGCGATGGCCGGGACCTCGTCGTTGGCGGTCTCGGCGATGACCGGCTCTTCGGTGAGCAGGGCAAGGACATACTGATTGGGAACGGGGGCGGAGACCATCTAGACGGCGGCGCCGCTGCCGAAGGGAACTTTTGCCTGGGCGGCGACGGCACCGATTCGGCGGTCAACTGCGAATTCGTAGGCGGCGTGCCGTAGAATCTTCCGCCAAGCGCGAGAGAGCGGGGCCCGCCCGGCCCCGCTCTCTTCTGTCCCAAAGGCGGGTCCCTCGCCGCCCCGGTGATCACTCGATCCACATTTACTCAGCCTCGATTCCCGCCGGTCAATTTTGCTCGCTTACCGACTCATGGTCGATCCAGTTCCCGAACTCTCGCGCATCTGCAGCACCTGCGGCTCTTTTCCGTCAAGGAAACTACATGAGGCGAGCATTCGAATCAGCCCTCGGCAGGGTGCCTGGATTAACGAGATTGCGATCGGCGGTTTACGACCCCAAGACAGTCAACGGCGCCCGAAGCAGTTCTGTAAAACTCTGCCTCCCGACCGCGTCTGGACGGCCTATCACGGCTGGCTCGAGGCACGAGGGATTGGTGCAAGCCGGCGCCAATCGTCAGGCCACCGGTTGGAATATGTCAAAGACTATGCCTCATTCTTCAGGAAAGCAATGCCGTGTCTTTGAACAACCAGGAGACGATCGAGGCTCGCTGAAACGTCCTGCTTACGGCGCGCAACTCACGCCGAAGAGCCCAGCCAGGCGATCGATGTCACTGATGTCCACGACGTTATCCGGAGGATCTGGCGCGACGTTATAGCGAGTCGGCGCCGGCGGAACCTCGCTGCCGAACTCGCCGGCCAACGCGTCGACGTCCGTGATATCAGCGACCGAATCGTTGTTGATATCGGCCGGCCAGGCATTGACACCGCAGGCCAACGCCGGGTTTGTCCCGATGATCGCCTCTGCGGCATCGTTCCAGCCGTCGTTATCGCTGTCACACCCCGCACTGTAGCTCGTCGCCGCGATGAACGTGCCCCAGTTCTCCCCGACCGTATCCTTCGCATACTCGCCGACCAGCCAGACACAGTCGGGAAATAAGGGGTCAACCGCGGCTCCCAGATAGTCGCCCCAGCGTGACGAATCGTGAAACACGTCGCCGGCCCTGAGCAACGTAGACCCGCTCAGCGTATTCGGTGGGTCAACAGCGAGCCGACCGGTGGAACGGGCCTCGGCGAAGATCGCCGCGTTCGTGTGCGTTAGGGACACATACAGGTCCCCGGTTGCGTCTGTTCGCAGTGCCGGCCAGGAATAGTACTGGCTCGGCGCGCCGAACATGATGTCCTGGGCAACCAAAGGAGGCGTCACGCTCGCGTCCACTTCGATCACGTGCGCGCACGATCTCGTGGTCGAGTCTCCTGCGGGGACGCACGCTGCTGACGCCGAAGTCCACAACCGGCCGTCCCGCCACATTGCGTCCAGCAGCCTGCTGTCGCCTGAGGCTATGTTGCCGCCCAGTGCTACTGACGCCGGTGGCGCGTTCTGGGTGAACATCGGCAGGTTAGTAGCTGAAACTTCGGTGACGTTCGCAGCATCCGGCGTGCCCGTGACCTTGATGACAGTCAGCGTCGCCGCCGTGTTGCGCGTCACGAGGTACTGATCGTTCCCAGCAGATAGCGACTGTGCCGGCCGCACCGTGAAGCGGTCGAGACGGCGGGGGAACGCGAACAGCCCGACACTCGGCCCGGGCACGCCGGCGAGCACATCCGCCTTCTCGATGACGATAGTCTCCGCACCGTAGTAGAACGGCTGGTCGATGTCGAACACGTTGGAAGAGATCGTGAACTTATCGTTCGTGACGCCGATGCCTTCGTAGTCCGGGAATAGTTGCGCGTAGCTGATGACGTACATGTTCCAGGCGCCCGTGGGGTCCCTCGTCTGAGAGATCGCTAGGTGGAGCCGCGCCTGGTCGTTGTTCTGGCCGTGAAGATCAATAAGCGAGACATACGAAGCGAACCAGCGGCCGCTTAGCGCGTCGTAGATGACCTTCGGGTCTGTATCCAGGTATCCGGCCGGCACCCCGAAGAAGTCCGCCAGCGTGAAGGTCTGCACGGTGCCGCCGGTGCGCATGTAGATTCGACCAATGATGTTGACCATCTCGAAGACGTACTCAGGCCCGACGGCGACCTGTGGATCGGGCGGCGTCGGTGTGACGCCGGTCAGCGCTTGGTTGTCGCTGTTGTCCAGCCCCTCGAAGCCGGCGCCCGAAGCCACGGGCGGCGCGAGCGGTTCGGCCGAAAACGACTCATCGCGCACGTTCACCGCGGGCGCTGGGACCTGCGCTTCGTATGCGCCTTGCGACGGATGCCTTCGCGAAAGCAGCAACTCCCTAGTCTGTCCCGGTGCCGCCTCACGCGCTGGCGGCAGGTCCCGCACAACGATCGCACGTGGCCCTTCCAGCCTCACGCCCTCGCCGCCCTCGAGCGCCTCTCCTGCCCCGGAGCCCGGCAGTAAGCTCTGAGTAGCCAGGTACGTCGCGACCATGGTCGCTATCAGCAAGGGGAAAGTTCGCCGTATCTGCATTAGTTTCTCCATACGCTTGGCGGATGGACTCCACCACTTGTGCCGTCAATTGTCGCTTGCCTCTGACTCAAATGCCCGTTCCGATGTCCAGAAGGACAGCTCAGGCTGACACAGTCGCCTCGCGCGTCCCTATGCTGAGGAACCCAATGCTCGACGCTCTCATTACGTCTGTAACTGAATGTTGACCCACTGATTCGCCCCTAATCGCGCCCACCTTCCTTCCGTGAGCGCTGCGTTTATGATACCGGACGCGCCCGGAGAGTGAGGCTACGGTCGGCAGGTCTCGCCGAACAGCCCCGCCAGCCTGTCTATGTCCGTGATGTCGACAACGTCGTCGGGTGGGTCCGGCGCCAAGCTGTAGCGAGCGGGCGCCGGCGGTACGCTGTTGCCGAACTCACCGGACAGCGCGTCGATGTCCACTATATCGGAGACCGCGTCGTTATTAACATCCGCCGGCCAGGCGTTGGTGCCGCAGTCGAGAAGCAAGTTAGTACCCACATAGCTCTCAATCGCATCGCTGAACCCGTCGTTGTCGTCGTCCAAGTCGCAAGCGTTGCCTTGACCGTCGCCGTCGGTATCCGGTGTCGCAGCGCAGGTCAGGCGGTAGATGGTGTTGTTGAAAGCGAGTACCAGCAGATCACCGTTCGGCAGTTCGGCGAACGAAGCGATAGATACCGGCGTGTCCACGAGCAGGATGGGGTCGCTGCTATCCGCCGGGTTCACGGCCCAGATCCTACCAGAGCAGTAATCGCCGTACACGTACAAGCCGTAGACTTCCAGCAACGACGCCCCGCGGTAGACGTAGCCACCGGTGACGGAGCAACCCAGGTTGTGGCCGTAGACGGCCCGCGGAGGCTGGAACGGGGAATTGCACGGTTCACCGGGACTGGGGTCGTTGTACAGAGCGTTACCCTCATAGCAGTCCCAACCGTAATTACCGCCGCTCACGATCTTTTCCACTTCCTCCCACGAGCCTTGCCCGACATCCGCCAGCCAGAGGTCCCCATTCATCCGGTCGAAGCTGTACCGCCACGGGTTACGCAGTCCGTAGGCCCATACTTCGTCGGCGTTGGCGCCGGGACCGTCGGCGAACGGGTTACCCGGCGGGATCGAATAGGTCGCCTGCCCCGTAACATTGATCCGCAGGACAGAGCCGAGCAGGTCGTCGTTGTTTTGGCCCGTCTCTCCCGGGTCCCCCGCTCCGCCACCGTCACCGATCGAGAGATAAAGGTACCCGTCCGGCCCGAAGAGAAGGCGTCCACCGTTGTGGTTGCTTTGATCAGAGGGAAGTTGTGGGATCTCCAGCACCACCGTCTCCATCGCCTCGACCATATCGTTGCTCATGACTGGAAACCGCGAAAGGCGGCTGCATCTCGTGACACCTTGCTGGCAGGTGAGCGACGTGTAGTACAGGTAGACGCGGCTGTCGTTTGCGAAATTGGGCGAGAAAGCGATTGAGAGGAGGCCTTCCTCATTGCCCGCTACCTTGACTCGATCAGAAAGGTTGCCGTATATCGTCGGCGTGAAAGCGCCTGTCAGCGAGACACGCCGCACCACCGCTTCCTGCTGGCTGACAACGACGGCCTGGTCCGTCGTGCCCGGAATCATGGCGAAGTCCACCATACGGGTGAACGTCGCCGTGGTCACGTCCTGCACAAGCGTGTAGCCGCTGGGTGTCGGTGCTGCTCGCGCCGCGGGTGCGTCCCACCGCCCAACGACAATTGATCCGACCGTCACAGTCGCGAAAAGTACGGCAATCAGCGAGCTCCTTCGGCGGGATCTAGTGGCCGGTCCAGGTTCCAACTCAGCCTCCTACGATCAGTACTGCCTCATGCACCTCCCTGGATATTAGACGTATGGCGCTTTCGAACGCTACCTTTGCTTGGGGCCAGTGATGAGCCCGGGTAGCGCTGAAGAGACCCGTCAGACCACCATCAGCCTTAGCCATAAGGGTATATTGCCAGACGCGGCAAGACTCAGCGTCAACTGCGCTTGGGCATCGACTGTCAGGTGCCGGGAGACCCTCCGGAGCCTCAGAGCACAAGCGCGCCGGACACATCGACCGATGAAGGAGGAGACGTCAGTGGGTCGAACACCGGCCTGATCTTAGGCATCACTTGCAGGACGACATTCGGGAAGCGGTGCAACAGCTCCTCTAGCTGCGGGCCTCGGACGCGCTCACCCTGGTCCGGACTCGAGAACGGATTGTTCATCGCGGCGCTGCTGTGATGGCTGGCGACGACGATGAGTCGATCCTGGACGTTTGAGGCTACGGTCTTGCCCTCGCGGTCTATGTGGCGGGCGCTGCGCGCCTTCAGCGCTTCCTCCAGCCAAGCGAACTGTGTCGCGTCGATGCTGCCGGCCGAAAAGCCCCCGGGGTTTGTGCTGTCCAGCACGATCAGGCTGATTGGTCCCAAGTCGACCGCATAGTACGCAGTCCCGTCCTTGCGGTTCGCCTCAGTGAAACCGTGACCGAGCGGGCCGGGCAGCGCCTCGGTGCGGAAGTGCTCCTCCGCGGCTCAGCGGGCGTCTGTTCCCATCCGCGCCCACTCGTCGCTGAACCGTAGCAGGGTCGGAGAGGACCGCGTGCGGCTGGGGTTCGACGAGCCGCTCAGGGTCGCGCCAGCCCTCGTTCAGGACATCCGGCCCAACGTCGATTACCTTCAGTGACCCGGCGGCGATTATGCGGGCGCCCTCATCCGGCGGGAATTCCCCTGCGACAGGAGGTCCCTGTTGCCGGCTACGGCGTACCAAGGGTATCGCAACGCCTGCGGCGAGAACGCCGCCTGGGCGTCTTCAAGGAGGCTGCCGTAGGCGTCCGCGGGTGACTGCCCCTGGACGCCTTCGTTCCGGGCGCGCCGCTGTCGGGATCGACCGGCTTCCCGTCCATGAGTTCTAGGAACTAGCGCAGCTCGTTGAACTGGGCGTTGTCCGCCGCGTTGCCCGTGTGCAGCGCAAAATCCACGGCGCGGCCCGTCGTCGTGCTGTGATCGATGCGATTTGCCTGAGCGATCATCGCTGAGGCCGCCTGCAGGCTTAGCGCCTCCTGGGGACGGAAGGCATCCGTCGTGATTGTCGGGCTGCACGACTCCACCCACTCACTTCGCAGCGGCGACTCCTCGTCAACGATTCTGGAGTCAGAGAAGTGATGAAAGACCAGTAGCGAGCGGCGGCGGGTCTCCCGCCCTGCCAGCGCCTCTGCGAGGTCGGTCCGCACCACGTAGGGCTCTCCGGACAGATAGGCGAGCGAGCCGTTTCCATCCCGACTAATGGTAGCGTCGAGGGTTGTGAGACGGTGGCGCCGGTCGTCGCGACAGCCCATCGTGAACAGCACGCCTGCCGCGATGGCGCCCAGACCCCGCAAGAAGCGCCGCCGCCCGATTTTGCTCACCCGCCAGCTCGTGATAAGCTCCTCCCGCGTTCTTTCGCGCATCCGCATAACCTGCGGCTCGTCATCGCCATAACGAAGGCGCGCCGCGTTCCCCACAACGATTGTTGAATGGCTCGAAACAACCCCAGAAGGACTTCGGGCGCGCGGTGCCATATTGTTGATGGCAGCCTGGAAGCTTCCCGCAAAGCTTTTGTGCCCCCAATTCCTGCTTGGCCCGAACGACCGTAGGCGCGAGAAAGTTACTCGAATGAAGACGTGAGTTCCTGGCGATGGGGAGTCAGAAGTCTTCTTTCACCCCTCCACCTACCGGTCACGATCTTACAACGCAGCAAGTCCGATCTTCTTGTCCTGAGCGATTCACCCACGCGTCGGGTTATCGAGCAACTGCCAAGGTTCTACCCCGAGTGCCTTGGCCAACTTTCGGATTGTCCGAGGCCGTGGATTCACTCGACCGAGTTCTATACGAGCCACTGTGACCTTTCGCACTCCTGCGAGTTCAGCCAATTCAGCTTGCGAATACGCTTGGCGCTGTCGCAGAGACCTGAGATTGATTGACACGGAACTCGCCATCGCGCTTTGCGGTTCATTATGCCGTTGGCGAACGGACTGTGCAACGACAAGAAGTGTGACGCTCTTGCTATTGACACAGCTACATCTTTGCGATATCATTCTGATATCATGCAAACGGGTAATCTGAGGACAAGCTGCGAGATCTGCGGAGCCAATCGGAACCTGGATCGTCATCATGTCGATGCACGGGGAATGGGTGGATCCAAAGACTGTTTCGTACTTGGCGACGACAACCTAATCACTCTATGCCGGACCTGCCACCGCAACATCCACGAAGGCGGATGGCGACTGGAACGCTCTTCAACGATGATCCGAGTGGTCGATCGACGGACGGGGCAAGAGGTCATGCGGCGAGTTCAGTCGCCGAACTTCGATCCGCCGGCCTTCTTCCAAGCTCTGAACACGATAGACGCGTCCCTGGCGGAAGCTTTGACCGCTATTTGTTACTTAACCGACAACCAACTCGTCGAGGCGTTCAGGGCCAGCCATTCCATAGGTAAGCGTTCCTGGATGCTTGAGGCAGCAATTCTTTACGAGGCAAAGTGCAGAAGCGTTTACGGTGACCGCTCGCTGGAGGCCATCGGACGCCGCTTCGAAATCAGTCTTCGCCAGGCCGAGAAGTATACACTGGTCTGGCGCATATTTTTTATATCGGGAGGACCGGAAGGCGAGGCGCCTGAGAAGAAAACCGTCAACGTTGACGCTTTCTCGTTGGAGGAGGCTAGCTGGTACATTGTGGCTGCCAGCGAGTCACCGGAACCGCAGCGCTGGCTTACCTACGCCCAGGACAGGAAGGCCGAGGACCCCCGCTACTCGATCAGCCGGTTCCGCACCGAGATCCAGCAGGCGATAGGAGCGGCTGCCGTGGAGATAGACGGCGCCGAAACGAAAGATATCCGTTTGGATAAACGCGTTGGCTGGGATTGCCCCTGGGTCAAGCCCTATTGCACTCGTTCCGGAAGGCCGATGCCGGCTGAGCAGTGTGCCTGCGAAGCGGAAAACTGAAGTACTAATCGGGCAGGCGCCAACGAATGCGGACTATGATCAGCAGCTACGAGGAAACCCTAACCCAGTTCGCTGAAGGCAAGCGTCTGGGCCGACTAACCAGAGCCGTTGGAGGGCAGTCAGACGCTTCCTGCGATGCCTGCGGTTCCACCCTGCCGCGAACGCTCTTCGGACTAAAGGATGGAGCCACTGGTCGCTGCTTCTTTGTGGGTCAGAACTGCTTGGCCTGGCTCATGGAGAGCGGGCTGGTCGCCCGTGCCCGCTATCGGCAGAGCGCGGTGATCGCCTACCGGCTGGAAATGGAGTTGCGGCGAAACGGGCTAAACGGCGATCCGGAGGTGCCGAGCGATGAGGCAGCCCAACTGGACGAGCCAGCGCCCAGCGCGCGCTTCTCGCCCTTTCGGCGGACGGTGTTGGTGGTTGTGTCTAGCAATGAGTGTAGGGCGCTCGCGCGACTGAGCGACGGGCAACGCAGCGTGTCGTCGCGCGCAAGTGAGCCGCGCTGGCGACTGGAATGGAGCCGTCTAGATGGTGGCCTCGTCTTGCAGCGTGTCTGGCGACCACGTCGAGCCCTGACCGCCTCGGCTTTGAAAGCTTATAGGCGTGCTCGGGCGCTTTGGCGAATGGGCGCAGATCCGCGGAGCGGATGAGAGCCCGGGAGGGAACTAGAACGTGACTGGCTCCATCAATGAGCTGAGGCTGCTAGTGGAGGGTGCGGCTACACGGAGGCCGCACTTAACGAGCCGCCTGGAGAAGGCCGCCTTTCTTGTGCTTCTACGACCAATCCAAAAGCTAGATGGCGATGTGTGGCGAATCGCCTCCGAGGACGGGTTGCGCTTCTACACCGTGAGGAAGGGGGAGTGCGAATGCTCGGATTACCTGCGGCATGGAGCCGGACACCCTTGCAAGCACCGGCTAGCACTCTTTCTGCACCGAGCACTGGAAGGTGGAGGGGCACGTAACTCTAAAACAACCCGCCCGAACCAGTGGGATAACGCCGGCGGCGGATGCCCTCGCGGCTGCACAAGCTAATGGAAGGATCGCGAAGGAAAGAATGAACGGAATGCTACATGAACCGGCGCCTAAGCGCGCCCTAGACATCCGGACTGCGCTCTTAGATGAGTACCTGGAGCTGAAGGAGAAGCTCAGCCCTCTGGAGAAGCGGCTCGAGCAGGTTAGGGACCATCTTCGCGACTTGGTTACTGAAGAGGGCCATTTCGTCGATGAGATACGGGGAGTGATCGTCCGCGTGGAGCCGCGCTTTCGCAAGGAGTACGATGCGGAGAGGCTTCAAGACGCCTTCCCTCGCCTGTCGGCATGCGTCCAGCTCTCGGTGAACGTTGCTCAGCTTGATGCCTGTTTGAAAGCGGGGATGGTTACCGAAGTGGAACTGGACCGTGAGGGCGTCTTGACGAGGGCCCTCCACTCAAGAGCCCTGATCGTGAAGGCACTGGGCGTGAATCACGTACATCGGCGACGCTAGGGACCGGGGCGATGAAGCCACGGCGCTCGCTGTGAGTTGCGAAGGGCCGACCGAGGCCATGCCCGACAGGCTACGGAGAGCTCGGCGCGGCGAGGTGATGCTCCAGCTAACAGCCTCAGATCTCGTGTCGTTGGCAGTCAATGCCGTTCAAAACGGCTGGGCGTATAACGAGCTGTCTCTGGAAAGCGCCGGTCGTCCACGGAACAGCGCTACCCTCCCGGCAGACGTGCGAGCGGATTGGCCGCATGAGATCCTCGTCCAGGTCTATACGGCAACTCTCATGGCGAACCGGGGAGCGGCGGCTCTATCTTGCTGGGAAGAGGGTGCGCAGTAGGCTCTGCCAATGACCACTCAGCGTCATTTACCCGGGGACGATTGCCCTTGTCCAAATTGCCAATTGCCGGCCGATGGCCCCCCGGCCTGGCTGCGAGATAAGGCCGTACCGATCTGGTGCCTAGATTACTTCACCGAGCTGGTCGACGAGCTGGGAGAAGGTGCGGTAGGAGAGTGCACACTCGCTTTCGCATCCGGCTTTGAGAAGGGGATCGTAATGGCGATGCTCAAGCCCGAGTGGGTGCAGGCACTGTATCTAAGGCTCAGAGAGTATTACCTGACAACGCATTCCCTCAGCGACCTATTAGACTGGGAAGAGCAAGCCGCCGCAACCGCAGCAGCGATACCCATCGCCGCGCAACACCAAGGCAGCACCTACGGACCTCCTGCCGGCGTTAGATTCACCGATATGAAGCCGCGTCCGGCAAGTGAGCGCTAACTGCCTGCACCGCGTACCGATACGGCGTCCTGTTCAGGGGAATTGCGCTGCCGATCTGCCCGGGGTACCCGTCAGGCAAACGAGGCGATTGGCCTAAGGGTGAAACTGAGTAGCGAACGCACGGAACGGAAGGTTCCACGAGGACGTCGACTGCGTAGAGATGATGCGATGTGGTGGCAGTAGGAGCCGCGCGTGATAGGCTGCTGGTGCGTCTACATCCACTCCTCTGGCAGCTTGACCTTCCCGTACTCCCGCTCGAACTTGTCCAGCTCTGCTCTGATGTCGCTGGTCGGCTCCGAGGGTGGGTCGCCCGCCAGTCTCGGCTTCACTCGACGGTAGTTGCGAATCATCGCGTACCATTCCTCGACGCCTGGGAAGTCTAGCTGCGGAGGCAGTGAGAAATTCGAATTCTCCTTCTCTCCCGCCTTAATAATCTTGACCATAGCGCCCGCGAGCGATGCCATCGCTGAAGCTTTTTGAGGAGCTAGCCGACCCTCAGAAACGTCGGTCAGCGCCTTCTCAAGAACCTCGAACGTGGGACGCAGCCGCTCGGGCATCAGCTTTTCCAGGCGGGCGCGGCTTGACGAGTTCTTGCCGCCGCGAACCCGAGCCGACTCGCGCGTTGATGAGAGCGCGGGGTCATGGGCGAAGCAGAAGCCCGACTCCGAGGGCCGTCCGCCGCAAGGTTGGCCGTTCTTGGTGATTGCTCCACACCGCGTGTGGCTGATATTACCCGTCTCCTCTCGGGGTGTCGGGCCAGGCGCTGATTTCGAGTCCGTAACCATGTTGACCAGTTATCTCCTTGGCTATATTATAGCGCGGCGCCGGTTCCAGGGTGCGCGTCGGCGATTCGCACGAATCCTCACGCGCGTGATCCGAACTATTGGTTTGTCAATGATATCCAATCGCTATCTTGATGATTCGGTCGAACGGTCGCAAAACGCTCGATAACGGTCGCGAGGCGCACGTGGGTTAGAACCCGCCCGCTCGCGGATTAAGGTCCACACGCCTACTGGTGGATGCGCAGCAACGAGCCGCCGGGGCAGTCTGGCTGGGCGTCGCCCTAGCCCGACCTCTTTTGACGCGGTCGCGCGGACAAGGCTGGCGACACCCTCTTGGCGGGGTATACTGTCAAGGTGAGGCGGCACCGTCGCGAGGTTCCCGTAGGAAAGGAGAGCCCTGTGTCCACCATCGACTTCATCCGTTCCAGCCTCAAGCAGATGCACAACACCTATGACGACACCATCGCTGATCTGACGCCGGACCAGATGCAATGGCGTGCCAACGACAAAGGCCACCCGATCTCCTTCATCCTCTGGCACTACGTGCGCACGGAAGACAACATCATCCAGTTCGTGCTCCAGCGGAAGCCGACGGTCTGGCTGGACGGAGGATGGGACCAGCGATTCGGGCTCCACCGCACCGCCCAGGGCACCGGCATGAGCCTGGC
>WNGB01003621.1_pt1 | contig 24130 bp, 24 predicted proteins | sample 5400681 | NCBI WGS metagenome assembly WNGB01 (sample SAMN13153367, study PRJNA577476) | soil metagenome | isolation source: 115 cm soil or saprolite under grassland replicate 2 | place: USA:California | collected 2016-06-15
AATCCGTTGAGGATCCGTTCGGCGGCCCCTGGAAGGATCTCTTCGTATTGCCGCAGGTGCTCTGGATGAGGGAGTGGACCTGAAAACTGTTGAGCCTGAATCAGCTGCTGTATCGAGAGGCCACTAGGGCCTTCCCTCTTTGGCTGTTGTTGTCTGCGGGCGAGGCGCCTCCTGCGCTTCGAGGCCATTTATCGCCGTTGTGCGGCCGAAGGGCGCAATCCCACGCCTTCCGGAATGACCTCCTTGATTGCCACTTCGAAATCCCCACGCAGCGCCACAGCGTCCATCGCCAGTGCGATAGCGTCGGCTTCAGCAGCACCACGGGCCTGGTTGTAATCGAACATGGTCGCCCCGAGATCAAGAATGGTGCCGGCCCCCGAGACCGAGCGTGGAAGCGCGAACAAGAACGTGGATGGCAGAAAATTCACTTCAAGGGCTCCCATTTCGTCGACGACTCCTGAATCGGTATCTTACTCTGTCGGCTCAATAAGCAAACCCGTTGAGCGACAGCACGGCCCATCTAGAGCGCATAACAGTCCGCGTTCCACTCGGAGATCTCCTACGTTTCCGCAGGTCAGCACAGCGTTTAGCCCGCTGTGCCTGCCGAGCAAGCGCTCTACCAACTGAGCTACAGGCCCGCGAACCGTTCGATTTTACCAGCGGCACTCAGGCCTATCTGGACGCAGCTTTCGCCTTCTCGTCCCAGTCCAACACGGGCGCGTCGGTCCACAGGTTGTCCAGCCGGTAGTAATCGCGCTGCTCCTGGCTGAACACATGGACCACGAAATCGACGTAGTCCAGGAGTATCCACCCCGCCGCTGCCTCGCCTTCCCGGCGCACAGGCCTGGTCCCCTGCTCCTTCAAGCTCTTGACGACCTCGTCGGCGATGGTCTTGACCTGGCGATCGGAGGTCCCGGACGCGATCACGAAGTAGTCGGTGATCGTGATCAGATCACGGACGTCCAGGACCACGATGGCCTCCCCCTGCTTGGAGGACGCGGCCCGGGCCGCCAGCGAGGCGAGTCGCCCTGGGTCCGTCACCGAGCCGCGGACCACTTCCTTGCGCCCGTCAACCTGCCTTGAAGTCCTTTCCTACGACGATGGTGATGTCGGCGACCCCGCTTGATTCGGGGCCTACGTAAACGCTTCCCACCCCCAGGATAGCTTGAACCTGGCTGGCCTTCGAGAGGAAGGAGTCGTCCGCGGCCACGATCTGGGTGAGAGCCAAATTCGACCTGGCCTGCTGGGCAGCCACCACCCGGTAGCCCAGGCCGGCCAGGCGCGAGGCGATGACGATCACGTCGTCCTTCCGTCCGTTCGCGGTCAGCACGATCACCCGGATCAGCGGCGTGCCCTCCGGCCCGAGGTGGCTCTGGAGGAAGTCGGCCACGTCGTCTGGGTCCGCCAACAGTCCTCCGCCCTCGGAAGGAGCAGCAGGGATCTCGAGGATGGCGGCATCGTGCGCCGCCAGGAGCGCCGACCGGACGGCCTCAGCCGAGTCGGTAGTCCCCAACTGACCGGCCCACCGCTGCGGAGCGGGCCTTGCCGAGAAGACACCGGTCAGGATCTCGTCCCACCGCGAGGTGCGGTCGAGGTCGGTCCCGGCTTCCAGGAAGGCCATGGCCGGACCTCCCGTGAGCCGAGCGCTCCCTGGGCCGAACGTGCGTCCGTTCCACACGAAGGGTTCCTCGAGCTGCACCTCTATGGGACCGATCCGGTCGATCAGCCCTCCCAGATCCAGGTCGTTCATCAGGACGTAGTGGTTCACTCTTCGGTTCAGGATGGCCTGGGCCGCGGCCACGAGCAGGCCCGGGTCGCCCGCGGCCTCCCCGACAGTCGCCGGGCCTCCGGGGATGTCGACCAGGGTCTGGTCGGGTATCACCAGGGCCACCGGGCCCAGGTTCCCCGGGTCCGAGATCACCGCGACGAAGGATGCGGTCTGCATGTTCACCCCCCAGACGACGAGGGAGGGAGGGGCCACGGCGACGGGCCCCTTGGGTGCCGCGCCCCGCTTCGACGTGCGCTGGACGACGACCACGATGCCCGCGACCACGGCGGCGACGATCAGGAGCCAGGCGACCAGCTTCCGGCGAGCGCCGCGGCGCCTCCGGGTGGCCTCTTTCCTCGCCTCCCACCGGGCCAGGATCTCCGGGGGCGGCCAGTCCTTGAGGGGCGGAAGGTCCTCTGGAGGACCCTCCATCGGGGACCCGGGCGCTCCGGGACCCGGCCCCCGCTGGAACCATGAGTCCTCGAACCCCGTCTGGCGCCGGCCCTTGGCCTTCCCTTTCACTTCGACTCCCTATACAGGCCCATCTTGTGGATGTAGGCGTGCACGCCTTCAGGAACGAGGTACCGGATCGGCTCGCCCTCCCGAACCCTCCGCCTGACATCCGTGGACGAGATGGACAGGGCCGGGATGTCCATCACCGAGATGTTGGGGTGGCCGACGGAGATGGCCTCCTCCTCGAAGCGGGCGATGTCGTACCCGGGACGAGTGGCCGCGATGAAATGGGCCATGGACATGACCTCGTCCGGGTCCTTCCACTGGAAGATTTCGAGGATGGCGTCTGCCCCCGTGATGAAGTACAACTCAACCTCTTCGTCGGCCTGTCGACGGAGTTCCTGAAGCGTGTCGACCGCGTACGTCGGCCCCTCCCGTTCGACCTCGATCCTGGAGACCGAAAACCTTGGATTGCTGGCCGTGGCGATCACGGTCATGAGATACCTGTGTTCGGGCGGGGTGACGTCGCGGTGCTCCTTCATCCACGGATGCCCGGTCGGGACGAACACCACCTCGTCCAGGCCGAACTTCCACAGAGCCGCTTCCGCGGTGACCAGGTGTCCGTAGTGGATGGGGTCGAAGGTCCCGCCCATGACCCCGAGGCGCTTGGGTCGGCCCACGACCTCGGATTCTACGGGCGGACCGACACCGATCGGTGGAAGCGGCGCCCTACCGGGCGGAAAGTTCGCTCACCCACGCGCGGAGGCGATCAACGTGCTCGGCGTAGTGGTTCGGGCCCGATTCCACGAACCACTCCTCGGCTTCGGGAACCACCTCGGCGAGCGCGTTCCATTCCTCGAGCATGCGGTTGCGGGCCGACCAGCACTCGGCCCGGACGACGGGCAGGGGCAGGTCCCTGTTGGCCTCATAGAAACGCTGGTTGATCGCGTCCACGTCCACCCGCCGCGGCGCGTACGTCCCCATGCGGACCTGTTCGAGTACCTGCACCGTCTCCGCCTGCCAGGCACCGATGTGCCCCAGGAGATCCTTCACCGACCACCCCTCGGAGAGATAGCCGGGCTCCTGCATCTGCTCGGCCGTCAGGGACTCGACCAGGCCGAGGAACTCGGCCCACCCGACGTCCTCCGCCGCCAGCAGGTCACGCTTGCTGGCGATCGCGTTCACCATCTTCATCCTCGGGGATGAACTCGAAGGGTCGCCCCCCGATCACCACCTCGTCCCCTCGGCGCGCTCCCGCTTGGGCCAGCCGACGTTCCACCCCGGCTCGAACCAGCCGGCGCTGCAGGGCCACGACCTGCCGCGGGTCCTCCAGGTCGGTCTCTTCCACCCACCTCTCGACCTTCGGACCATCCACCACGTAGTGCTCGCCCTCCCTCCTGATGACGAAGGGCTCACGGCCGGGACGGAGGACCACGTACGAGGACCGAGCGGGCTCCTCGGCCCTGGCCGCCGTCACCTGCTGGGCGATCGTCGAGGCGAGCTCCTCCACCCCCTGGCCGGTAAGGCCGGAGACGGCCAGATCGACGCCGGAGAATCCTGCCCGCGGACCCCCGAGCAGATCCGCTTTCGTTCCCACCACGAGCGATCGACGATCGGCGAGCGCTGGATCGAACGCGGCGACCTCCCTTTGGACCATCGCCAGGTCGCCCTGGGGGTCACCCGAGAGGTCCACGACATAGACCAGGACGCGGCACCGGGAAACGTGGCGGAGGAACGAGAGTCCCAAGCCCTTGCCCTGGTGCGCCCCCTCCATCAGGCCGGGAACATCGGCGACGACGAATCGGTGCTCGTCTCCGCCCACGCCGAGGTTCGGCTCGATCGTGGTGAACGGATACTCGGCGATCTTCGGTCGGGCCGCCGTCAGCCTGGAGAGGAGGGTGGACTTTCCAGCGTTGGGCGGACCGACCAGGGCCACGTCGGCGACGAGGCGCAAATCCAGATCGAGCCGGGCTTCCTCGCCGGCCTCTCCTCGTTCGGCCACCCGCGGGACCCGATTCCTGGCGGACGACAGGGACGCGTTGCCGCGCCCACCCCGTCCGCCCCTGGCCACGACCACGCTCGCCCCCTCCCCGACCAGGTCCGCGAGGAGTCCGCGCTCGTCGCGAACAATCGTCCCGTCCGGGACGGGGAGGACGAGATCCTCGCCGCTGGAGCCGTGCCGGTTGTTCGACGATCCGGACCGTCCGTTCTTCGCTCGGTGATGAGGATCCCTGTACCGGGACAGATCGAACATCGAGGGATCTACCCGAAGGATGACGTCTCCGCCCTTGCCTCCATCGCCGCCGTCAGGACCACCCTTGGGCCGATAAGGCTCCCGGCGGATCGAAGAGCTGCCGGCCCCGCCGGCCCCGGCTTTCACGAAGATGGTGGCCTGATCGACGAACATCGCGTCCGATTATGCTCCCCGGCTTCCGACCTCCACGATCGGCGGGTACCCTCGTGAGGATGGCTCGGAAAAGCACCGTGTGGATGGTCCACGGCAGGACGTCACTGGAGGGAGTGAAGGGCACGCTGCGGCTGGACGATGGGGTTCTGGTCTTCATGCCGGAGGGAGGGCGCGCAGCACAGACCGTTCTTCCCGTGCGCTCGATCACCCGAGTCCACCGGGCGAGAGTGACCCCCGTGCTGGAGGTCGGGGTCCGCCTGCCGAACGCCCCGTCCATCATCGGCTTCTACTTCATCGAGCCGCCGCCTCTGGCTCAGGCCGGGTCGAGGGTCAAGATCCTGGAGAAGTTCCTCACCAAGCGCCGGGCTGTGATCAAGCTCCAGGTGGCCAATAGCGCCAAGCGCGCCGAGGTGGATCAGTGGGTCCTGGCGATCAGGAGCGCGCAAGCCGAGGCCGGAGCCTAGGAAGGGGCAGCCGGGTCATGGCGGCCCGGGGGCTTACTCCTGGACGATGGAGACGACCCGCCGGCCGCCCGAGCTGTGGTACTGAACCAGGCCGGGGAACTTGGCGAAGAGGGTATCGTCCCCGCCCTTGCCCACGCCCGATCCGGGGTGGATCTTGGTCCCTCGCTGGCGAACCAGGATGGAGCCGGCAGGCACCTTCTGGCCCTCGAAGCTCTTCACCCCAAGCCGCTTGGACTTGGAGTCACGGCCGTTCCTGGATGAGCCTCCGCCCTTCTTGTGTGCCATAGCGGGACCTAGGGTAGCAGACGCGACTTCTCGGACCGGCCGGTCACTCCTCCGGGGCAGCGGCGTCCGCCTTCGCCCCAGCGGAGTCGGCCCTGCCGCCCTTGCGACCCTTCGGAGCGGGGGCGGCTTCCACCTCCGGCTCGGCGCCTTCCTCGACTTTCTTGGCAGGGGGCCGTTTCCCCAAGGCGACCTCCTGGATCTCCACCAGCGTGTACATCTGACGGTGTCCCTGGCGCCGGGCATAGCCGGTTTTCGGTCGGTACTTGAAGATCTTGACCTTGTCGCCCTTCTCCTGGCCGACGAGCTTCGCCTTCACCTGCGCCTTGGCCAGTTCCTTCCCATAGTGGGTCTTGCCGTCGTCATCCACCACCAACAGAGGCGTGAACGTGATCGCCCCGTCGTGCCCTCCGTGGACCAGCTCCACCTCGATGACGTCGCCGGCCTGAACCTTGTGCTGCTTGCCACCTGCCTTGATCACTGCATACATGGGGGTTCCTCCGAATGCCTGTCCGATGCGAACAGGCTCCCATGGTAGCCGACGAGCCCAATCTCGAGCCGGTCGGCAACGAACCGAGAGCGGCCCCTCTGCTGCACTCAGAGCCTGTGCGTGAGCAGGATGCCGCGGCCCTCGCATGTGGGGCATGTCTCCGAGAAGGACTCCAGGAGTCCTGCCGAGACCCTCTTGCGGGTCACCTCCAACAAGCCCAGCGGGCCGATGTCGAAGATCTGGGATCGCGTCTTGTCCTGGGCCATGGCGTTCCTCAGTGTCTGGATGACCTTGTCCTTGTTCTTCTCCAGGAGCATGTCGATGAAATCGATGATGATGATCCCGCCGATGTCTCGCAGGCGAAGCTGGCGGGCTATCTCCTCGGCCGCCTCGAGGTTGGTCTTGGTCACGGTTTCCTCGAGATTGGCCTTGCCCACGTGCTTGCCGGTGTTCACGTCGATGACTGTCATGGCCTCCGTGCGGTCGAGCACCAGGTAGCCCCCCGAGGGGAGCCAGACCTTTCGTTCCAGGGCCTTGTGGATCTGCTCCGTGACGTGATGAGCCTCCAGCAAGGGCAACGGACCTTCGTGCATGTGCACCTTCGGCACGAGGTCGGGGGCGACCGACTTCAGGTAGGCCACCACCTGATCGAAGAGGGGGACCGAGTCCGTGATGATCTCCCGGAACTCTCCCGCGGTGAACAGGTCTCTGACCACGCGAACGGTGAGCTCGGGCTCCTCGTACAGGGCGCGGGGGGCCTTACCGCGCTTGGCGCTCTTGGCGATCTTCTCCCACTCGACGAGCAGCCGCTCGAGATCCGCCTTGAGGTCGTCCCCGTCTGCCCCTTCGGCCGCAGTCCTCACGATCACGCCATGTTCGGCGGGCCGGACCTTCTTCAGGATGTCCTTCAGCCTGGCTCTCTCCTGGTCGGGGAGGCGGCGGCTGATGCCGAACACCTGCGAGTTGGGAACGAGGACCAGGAACCGACCGGGCAGGCTGATCTCCTGGGTGAGCCGGGCACCTTTTCCTCCCATGGGGTCTTTGGTGACCTGGGCCATGATGTTCTGTCCACCCTTGAGGACGTTCTCGATGCGCGGCGTCTGGCCGTCCACGTCTTCGTCGTAGGAGACCTCGCCGGCATACAGCACCGCGTTGCGCCCTCGTCCGATGTCGACGAAAGCCGCCTCCATCCCCGGCAGGACGTTCTGAACCCTTCCCAGATAGATGTTGCCAACCATCGAGCGGGCGCCCGCCCGGGTGATGTAGTGCTCGACGAGGGTCCGATCCTCCAGGACGGCTATCTGGTCCCGGTCCCCGATCTCGGTGATCAGCATGACCTTGTCCGCCACCCGCTTGAGCGGGGCCGTCGGCTCGCGGCGTCTGCGCGGGCTTCGAACCCTGCGGGCGGTCCGGGTCTGCGGGGCTGCCCCTGGCTCTGCTTCCTCGGTCGCCTCCGGTTCCACGGCCTGGCCCGCCGGTGGGGCCTTGATCGCCCGAGCCGTCGACGCCCGCTGTCTGGGTCTCGACGCCCTTCTGGGCCGGGCCAGCTCCTTGGCACGTGCCGGTTCGGGTGCCGTGGGCGCCACATCGGTCTCGGCGGTCTCCTCGGGTGCCTCCTCGGCAGGTGCGCTTTCGCCGGACGAAGCCTCCGCTGTAACTCCGGCCGTTGCCTGGCGGCCCGATCTCCCCCGGCCTCCCCGTCTGCGACGTCGTCGGGGCTTCGGCGTCTGGCCTATCTCTCCCTCAATCGGGGCCGCTTCGTCGGTGACCTCCGGCTCGGCGAGGATGACCTCCTCCACCACGGCGGGCGCGGCCGGCTCACCCTTGGCCGAAGGGGTTCCTCTGAATCGACCTCCACGAGATCGCCGCCGACGCTGCCCGCCCGCCGGTCCTGTTCGGGCCACCGATCCATCGGCTGCCCCATCGGCCGGGGCCTCGGGAGCGGCAACCGGGTCGACCCTTCGCCTCCGCCTGACCACACGTACGGCCTGGGTCGTGTCGCCCGCGGATCCCTTTTCCTCGCTCTGTGGGCCGGTCGACTCTGTTTGAGTGGTGGGTCGACGGCCCGACCGGCGCCTCCGCCTTCGCTTCGGCCGCGGCGCCCCGCTCGAGGCTTCCTGGTCGCCCGAGGTGTCGCCTCCCGCGCCTTCGCCCTGGTCGAGGGCGGGAACCCTTGACTCGTTCATCTGCTCGCTCAACGCACGTCCTTTCTTGCTTCAGGACCGCGCGCAGGCCCTACCGCCGACAGCTCAGGAGGCCTCGACGGGGGAGATCCGGGAATTGGATGTCAGGCGAGGGCACGGATGTGTCATGGAACCTGCAGACCATCTCGCCTGCCCAACACGACCCGCGTCGACATGCACGGGAACACCTCTTCCTGGCCTCGCAGCCTGCTCGTGGCGCTCCGGACCCGGTCCTGAATGGGACCAGCGGGCTGCCTGCCTGCACGCGGCCACTTGCCACGTCCCGGGGCCGGCTACGGGGGACATCTCCCCTGGAAGCCAGCTCCATCCCGGGTACACCTACAAGAAGGATACCAGCGCCGTGCATATTCCCTGGTAGGGGGTCCAGGGGGGGTAGCAGCAACGAGCGAAGCGAGGCAGCTGCGGCCCCCCTGGCTCGTTGGTGACCCGTCGAATACGGGGCGCCGAGGAGGAGAAGGAGGGGGGTCCAGGGGGGCCAGGAAGGTAGCAAGAAGAGGGCAAGAGGCGTTAGAGGAACCGGCGCATGTGGACGTTGAGCAATAGCCCGATCCCGATGAAGTCGGCGATCATTGCGCTCCCCCCGTAGGAGATGAACGGTAAGGGGATGCCTGTGATCGGCATGATGCCGATGGTCATGCCCACGTTCACGAAGACCTGGATCGCGATCATGGCCGCAACCCCGACGGCCACGAACGTCCCGAATGGATCCTTGGCTAACAGCGCGATGCGAAACGCCCTCCACAGCAGCAGTCCGAACAGGATCAGGACGGGCAGGGCGCCTCTCAGGAACCCAAGCTCCTCTCCGACCACCGTGAAGATGAAGTCGGTGTGCTGGGCCGGCACGTAGTCGAGGTTGGTCTGAGATCCGTGCAGGTACCCCTTGCCGATGAGGCCACCCGCGCCGATGGCGATCTCGGCCTGCTGTTTGTTGTAGCCGGCCCTCTGCACATCCGACTGAGGGTCCAGAAAGCTCGTCAGGCGTTGGATCTGATAGTCCCTGATGATGTGGAGCTGGAAGGCTCCAAAGATGGCGATGGCAGCCGCCAGAGCAAGGACCGCCAGGTGCCGCGCCTTGGCCCCCGAGATCACCAGCAACGCCACCAGGATGGCCGAGAGGATGATGGTTGTTCCTATGTCCGGCTGCACGAACACCAAGAACATGAGGATGGCCGCGAGCGTGCTGGCGCGAACCACGTTCGTCAGATCGAGCTGTCCCTTCACCTCGGAGAGGTACGCGGCCAGCATCACGATGAGCCCCAGCCGGGCGAACAGCGACGGGCTCAGCTGGAACCCGGCAAACTGGAACCAGCGCTGGGCGCCCTTGGCGGAGGTACCGAGCGGAGTCTGCACCAGAGCCAGCAACGCCACGCTGCCCAGGTACATGAACACCGCATAGATCTTGAACAGCCGATAGTCGACGGTGGCGGTAATAGCCATGGCCACAACGGCCACCACCAAGTAGACGGCTTGCTTCTTCAGGTAGAAGCCAGGATCGCTTCCCAGCGCGGAGAGGCTCTTGTTCGTTGCCGAATACACCATCGCCAGGCCCACCAGCGCCAAACCAACCGCAGACACCACCAGCGCCACGTCGATGTGGCGGGTCGGAGAAAGCTCACCGGCTGCCTCCCTGTGCCGGGCCACCGTCGCCAGATCGAGCTGCGCCATCAGGCCATCTCCATGCCTCAGTCGACCGACAAGCCGGCTTGAAGCTTGGGTGGGGGATTCAATCCGAACAGGCCTTCCAGCACACGCCGAACCAGGGGAGCGGCGGTGGTGGACCCATGACCACCCTGCTCCACCATCCCGATCACGACGTACTTCGGGTGGTCGGCGGGAGCGATGGCCGCGAACCATGACGTCGGCTGCAGGGGGAGGATGTCGGCGGTCCCGGTCTTGCCGGCGACCGGGATCCGGCTCAATGGGAATCCCTCGAAGGTGGTGTGCGCGGTTCCGAACCGTGTGACCCCCGTGAGCGCGTTCCGGAGGAACAGCACCTGGCGCCGGGATATGGGGAGGGTTCCCGTGGACTCCGGCGAGAACTTCCGGATGAGATCCCCATCCGGCGACTCGATGCGGTCCACGACTCGAGGCGCGTACAGCGTTCCTCCGTTGGCGATGGCTGAGTAGGCCATGGCGAGCTGCAAGGGAGTCACGGTCATGAATCCCTGGCCGATCGATAGGTTGATGGCGTCACCCGGCAGCCAACCCAGGAATGAGCAGCGGGGCTTCCCGCTCGCAGTCTTGTAGAGACTGCCGTAGAAACAGGGGTTGGAGTCATACAGCTTCTTGACGTATGCATGGTCGGGGATCCGTCCCTGCTGCTCGCCTGGCAGGTCGATCCCCGTCTTCCGGCCGAACCCGATCGAACGGAGGTCATTCTGCATCGGCTCGTGCTTCTCCCTGGAGCGGTGGTAGCGCAGCCAGAAGTCGTACCCGAACTTGTAGAAGACCGTGTCGCATGAATACGCCAGAGCGTTCGGCAACGAGAGGTTTCCGTAATTGAGCGACGACCAGTTGTGGAACGGGTGACGAGTGGGGTCGATCGGCGCGTAATAGATCGACGGGCAGGGGTACTGGCCGTTCGTCTTGGCGAATTTCTCCTTGAGCGCGGCCACAGCCACGAACGGCTTGAAGGTCGACCCCGCCGGATACAGACCCTGGGTTGCCCGATCGAGCAGCGGGTTGCTGTGGCTGGGCTTCGGGCACTGGCGCTTCGCGAAGCAGAGGTCCAGGCCAAGCGCTTCCTTGCGGTTCAGGCCGCCCAGGAAGATCGACGGGTCGAAGGTGGGGTTGGAGGCGAGCGCCAGGATCTTTCCGTTGCGCGGGTCCATGACGATGACCGCGCCACCCGTGGCTCTCAGATATTGGCCCGAGGTGCGGTCGGCGGTGTGATGGGCGAGATCGATGGCTAGCTGGAGGCTGTGCTCGGCCAGCAGTTGGATCTTGCCATCGATCGACAGGACCACGTTGTCGCCCGGCTTCGGCTCGTAGACGTTGAAGCTCTCGTTGAGCACCTTCCCCTGGGCGTTGACCTGGATCTCTCTCTTTCCGCGAGTGCTCCCGTAGAGATATTGCTGGTAGGCCGCCTCTATCCCTGACTTGCCGACGACGGCTCCCGGCCGGTACTCCTTGAAAGCCGGCTCGGCGAGCTGCTGCTCCGAGATCTCGCCCGTCCATCCGAGTACGTGGGAAGCCAGAGAGCCGTATCGGTAGCTCCGAACCGCCCCCAACTGGTAGTCGACACCGGGGAACTCGTTGCGATGCTCCCTGATGTAGAAGATCGCTTCTTTGGGGACGTCCTCGGCCACCGGGACCGGCTGGTAGGGCAGGTACTTCACGCTGTTCAACCGGTCCAGCAGGTCCTCCACGGGTACGTTCAGGAGAGTCGAGAGCCGATAGAGGACCTGTTCCTCCTGTCCTTTCATCGCCACCCGGTCGATGGTGACGATCGTGGACGGCCGGTTGCCCACCAGGATATTGCCGTCCCGGTCGAGGATCAGCCCGCGAAGCGGCTGCAGAGGGACCAATCGCACCTGGTTCTGGTCCGCCAGGTTGGCGAACTCCTCGGTGGCCAACACCTGGAGGAACCACAGCCGGGTCGTCAACGCGGCGAACATGAAGACGGCCAATCCCGCCAAGACCTTCATCCGAGTCCGGGTCTTCGATTCAGTCACGAGGCGTGGCTCCCTTGGACGGTGGAACCTACCACCGGAACACCTTTGTGGGCCGAGAGGATTCGGCGACCCGGCGGATCACCGGAAATAGAAACGGCGTGAGCACGGCGTTGTACACGCCTTCGAGGAGGGCCACCTTGATCACGTAGCCCGCCCCCACCGTGAGCTGGCCCAACAGGAACGTGACGAACTGGTTGAACAGGACGGCAGCCGTGGTGGCCGCCCCGACGACCAACACGGGCAAGATGGGACTGGGCGTCACCACGTACTGCCGGATCGTCCCCACCGTGTATCCGACGAGGGTGAGCGTCAGCGCGGTGATCCCTTTTGGCTGGTCCAGCAGGAAGTCCTCTGCCATCCCCCCGAAAAACCCCGCCAGGGCTCCGGCGGCGGGCCCTTCCAGGAACGCCAGGACAATTGTGACCAGGTACACCAGGTCCGGCTTGGCCTCCGCCAGCTTCACCTGCGCGAATACGGTGGACTGCAGAACCAGCGCAGTCAAGACGACAGCCGCCCACGAAAGGGTTCGTCGCACCGACCCAGTCTAACCAGCCGTCCCGCCCAACTACCCCCCTGGACCCCCTCCCATCTCCTCCTCGACGCCCCGCCTTCGGCGAGTCCTCGACGAGCCAGGGGGTCCGCAGCTGCCTCGCTTGGCTCGTTGCTGCTACCCCCCTGGACCCCCTCACCCAGTCACCACGAGGACGTACTCCAGGGCTGAGAAGTCGACCGTCGGCGTCAGATCGATCGTAGTGGTCAGGCTGCCGGGCCTGGAGAAGACGTGCGAGACCAGGCCGATCGGGATCTCGGGCGGGTACAGCCCACCCTGGTATCCGGAGGTCACGACCTGGTCGTTGATGACCACCTTGGCGTTGGAGTTGACCAGGTCCATCGTGAGCGGCCTGCTCCTCTGGCCGACGACGAGCCCGGTCTCTCCGGAGCTGGCCAGGCGTCCGGCGACCGCGGAGTCCGGGTCGATGATGAGCTGAACCCTGCAGGCGTGGGGGGCGGTGGCGATGACATGGCCGACGAGCCCATCGCCACTGACCACGGGATCGTTGAGCTGCACCTTGTCCGATGACCCCACCCACACGGTCACGGACCACTCGAAGTTGCTCACGCTCTCACCGACCACCCGGCCGGTGACGCCCCTGAGCTGGAGGTCCTCTCTGAGCTTCAGGAGCCGGTTCTGTTCCTGGATGATGCGCTTGTCCGAAAGCGCCTTGCTCTGCTGAGCCTCGAGAGCCTTCACCTTCGCCCGCAGCTCGTCGTTCTCGGCACGCAGCGACCCGATGTGGGCGATCCCGCTGAGGAACGACCCGATGGGATGCACCACGTTCGAGACCCCGTTCTGGAGGGCAACGACCACTTGCAGGGCTCCCTCGCCGGCTGCCTCGAGGGGTCCCCTCTGCCCTCCCCGGTAATCAACCGTGATCGTGAGCAGGCTCGCCATCACGAGGCTCACGACCAGGAGCCGAGTGTTGCGAGGGCGCGAATACAGCGCCATGAGCCGAAGCTTAGCCCCGGTTGGAGGAGATCAGCACTCGCTTGAGGACCTCGAACTCCTCCAGGCACTTGCCCGAGCCGATCGCCACGCAGGAGAGCGGGTTCTCGGCCACGTGGATCGGCATGCCCGTCTCGTGCTTCAGACGCTCGTCCATGCCCTTGAGGAGAGCGCCGCCCCCCGTGAGCACGATGCCCTTGTCCATCAGGTCGGCGGCCAGCTCGGGGGGGCACCGATCCAGAGTGTTCTTGACGGCATCGATGATCGAGTTCACCGGTTCCTCTATGGCCCTGCGGATCTCCTCCGCGGTCACGTGGATGGTCTTGGGAAGGCCGCTCACCAGATCCCGTCCCTTGATCTCGGCGAGCATGTCGTCAGCGGTGGGGAACGCCGAGCCGATGGCGAGCTTGATGGCCTCGGCGGTTCGCTCCCCCAAGGCAACCGAGTACTCCTTCTTGACGTGCTGGATGATGGCCTCGTCCAGCTCGTCGCCGCCCACTCGTACCGAAGCGGAGGTGACCACGCCCCCCAGCGAGATGACGGCCACCTCGGTGGTTCCGCCCCCGATGTCCACGACCATGTTCCCTGAGGGCTCGTGGATCGGGAGGCCGGCCCCGATGGCAGCGGCCATGGGCTCCTCGATGATGAACGCTGCCCTGGCCCCCGCCGATATGGTCGCTTCCTCCACCGCCCGCTGCTCCACGCCGGTGATCCCTGACGGCACGCACACGACCACTCGGGGCTTGGCCATGAACCGCCTGTGGTGCACCTTCTGGATGAAGTAACGGAGCATCTTCTCGGTGATGTCGAAGTCCGCGATGACACCGTCCTTCAGCGGCCGGATGGCCCGGATGTGTGCCGGAGTCCTCCCGATCATCCGCTTGGCCTCGGCCCCGACGGCCAGAATGGCGTTCGTGGACGTGTTGACGGCGACGACGGAAGGCTCGTTCAGGACGATGCCGCGACCGCGGACATAGACGAGCGTGTTCGCCGTACCGAGATCGACGGCCATGTCTCGTCCCAGGAAGCCGGTGAGGCCTTCGGGTTTTGGGGGAGACTTGGCCGGAATACCCTGAAGCCAGCCCTTGCGCACCGGAACGTTGTACAGGAGGGGCCCTCCGCCTGGCAACCACCAAGCGAATGATCTTGCCTGGCCGTCATGGGAAAAACACCTGTACCGGCCTGGATTTCGCCTTTCGGCCGCAGATGGTAGAACCTCGTAGTGGTGAGGGTATCCAAGCTCGGATGTAACCTTGGCCGAGAGGGCAAGGTCTGTTTCCTCATGGGCCTACCTCCGTGTGGCGCCTCCGGCTCCCGCCGGAGGGCGCTTTGTGGTGCATCTCCAACGGCTATGCGCGTCCAGTGGCCATGCGGCTAGCGGTCCTGTTTCCAGGGCAGGGGTCGCAGTACCCGGGGATGGCCGATCCGTGGCTGGAGCACCGGGCCGGCAAGAAGGTCCTGCACAGGGCGTCCAAGGCACTCGGCTGGGACGTCGTGGAGGCCAGCCGCGACCCCGATAGGCTGAAGCGTACCGACGTTGTGCAGCCGGCCATCTTCGGCTGTGACGTGGCCGCGTACATGGTCCTCCGGGCGGAAGGGCTAGCGTTCCACGCAGCCGCTGGGCATTCACTTGGCGAGTACGCCGCGCTCGTCGCAAGCGGCGTGATGGATCTCCGGCGCGGTCTTCAGGCCCTTGCGGTTCGGGCCTCCGCCATGCAGAAGGCATCGGAGGAGAACCCGGGAGCCATGACGGCCCTCCTCGGGCTCTCGCTGGAAGAGGCCCGCGATGTGTGCGAGGTGGCGGGACGAGGCGACGTGCTGGCCGTGGCCAACGAGAACGGAAGCAAGCAGATCGTCCTGTCGGGTTCGGCGGCGGCGATCGAGCGGGCCGAGGAACTGGCTCGCGGGCGAGGGGGAAGGATCGTGCGCCTCCAGGTGGCCGGGGCCTTCCACTCCCCCCTGATGGAATCCGCGGTGCAGCCCGTGCGCGAGGCCATCTCCCGTATCGACTTCCACACGCCTGAGTTCCCCGTCGTGCCGAACGCGAGCGGCAAGCCGACGACGCAGGCCTTCGTCCTGCGCGACCTGCTCGCGCGCCATGTCATCTCGCCGGTGAGGTGGGAGCTCTCCATGCGGGCGATGGCCGAGATGGGCGTCCAGGCGTACGTGGAAGCGGGCCCGGGAGACGTTCTTGGTAAGCTTGCTCGCCGGGCGGTCCCGGAGAGCGAGGTGCGCTCCGTGGGCTCGCCAGCTGATGCCCGGGCTCTCGCGGAAGAGCTCCGCCAACGGAGCGCCACAGCCCCAGCAAGAGAGTCATCTGAGATATGAGAGTGCAGAGCAGTCCACGATCGATGCCCCACGAGGTGGCCCCGGACTCCATGGGAGAGCCGGGCGGTTTCGGCTTCCGTCTTCTGGTCTCGCCGTCCGCGGGTCGGATCCGGCACCTCCCTCCCACCCAGTTCCACGACGGAGACGAGTGGGTGTCGCGTGGACAGGCTGTGGTCCTGGTGGAGCAGGGGTCCGCCGCCATCGAGGTGAAGAGCCCGATCGAAGCCAGGGTGGCCGGCATCTTGGTGCGTGATGGCGAGCCGGTCCAGCCTGGCCAGCCGCTGGTCTGGCTCGACGAGGCTGCGCGGCGTCAGCAAACCTGATCGGGGGAACGAGATGGCGACTGGGCGGTATGCGCGGGTTGCGGCGGTGGGCTCTGCTCTTCCCGGCCGCGTCGTGCCCAACTCCTACTTCGAATCCATCGTCGATACCTCGGACCAGTGGATCCAGGAACGCACGGGGATCAAGGAACGACGGTTCGCCCGGCCGGATGAATCGACCGGGAGCCTGTCCGCGGAAGCCGCAACCGCCGCCCTGCGCCGGGCGGGCGTGGGACCAGAGTCGGTCGACCTCCTGATCATCGCCACCTGCACACCGGAGCGATCCATCCCCTCGACAGCGGCCTTCGTTCAGGCGCGCCTCGGGATGACCTGCCCTTCGTTCGACCTCAACGCGGCCTGCGCCGGCTTCGTGTACGGGCTCTCCGTTGCAGATGCCCAGATCCGCGCCGGCGCGGCGGATCGCATCCTGCTCGTCGGAGCCGAGGTCCTGTCCCGAGTCCTGGACATGACCGATCGCACGACGTGCGTTCTGTTCGGCGACGGAGCCGGAGCGGCTCTCCTCGAGGCGAGCGACGAACCGGGTGTGATCGACTCGCTCCTCGCCCTGGACGGCCGCCAGGCCGAGCTGCTGACCGTTCCCGCGGGTGGCTCAGGTGAGCCGATCACGACCGAGACGCTGGCGCAGCGGCGGAATTTCCTGCGGATGTTGGACGGCCAAGCCGTTTTCAAGCAGGCTGTCACGGCGATGGCCGACGCGTGCCGGCAGGTCCTGGACAAGGCCGGGCTCTCCTCTGATGACGTGAAGATGGCCATCGGCCATCAGGCCAATGCGAGGATCCTCACCGCGCTGGGCAAGCGCCTGGGCCTCGATCCCGAAAGAGTGCTGATCGACATCGCGCACATCGGCAACACGTCGGCTGCATCCATTCCCATCGCCCTGGATCGGGCATGGAGCCGTGGGTTGCTCGAGCCGGGGGACGTCGTACTGACGGCTGCCTTCGGGGCGGGGATGGCGTGGGGAGCGAACGTGATCACCTGGACGATCCCGCCTCCGGGTCCGGACGAACGATCGCGGGAGCGCGGGGATGCCTGAGAGCGAGGCCACCATCGCCCTGGTGACGGGGGCATCACGCGGGATCGGCCATGCCTCGTGCCTGGCGCTCGCCCGGGCCGGCCTATCCATCGCGGTGGGCTTCCGCTCGGATCCCGAAGGCGCCGAGGAGGCCGTGGCCAAGGCGACCGCCGAAGGGGTCCAGGCGCTCGCTGTCTCCGTCGACGTCCGCGACGAGGGCTCCGTCGACGAAGCCTTCAAGCGCATCGAGCGTGAACTCGGGCCGGTCCGGGTGGTGGTCAACAACGCCGGGTTCACCAGGGACGGGCTGGCGGTGAAGTACAGCATCGAAAACTGGGACGCGACGCTCGACACCAACTTGCGAGGGGCGTTCCTGTGCAGCCGCCGGGCCCTGGCCGCGATGCTCAGGGCCAAGTGGGGAAGAATCATCAATGTGGCGTCTGCAGCGGCGCTGCGGGGCAACGCGGGACAGGCCGCGTACTCGGCGTCGAAGGCCGGGCTCGTCGGAATGACGAAGGCCCTGGCCCGGGAGGTCGGCGGTCGGGGCATCACGGTGAACGCAGTGTGTCCAGGATTCGTGGCCACGCGGATGACCGAGCCGCAGAGCGAGGAGATCCGCAAGCGATACGTCGAGATGACGCCGGCCGGACGATTCGGCACGCCGGAAGAGGTGGCCTCCGTGATCGCCTTCCTGGCGGGGCCCGAGGCGAGCTATGTCAACGGAGCAACGATCGCGATCGACGGGGGCCTCACGGCCTGAAGGCTAGATTCGTCAAGACGAGCGGGCGCACACGCCCGACGTGGAAAGGGGAGACGAGCATCATGGAGATGGCCGAGCTGGAACAGAAGGTCTGCAAGATCCTCGCCGACAACCTGTCCGTTCCCGAGGACCAGGTCACACCGGCCGCCCGATTCCAGGAGGACCTCGATGCCGACTCGCTCGATCTCGTCGAGGCGGTCCTCGCATTGGAAGAGGAGTTTGGGGTGACCATCCCCGAGGAGGAGATGGAGGGCGTGAGGACCGTCGGCCAGGCCATCCAGCTCGTGGCGACGAAGCTCGGGGTGGCCGCCTAGGTGAACCGGGTCGTCGTCACGGGGTTCGGGCCGGTCACTCCCGTCGGAGTTGGCGTCGACGTCTTCTGGGAGGCGCTCACGGCAGGGCAGTCGGGGATCGATCGGATCCAGCGGTTCGATCCATCCGGCCTGCCCGTCCAGATCGCGGGCGAGGTCCCCGACTTCGCTCCAGAGGACTGGATGACCCTGAAGGAAACCAAGCGGACCGATCGGGCCGTCCATTTCGCCATCGCCGCCGCCAAGTTGGCCTGGGCCGACGCGGGCGAGCCGTCGGTCGATCGGGCCCGGACGGGCGTCATGTTCTCGACGGGGATCGGGGGCCTGGACAGCCTGCTCAAGCAGCACCTGGTACTCCTGGAGAAGGGGCCCGACCGGGTCAGCCCGTTCATGGTGCCGATGCTCATGCCGAACGCCGCAGCGGGCCACGTGGCCATGGCCTTCCGCTTCACCGGACCCAACGCCTGCATCACCACGGCCTGCGCGGCGGGCTCGCACGCTGTGGGCGAGGCCTTCCGACTGATCAAGTACGGGCTGGCCGACGTGTGCATCGCGGGCGGGACGGAAGCCAGCGTTCTCCCCCTGACGGTGGCCGGGTTCGCCCAGATGCAGGCCCTCACCAGAAACCCGGAACCGAATAAGGCCAGCCGCCCCTTCGACAAGGATCGAGACGGATTCGTCCTCTCCGAGGGCGCCGGAGCCCTGGTGCTGGAAGAGGCCGGTCGAGCTGTGTCCCGAGGCGCCCGGATCTACGCGGAGGTCTGTGGCTACGGGGCGTCGGCCGACGCGCACCACATAACCGCGCCCGAACCGGAGGGGCTGGGCGCGATCCAGGCCTTGCAGGCCGCCCTGGAGGAGGCCGGCGAGTCGGCAGACGGCGTCGATTACATCAACGCGCATGGAACCTCCACCCAGCTGAACGACGCGGCCGAGACGCGGGCCATCAAGAAGACATTGGGTGACCACGCGTACCGGGCGGCGGTTTCCTCGACCAAGTCGATGACGGGACACATGCTGGGCGCGGCGGGGGCGGTCGAGGCGGGCGTAGCCGCGATGGCCATTCACACGGGATTGATGCCCCCGACGATCAACTACGAGACGCCCGACGAGGATTGCGACCTGGACTACGTGCCGAACCATGCTCGCCAGGGCGACGTGCGGTTGGCGTTGTCCAACGCTTTCGGCTTCGGCGGCCACAACGCCGTGGTCGCGCTTCGCCGGTTCGAGGACTGAGGCGCCAGCCTGCGCCGGGACACCCGAGCATGACCGAGGGCTTGCTCATCCGGCCCATCGTCTCGGCCGACGCTTCCGCCGTCGCTCGCATCTACTGCCAGGCCGCATCGGAGGCTGTCGCCCGTGAGCCGAGCCACTTCAGGGTCCCCGAACTCGATGCGGTGGCGCGGGACTACGAGGCGCGGGCCGAGATCGAGAACGCCGTTGTTCTCGTGGGTGAGTGGGATGGCGCCGTCCTGGGGTTCGTAGACATCAGGCTGAACCGGCGTGACCCCTCTTCGATGCGTCGCCGCGAGCTGATCGCGTACGTGCAGGAGCTCGCCGTGGCAGAAGGCCATCGCAGTCAGGGCGTCGGCAAACAGCTGATGGAAGCGGCCGAGGCATGGGCTCGGGAGCGGGGCGCAGATGCCCTCCTGCTCGATACGGGGACAAAGAACGAAGGCGCGATCCGCTTCTACGAGGTGAAGATGGCAGGCTACCGCCGCATCGGCCTCGTCTACATCAAGGAGTTCGACGAGTCCGGCGGATAGTGGAGGTCCGCTTCACTTGGGGAAGAACAAGCTCAGCTCGCGAGCCGCAGACTCTGGCGAGTCGCTGCCGTGGACCAAGTTCTCGGTGATCTCGATGCCGAAGTCTCCCCGGATCGTGCCCTGCGCGGCCTTGGCCGGATCCGTCGCGCCCATCAGCCCACGGAGGACCGAGATGGCCTCCCGCCCGGTGACCTTCGCCACGATGACGTCCCCCGACGTGATGAACCCGACCAGCTCGTCGAAGAACGGCTTTTCCGCGTGTTCGGCGTAATGGTGTTCGGCCAGAGACTGATCGATCCGCATCGTCCTCATCGCCTCGATCCGCAGTCCCTTGCGCTCGATGCGGGACAGGATCTCTCCAGCCAGCCCACGTCTGACTGCGTCCGGTTTGATGACGAGCAGCGTGGATTCCTCGGCCATGCGGGATCGTCCTCGGGTCTTCTCGTGGTCGACGGGGCGATCAGGCGCCCACGAACAATGGGCGCGCGTCCGCAACAGTATAGAAAGAGCCCGTCACCAGGATCAGGTCCTCGGTGCCGGCAGCACCTCTTGCTGCCGCCACAGCCTCCCCGACAGAGGCGAACGTCTCCGGCTCTGTGACGCCGGATTCTCGCACGGCGTTCGCCAGACGGTCGATCGGCGCGGATCGTGGACTCGAGTTCACGGTGAGATAGGCCCGATCGGCGATCGGCGCGATCATCCCGGCGACCGTCTCGACATCCTTGTCGCCGAACATGGCCATCACCAGGTGGAGCCGATCCCAATGAAATGCCTCCAGGAGCGCTGAGGCCAGAGCCTCCGCGGCGTCCGGATTGTGGGCGCCGTCCAGAACCACCAGCGGCCGGCGACCCACGACCTCGATGCGACCCGGCGAGGTCGCCTTCCCCAGCGCCTCCCTGACCGCGTCGTAGCTCAGCGACCTTCCCAGCAAGGCTTCACTGGCTGCGACGGACGCCGCCGCGTTCCGCGCAGCCTGTTCCCCGAAGAGCGAGAGAAACAGGTCATCGTATGACGTGTGCAGGCCCCGGATGGACATGGTCTGACCACCCACGCCAGGAGTTCGTGAGGTCAGCGCGAAATCCCTCCCCTCCAGCAACATCGAGGCCTCCACTTCCTTGCATCGTCGCTCGATCACTGCCAACGGGCCCGGCCGCTGTTCGCGGACAACCGCGACCCGCCCTTCCTTGATGATCCCGGCCTTCTCCTCCGCGATGTCCTCGATCGCCGGGCCGAGCTGCTTGACGTGGTCAAGCCCTACGGGTGCGAGCACGGCCACGTCGCTTCGGATCAGGTTCGTGGCGTCCCACGTTCCTCCCATGCCGACCTCGAAGACCCCCAGGCCCACCGGCTTGTCGGCGAACCACAGATAGGCCAGGGCGGTCAGGGTCTCGAAATAGGTCACCCGCCGGCCCAACCCGTCGACGTGCTCGAGGAATGGGAGGAGGTGTCCGTACACGTCGGCGAACTCCTCCTCGGCGATCGGCTCGTCGCATACCGAGATACGCTCGGTCACCGCGGTCACGTGGGGAGAGATGAAGGTCCCCGTGGTGAGCCCGTGGGTGCACGCCAGGGCGGTGACCAGACGAGCGGTCGTGGTCTTCCCGTTCGTGCCGGTGACATGGATCGAGGGGTAGGTGAGCTGAGGCTCGGCCATGAGCTCGGCGACGGCCCGGATTCGGTCAAGGCTCGGGTTCGGCATCGACTCTGACTGCCGCGAGTCCAGATCGCGAATGGCCTCTGAGTAGTTCATCCCGGTCTCCAGCGGGCGGGCCCTCAGCCCAACTCTTCCAGCTGAGCGGAGAGCCCCGCCGCTTCCTCTTTCAACCCGGACAGTCTGGCCCGCTCCTTATCCACGATGTCGGCAGGAGCCTTGCGAATGAAGGCATCGTTGGCGAGCTTGGCCTCGATCCGAGCGGAGTCGGCCTCGATGGCTGCGATCCTCTTGGAGAGACGAGCTCGTTCCACGTCCCGGTCGAGCACTCCGGCCAGGGGCACAAGGAGTTGCGCACCGTCGGCCGCCAGGCGAACGCAGCCTGACGGATCGCCCGGAGCCGGAAGGAGCTCCAAGGTGGACAGGTTCGCCAACCGCTCGATCTCCTGCTTCGCGGCGCCGATGATGTCCCGCTGCTCCCCGGTGGGAAACATCCGCACCTCCAGCGGCATCGAGTCCTTCAGGCCGTGGGCCTTGCGGAACCGGCGGATCTCCGACACCACCTCCTCGGTGAAACCGAATCGCTTCTCCGCGTCCGCGTCACGGTGCTCCGGACGTGCCTCGGGCCACGGCGCGACCATGATCGACTCGCCTGCCCCGAAGCGTTGCCACGCCTCCTCGGTCACGAACGGCATGAACGGGTGCAGCATCCGCAGGCTCCGCTCCAAGACCCACGCCAGAACGCCCGCGGCCACTTCTCGCTCCTCGGACGTTCCTTCGTACAGCCTGGGCTTGGCCGCCTCGAGGCCCCAGTCGCAGAGCTCGGACCAGAAGAAGCGGTACAGGGCCTGGGCGGCTTCGGAGAATCTGTACTCCTCGAGCCCGGCATCGACCTGCTCCAAGCATGCCTGGTGCCTCGAAAGAAGCCACCGGTCCGGGAGAGTCCGTTGATCCTCCGGCGGCAGGTGGAGCGACCCGCCTCTCCCCCACGAGGAGAGCACCAACCTGGTGGCGTTCCAGATCTTGTTGGCGAACTTCCGGGCCGCCTCGATGTTCTCCTGGCTGATCGGGATGTCCTGACCGCCAGTCTGCCGGGCCAGGGCGAACCGTAGCGCGTCCGCTCCGTGGGTCTGGATCACGTCCAACGGGTCGATCACGTTCCCCAGTGACTTGGACATCTTTCGGCCTTGCGGATCCCGCACCAGGCCATGGATCATCACGTGGTGAAAGGGAACCTCGCCCATGAAGTACAGGCCGCTCATGACCATGCGCGCCACCCAGAGATACAAGATCTCGTAGCCGGTGATCAGCACGCTGGTCGGATAGAAGAACTCGAGGTCCTCTGTCTGGTCCGGCCATCCGAGGGTGGAGAACGGCCAGAGCTGGGAGCTGAACCAGGTGTCCAGGACGTCGGGGTCCTGCTCGATGTGCTTCGAGCCGCACTCCTTGCACCCGTCCGGATCCTCCAGAGCGGCAAACTGGTGCCCGTTCTGGCAGTACCAGATGGGGATCCGGTGCCCCCACCACAGCTGGCGGGAGATGTTCCAGTCTCGGAGCCCGTCCAGCCACTGGACGTACGGGTGGAACCACCGCTCGGGGAAGAACTTGATCCTCCCATCGAGCGCTGCTTGTTTAGCCGGTCCTTTCAAGCGGTCGACCGCGACGAACCATTGCTTGCCCGACAGCCACGGCTCGATCTCCGTGTGGCAGCGGTAGCAGTGTCCAACTGCGTGCCTGTACGGCCGCTCGACCTGCACGATCTTTCCCAACCCCTGGAGGCGCTCCAGCACTCGTGCCCTCGCCACGTACCGATCGAGCCCACGGAATTCCTTGGGAGCGGCATCCGATATATGCGCGTCGGCGGTCAGGATGTTCAGCGCCGGCAGGCCGTGGCGCTGGCCGATCTCGAAGTCCGTCGGGTCGTGTGCAGGCGTGACCTTGACCGCGCCGGTGCCAAAGGAGGGGTCGACGGCGTCGTCGGCCACGATCGGGAGGTCGTGCCCGGTGAAGGGGTGTCGCGCGGTCTTGCCGACGAGCGCGCGGTACCGCTCATCCCCTGGATGGACCGCAATGCCGGTGTCGCCCAGCATCGTCTCGATCCGCGTGGTGGCCACGTCGATTTGTCCGCTTCCATCGGCTAGGTCATAGCGGAACGTGACCAGTTCGCCCTCGACCTCCACGTGCTCGACCTCGGAGTCAGAAAGGGCGGTGGAGTCTCTGGGGCACCAATTGATGATCCGCTCCCCCCGGTAGATCAGTCCGTCCTCGTACATACGGATGAAGGCCACCCGAACGGCCCGGGCCAATCCTTCATCCATGGTGAATCGGAGACGGCTCCAGTCGAGCGTTTGCCCCATCGCCTTGATCTGCTCGACGATCTCGCCACCGAACTGTTCCTTCCACTGCCAGACGCGTTCGACGAATGCCTCCCGGCCAAGGTCGTTGCGATCGATGCCCTGTTGGGCCAGGTCGCGTTCCACCACCACCTGAGTCGCGATCCCGGCGTGGTCGGTCCCCGGGAGGAACAACGTCTCGTAGCCCTGCATCCGCCTGCGGCGAGCCACGATGTCAGGAAGCGAGTGGTTCAAGGCGTGCCCGAAGTGCAGCCGCCCGGTGATGTTCGGGGGAGGCAGCACGATGCAAAAGGGTGCCTTGCCGGAATTTGGATGCGCCACGAAGTAACCGCGTCGCATCCATTCCGCGTACCACTTCGCCTCA
>WNGB01003622.1_pt1 | contig 24129 bp, 19 predicted proteins | sample 5400681 | NCBI WGS metagenome assembly WNGB01 (sample SAMN13153367, study PRJNA577476) | soil metagenome | isolation source: 115 cm soil or saprolite under grassland replicate 2 | place: USA:California | collected 2016-06-15
TCGGGCCATCGGGATTTCTCCCGATGCCTGGGGTCTGCTACTCGGCGCTCCGGCGCTTACCGAGACGGGACTTGCACCCGCTGGAGATGAACAGCGTGAAGCAGACGGTCCTCTGTCCGCTTCGTCACGACGCACCATGGCCGGGATTCTACACGCATCAACGATACGCGGCCGCCTGGATCCCATAGAGCTCCGAGTACTGCCCGCCTCGGGCCATCAGCTCGTCATGCGTGCCGATCTCGACCAGCCGCGCGCCGTCGAGGACGACGATCAGATCCGCCATCCTCACCGTGGAAAACCGATGTGAGACCAGGATCGTGATACGCCCGTCACGCGCGATCGCTGCGTCTCGTGCCGCGGCCGCATATCGTTCAAACAGCGCGTGCTCGGTCTCCGCATCCAGCGCGGCGGTTGGCTCGTCGAGGATCAACAGCAGCGGCCGCTCGCGCATGAACCCTCGTGCGAGCGCGAGCTTCTGCCATTGACCGAACGACAGCTCTGCACCCTGCGGCCACGTCGGACCAAGCTGGGTGTCTAGTCCTGATGGCAGCCGCGCGATGACGTCCTTTGCGCCGGCGCGTTCGACCGCGGCAGGCACTGCAACGGGATCGTCGAGCCGGACCACGTCGCCGAGTCCCACGGTCTGCCGGGCGCGGAATTCGAAGCGGAAGAAATCCTGAAAAGCGCCGGCCAGCCGTGCGCGCCATGCCGATGCCGGCATGCGCGCGAGCAGCGCATCGTCCACGAGGATCGATCCGGAGGACGGCTCGTACATCTTTGCCAGCAGTTTCACCAGCGTTGTCTTTCCTGCGCCGTTCTCGCCGACAACAGCCACGACCTTACCCGCGGGGAATATCATGGACACATCGTCGAGCACGACACGCGATGTGCCTGGATATGCGAACGTGACGTGGTCGAGGGTAATTCCGCGCTCCAGCCGCTCCGGCACGGATAGATCCGCACCCGCGGCGATCGATGCCGCATAGTCCTCGAGCCAGGCGAGCCGCCGCGATCCGTCCATCCAGAAGCCCCGCAGGAATCCGACTTCTCCGACCGTTGCGCCGATATACGCCGAGAGCCGCGCTCCCGCGGCCAGCACCAGCAGCACATCGCCGGCCGGGGCGCGAAGCCCCGATGAAACGAATACGATCGCACCGACGTACGCGAGCGCGAACACTGCCCACGCCAGCGCATGCCACACCGCCGAGCCGCGGCGGGCCGCCGCCACCGGGCCATACCAGCGTTCCCACGCGGCACGACGCTTTGTCATGAGCCGCTCGCCGATGCCCGTAACGCGGACCTCCTTTCCAGGCGCCGCGGTCGTCGCTAGGTTGAAGAGATGCCGTGCGAGCCGCGCTGACGGGGCCCCTTGCTCCTGCGCAGTTCGTTCGACCGCCGGACGCCAGGAAGACGTGAGGATCGTTGGGATGGCAAACACCGCGAGCAGCATCAGCGCCGGGTGGATGGATACCAGCAACGCCATCGTCACCGCCAGCCGCAGGATCCACCCGAGAGTGGAGAAGAGCGACATGTACATGTGGTCGAGGACGAAGACCTGGTTCCGCAGCATCGACAGTCGATCGAGGTACTCGGGACGCTCCTGATGCGCGATCGTGCCGATCGTCGCCTGCAGCGACGCGACGTGCGACTCCAGCGCGATTGTCACCTTGTCACGGAAACGGCGCTGGACGCGCGTGCTGACGATGCGGAGGAACCATGTTGCTGCTGCGGACGCGCCGAGACCGATGGCCGCGATCTGCACAAGATTCGATCGGTGCTGCACGACACCGTTTCCCAGGATCATCAGCCAGAGCGCGAGCAGCGCGTCGGGGAGCGCGGCAAGCTGGGACAGCAGGAAGGCGGACAGCATCATCCGCGGCTCGTGCCGGTAGCCGAGCATGCACAGGCGCCACATCGACGAGAGCGCCGGCGGAAGCGGCTCGATCCCCGTCGTGCGGTCAGCTGAGGACGTCATAGCTCGCCCCCTGTTCGTCGCCGGGAACGTTGAATCGCTGCGCCTGCAGATCGAACATCGTGCGATACCGTCCGCCGAGCGCCATCAGCTCGTCATGCGTGCCGAGTTCGACGACGCGTCCGTGCTCGAGGACACAGATTCGATCCGCGTGCCGGACGGTAGAGAAGCGATGAGAAATCAGGATGGTCGTGCAGTGCCTCGTCGCGGCAAGCAGCCGATCGAAGATCTCCGCTTCACCCCGGACGTCGAGCTGTGCGGTCGGTTCGTCGAGGAGAACCAGCCCCGCACCCTGCTTCACGGCGGCCAGCGCACGGGCAAGCGCAACGCGCTGCCACTGCCCGCCGGAGAGGTCCGTTCCACCCGCGTAACCTCGCGCGAGCACGGTATCGAGCGCAGCCAGGTTACCGGCGCCCGCCGCTTCCAGTGCACTCACAACGACAGCATCCGGCGCGCCTCTCGGCACGACATTGTCCCGCAGCGGAAGCTCGAACCGGATGAAGTCCTGGAATACCGCCGTGACGCGGCTGCGCCACGACGCTAGATCGAACTCGCGCACGTCGATGCCGTCAATCTCGATGACGCCGGACTGCGGATCGTAAAGCCGGCAGAGCAGCTTCGCGAGAGTCGTCTTGCCCGCGCCGTTCTGACCCACGATGGCGAGCGACGAGCCCGCCGGGATCATCAGATCGAGGTGCTCGAGGATCGGCGCGCCTTGCGAATATGAGAACGACACGTCACGAAGCCGGATCTCGCGCGCCGGTGTTCCGTCGGCGGGACGCGATCCTTGCGCCAGCGCGCCCGCGACGCGCATCGCGGGCTCCACACGCAGTACCGCGGCCACAGGCGCCGCGGCGCCGTCGAGCGCCCAGCTGAAGCCGCCAAACGCGATCATTGAGACCCCGATCGCGCTCTGGACGTAGACGACGATTTCCCCGAGCGAGATACGGCCGGCGGTCGCGGAACTCGCAAGGGACAGGAAGATGATCACGTTGGCGAGCACAACGAGGATCAAACTCCAGGCGACCGGCCGCTCGCGCAGTCGCGTGGCGGCATACTGGAGCTCGTGGAGGCGCGTCCGCCGCGCGACGAAGCGATCCAGCGTCCAGCCGGCGAGTCCGAAGAGCCGCAATTCCTTGCTCGCGGGGGGATCGACCGCCAGGCGATACGCGTAATCGGCGTCTCGCTGCGCGGAGCGCACTTCTTCGGTATTGCGATCGCGCCAGACCGCGCTCTCGCGAAGGAAATAGTGCGTCGCGAGCCAGGCGCCGGCGAGCACGATCGGCGCCCACCAGGCGTAGCGGGCGAGGATCAACGCCGACGCAAATCCTCCGATGGTTTCGACGAGGCCATTCGCGATGAAGTCGAGTGAGATCGACAACGGCGGACCCGTCATCCCGAGATCGAAGTCGCGCGCGACCGTCAGGTCGCTCGTCAACGTCGGGTCCTCCAGGTGCTCCATCCCGGGTGGTCGCACGCACGCGGCCGTGAGGCGATCGTACAGCCACGCTGCCGTGCGATCGCCGAGATTGGCGCTCAGCGCCTGGTGGATCGGGCCGGCAACCTGCAGCAGGACAAAAACCGTGCCCGCGAACGCGAGCGGGCGCAGCAGGGGATCGCCGCGCTGCACTGCGCCGACGAGCAGTCCCATCGCGATCGCAAACGCGGCCGGCAGCGTGCCCCTGAGCAACAGCGCAACCGACCATCCCGCGGCGAGCACGCCGTCCGCCTTCGGCAGCACGCCGAAGAACTTCCATTCCTTGCGTTGAGTCAGCCGCTCCAGCATCGGCGCATTGTGCCTCAGAATTACCGTTGAGACATCGTCCCGGTACAGCTAACGCGTTGGCTGTACGGCTAAGAAGTTGGCCGCTTCGATGCGCGCAATAGAGAAGGAGGTTCCCGCGCGAATGACTTGCGAGTAACGAATGTGTGCGCAATTTTTTTTGCGCGCGCGTCGCGTGCGTTGCGATCAATCCGGCTATAGTCGTGCGATTCACCGGACGGATCCTCGCGAGGTTGTTCTTGAATCGCAGTGTTGCGCTCGTCTTCGATAGCGATGAACGACGGCGCGCGTGTGTTTCAACGGTGCTCTCGACGCAGTGCGCGGTACACGAATCCGCACGCATCTCTGATCTTCCCGCCGACGCACAGCGCCTGCAACCCGCGGTTGTGATCATCGGATTCGCCGGCGCCGAATCGCACGATGTGCTGGCAACGATCGATCGGTTGCACGCGATGGATCGCCGCTTGTCCGTCGTCGTGGCCACGGCGACCGGTTCGGAAGATACCGCCGTTGCGGCGTTGCGCGCGGGCGTGAAGGACTATCTGCGAGATCCGTTCGATGCGGATGCGCTGGGCGCGGCCGTCCGGCATTGTCTCGCGTCGGCGGAATCGCGCCGCCACTCCGGGGAGCCCTCCGCGGGCAGCGGCGACGCGGGACGCAGTCGATTGATCGGCAGCAGCCGTCCGATGCGAGCGCTCGGCGACTACCTGCTGCAAGTCGCGCAGAGCGACGCAACCGTGCTCATTACGGGAGAGACGGGGACCGGCAAGGAGCTCGCGGCGGAGCGGATTCACGAGCACAGCGCGAGACGCAACGGGCGCTTCGTGTCGGTAAACTGCGCCGCCATTCCGGACAGCCTGCTCGAGAGCGAGTTGTTCGGATACGAGATGGGTGCGTTCACCGGGGCCGTGCGGGCGCGCCAGGGCATGTTACAGCTCGCACACCGCGGCACGATCTTTCTTGACGAGGTCGGCGATCTCGCGCTGCAGGCACAGGCCAAGCTGCTGCGCGCGATCGAAACGCGTGAAGTGTATCGGCTCGGGAGTACCCGCCCCGAGAAGCTGGACGTCCGGATCGTCGCCGCGACCAACCAGGATCTCGACACCGCCCTGGACGCCGGACGGTTCCGCAAGGATCTGTACTTCCGCCTGAATGTGACGCGTATCCACCTGCCGCCGCTCCGCGAGCGGCGATCGGACATCGTTCCGCTGCTCGAACATTACCTTCGCGCGCTGAACCGAAGGCCGCGCGCCGCCGCGCCCGGATTCAGCGCCGCCGCGATTGGCGCGTTGCAGAGATACGATTGGCCCGGCAACGTGCGGGAGCTGAAGAACCTGGTCGAAGCCGTCCTGGTGAGTGCGCGCACCGACTGCGTGGACGTTGCCGATCTGCCTGAGGACTTCCGGCGGCGCCTGCACCAGGTCCGGGATCTTCCGTCCGCGGAGCGCCGTCGCCTGCTCGACGCGCTGCTCGAGGCGAAGTGGAACAAGAGCAAGGCCGCGACGCTTCTGCGCTGCTCGCGTATGACGCTGTATCGCAAGATGGCGAAATATTCCGTCGTCACGAGCGACGATCCGCATCTCGTGTCACACAGCCCTGTGACACGCTCGCGCCATAAACCTCGCGCCTGATCGAGACCTGTCACCCGCTGTCACGCCCTGCTGTCACATCGGGTGTCGCAGCCGGCGCCGCGCGATTCCACGCGCATTCGCATAACTCCTGACCGCACAAGGACGTGGCGCCCGTGCGGAGGCGCGGCCGCGAAGCGGCCACAACGATGCGATCGCACTCGGGTCCCATGGCGCGGTCCTCGAAACCTCGGCCTGTCGCGGCGTCGAAAGGCTTGTATGCGAACTACTTCGAGATCGGGCACACGCCGTTCGAAATCATTCTCGATTTCGGCCAGCGTTACGCGCACAACGATCCATCGCCGTGCCACACACGCATCGTGACCAGTCCGCTCTACGCGGAAGCGCTGCGGCGCACGTTGGAAGACGCGCTGATCAGATATCGCGCGCGATTCGGGGAGGCGGAATAGGCCGTGGCGACGGCTTACGCCGTGGCGGCGGTCGGCGAGGCGATCCTCGCGCTTCTCGCGGCTGCGCGCCCAACCCCGGAATTCGCTGGAGCGCAGTTCGAGTTGTATCAGGGACGCAATTTCGCGACGCCGATGGAAGAGGGCATCTGCTTGTATCTGCATCGCATCACGCCCGGCAGCAACGTGAGGAACCTTCCGCCGCGCGTCGCCACAGATGGCCGGCGGTTTCGTCCTTCGGTCCCGGTCGATCTGCACTACCTGCTGATCCCGTGGGCGCGCGACGCATTCAAGCAGCACCGGCTGCTGGGATGGGCGATACGGGTCCTCGAAGATACTCGGGTGCTTCACGCGAGCCTGCTGAACCAGCATGGACCGGAAACCGACATCTTCGATCCCCACGAGTCGCTCGACATCCTGATGGAAACCCTACCCATCCAGGACATCGGCTCGATCCTCGACGTCGCGAAACCGCATATCCAGCCTGTCGTGCCCTACGTCGTGCGGATGGTCCCGCTCAACTCGGATATCGAACTGGTCGAGGCGGATCTCGTCCAGACGAGAGAGTTCGGCATGGGCAAGGTGATGGCAAATCCATGACCGGCGTCGACATACTCGAAACACTCACGAGGGTGACGCCGCTCGGCATTCGCCTGTTCGACAGCGCCACGGGCAGCAACGCGACTGGCGCACTCTCCGCTGAGGTGTATCCAAAGGGACAGCCGGAGCGACGTACGCGCGGAATCCCGAACCGCAACAGCGTGTTCGTCTTCCGCAACCTTCCGAGCCTTGCCGACATCGAACGCGGTGCCGGAGACGCGACGTTCTGGGCGGCGCAGACACCGCGCTACCCGTTTGTTCTCGAGGTTCGCGATCCCGAGGATCGCTTTCTTCCTTTCAGGCACGACATCCTGCTCCCCGCCAGGCGCCTGCTCGGCGTCGTCATCAATTCGCCTCCCGCGTCGCCACTCGCGTCGCAGGCGGGCGCGTCGGACGAACGCCTGCCGGTCTTCTCGTCCCCCGCGCGCGGGGTGCCTCTCGCGATGGCCGCGCTGCGCGCCGAGATCGTTGATGTCGACATCACGGCGCCGGCCGCGTGGGCGATCGTCGAGGCGAAGGGGCCGGGGCAGCCGCTGGTGACAGGCCTGGCGGATGAACGCGGACGCGTGATGCTGCCACTGCCATATCCGAAACCGATCGTCACGCTGGGATCGCCCGGCAGCCCGAGCCTGCCGCTCACGGCGCAGACGTGGGCAATCAACTTCACCGTGCGTTATCGCCGAGGCGTGCCCGCACCCGCCATCCCGGATCTCGTGGATGTGCTGACGCAGCCAGCCGCCACGAGCTGGCAGGACGTCGCGAAGACGACGCCGTGGACGCAGGCCACGCTGCAGTACGGGCGAGACCTGGTACTCGCCTCCACCACGGGAGGGGGCATCGCGTCGCAGACGCTGCTCATCACGCCGTTATGAACCAGCCACCGATCGCGAACACGAGGAGAGCGGAATGCCTGAGTATCTAGCGCCCGGCGTCTACGTCGAAGAGGTCTCGTTCCGTTCCAAGTCCATCGAGGGCGTCAGCACCACGACGACGGCGTTCATCGGGCCGACGCGGTACGGGCCCGTCGACCTCGTGCCCGACGTGATCACCAGCCTCGTGGAGTTCGAGCGCATCTACGGCGACAGGCAGCAGATTGCCTTTGCCGGATCGGCGCGCCACAACTACATGTGGCACGGGCTGCGGCAGTTCTTCGAGAACGGCGGCAAGCGAGCCTATGTCTCGCGCGTCTATCGGACGTATGCACCGCTCGTCGAGCCCACCCTCGTCACCTCGCCGCTCTCGCCGCTGTCGTCCCCGACATTTCCCGCGGGCTACGCCTCGTCTCCCTCGTTAGTCATGCCGCTCGTCATCGCGGCGCGGTTTCCCGGCGCAGGCGGCAACGTCCAGGTACGCGTCACCCTTAGCGGTGGCCCCAACGTGTTCGCCGTCGAAGGCACGACCAACGTCGTGCGCGGCGTTGTCGATGGGGATCTCGTCCTGATCACGCCGATCGCCGGCCCGGTCGCAGACAACCTGTACCTGGCGGAGCGTTACATCAACGCCGGCGCCGTGCAGTACCGGTTCCGGCGGGGCGGCGTGCCGACTGAACTGCAATCGCTCGGCGCGACTGCCGTCGTACGCGTGATCACCGCGACGGTGACGGTGACGCCGCCGGATCCAAACGTGCCGAGCTTCGTCTACGAGGGACTTGCGCTCGACCGAATGCACCGGCGCAACGGCGCGAATGACAGTCTCGACGCGCAATTCGCCCTCGAGCAGCCGTCGCTCGGGCGGGCGCGCTCGATTCCCATCGTCATCTGGACCGGCGCGTTCGCCGATGGCATCGCGTTCGCCGGCCATTTCCTGACGCTGCGTCCGTCGATTGGCGGCTCGCTGGTGAACGAGAAGTCCAGTGACGCGGCACGATCGTACGACTTCGGTCTGACCGGCGGTACCGACGGCGCCGAGCCGGAGGTCGGCGACTACGAGGGGATCGGCGGCGACCCGGATTCGAAGGTCAAGAGCGGACTCAAGGCGCTGGAGGACATCGACGAGGTGTCGATCGTGGCGGCGCCCGGTTCCACGTTCAACTTCCAGACCCGCAGCGCGCAGGCGCTCGCGGTGGTCAACGCCGTGATCTCGCACGCCACTCGCATGCGCTACCGCATTGCCGTGATCGACGCGGGGGACAAGCAGTCGATCGCCGACGTCCGCCTGATGCGCGGCAAGATGGACACCACCTACGCTGCGTTCTATTACCCGTGGATCAAGATCGTCGATCCCGTCACGCTGCAGGAAATCGACATCCCGCCGAGCGGATCGGTCGCCGGTATTTACGCGCGCAACGACATCAACCGCGGGGTCTTCAAGGCGCCGGCGAACGAAGTCGTTGAAACCGCCGTCGGCCTCGAGCTGATGCTCAACAAGGCCCAGCAGGACATTCTCAATCCGGCGGGGATCAACTGCTTCCGCTTCTTCGAGAACCGCGGCTTCCGCTTGTGGGGCGCGCGGACCGCGAGCAGCGATCCGGAATGGAAGTACGTGAACCTGCGGCGCTACTTCGCCTATCTCGAACATTCCATCGACAAGGGAACCCAGTGGGCGGTGTTCGAGCCCAACGGCGAGCGGCTGTGGGCGAACATGCGCATCACCATCTCCGACTTCCTCTTCAACGAATGGACGAACGGCGCGCTGCTCGGCGACCGCCCCGAGAAGGCGTACTTCGTCAAGTGCGACCGATCGACGATGACCCAGAACGATCTCGATAACGGCCGTCTCGTGTGTCTCGTCGGCGTCGCGCCGCTGCGTCCCGCCGAGTTCGTGATCATCCGCATCGGTCAGTTCACCGCCGATCGCAAGGTGTAGATGGGCCCCCGGCCCCGTCATTGAGGAGAGCACGTCATGGCCGATCGCGACCGTCCGTACATGCAGTTCAACTTTCTCGTCAGCATTGGCGACGGCACCGACCCGTCGACCGTGGCGGCTGGTTTCCAGGAAATCAGCGGCATCGCGACGGAGCTCGCCGCCACGGAATACCGCGTCGGCAACGCGCCGCATAACAACGTGATCAAGCTGACGGGCCTCAACAAGGCGGCGGACGTCACGTTCAAGCGCGGAATCATCAATCCGAAGGTGCTGTTCGACTGGCTGGCGGAGATTCGCGAGGGGAATGCCGCGGCACGACGGACGGTGACGGTGGAGCTGCAAGGGGAGAACCACCAGACAGTGGCCACCTGGATCCTCAACGAGGCACGGCCCCTCAAGTACAGTGCCGGGCCGTACAACGCGAAGGGCAGCGACATGCTCCTCGAAGAGCTCACCGTCGCCTATGAGCGGCTGCAGATCCAGACCGCCTGAACTGCCGATGGCCGCTCTCCGATCGCTCCCAGGGATTCGCCTCGAGGCGCATACGCCCGCGCCGTCCGATCCGCTGCCGCGGATGGATGTCGCGGCGTTTGTTGGGTTCGCGGCGTCGGGGCCGATCAACGTCCCCGTGCCAATCGAGGATCCCGCGGAGTTCCGCACGATTTTCGGCCGGGACGTCCTGCTGCCGATGCGCCGCGGCGCCGCCGAGGCGGTAACGGCGCATCTCGCGGGCACTGTCCGCGCGTTCTTTGCGAATGGCGGGCGGCGTTGCTGGATCGTCCGCGTGGCGGGGGAGGGCGCGATCGCGAACAGGTTTCAGCTGCCCGGAGTCATCCGCGTCACGCCCGGCGACGTGCTCGAGCCGGTGGAGCTCGTCGCGCGATCGGAGGGCAGCTGGTCGGACTCGCTGCGGGTGGCGACGAACCTCGTGAGCCGCCCATTGCAGTTTCTCGGGATCGTCGCCGATCCCGCAGGCCTCTCTATCGATCTCGCGGCGGCATCGCGGCCGCATGTCGCGGTCGGTGATCTAGTGCGGGTCACGTGGTCGGACGTGACCGCGGCGCTTCACTTGTTCGTGCAGTCCATCACAACGCCTCCCGCGTCGCCGCCAGGGGCGGTGATGAGACTTGCGGGCCGTTCACTGTGGATCGCCGGCGCCGCCGTCGCATCCGCACCCAGTCCGGCGTCCCTCGCGGGCCCGGTCATGGCCGAGCGGCTCGCGTTCGATCTGACGGTCGCCGGTGAGGCCGGTGCGCCAGTGCGGCTCGCGCGCCTGGGTTTCACGCCGGATCACCCGCGCTTTTTTTTCGCGCTGCCATCCGACGCGACGCTGTTCGGCGAATCCGCCGAGCGGAGGTGGGCCGGTCTCTGGCGTGACGCGTCGCTTCCGAGATTTCCGGTCGCTGGAGCATTTGACGCCGCCGTTTACGTGCCGATCGGCATGGGCGTTCTGCCGTCCGAGAAGCCGGCGCACGCGATCGCGACGGGCGGGACGTCGCTCGATCGGGACGGCCTTGCGCACTTCGATGTTTCACTCTTTCTTGACAAAGACCTCGTCGACGCGAACGTTCGCGACCTCCTCGATCGCGCGGATGCAATCCGGTATCGCCTGGCGGCATCGCGTCGGCTCACGGGCCTGCACGCCGTGCTATCGATCGAGGACGCCACAATGGTCGCGATACCCGACCTGGTGCACGCGGGCTGGGAGCGCGCCGATGGGCTGCTTCAGTCTCCGCTGGCGTCGTCTCCGCTCGCGTCCTCGCCGCTCGATCATCCCGAAACCTGGCGCTGGTTCGATTGTCGCGAGCCGCGGCCGGTACATCCACCGGCGGGGTTCGGTTTCATCGACTGCGCTGCGACGGTAGCGATCCCACCGCCGCTGCTCGAAGCTGTCGACATTGCCGCCAACCGGTACGGGCTGCGGTGGGACGTCATCGATAGCACGCTCGTCGACGTGCAGGAATCGACGCGACCCGACTTCGCTGACGCGATCACGATTGTCCAGGGGTCGACGGCTGACGCGCTGACGCTCTACGACCGTCCGCCGGGTGGTTATTACTACCGTGCCCGCCGTCTCGCCGGGAGCCGAACCAGCGACTGGTCGTTCGGCGCCTTCGTCCGCGTCCCGACGCTCTCCGGTTGGATCGGCCTCGAGACCTACGACGCGTCGACGCTGCTGGACGTGCAGCGCGCGCTGTTGCGGATGTGCGCGGCGCGTGCCGATTGTGTCGCGCTGCTGGCATTGCCGGTGCACTACGACGCGGCAATGGCGATCGCGCACGTCACGTCGCTTACCGCGCCGCCAACCGAGACGACGGCGCTCAGCTACGGCGCCGTGTGGCATCCATGGATCGTCAGGCGTGATGCGGAAAGCGGCGCGCTGCGAGCGGCGCCGCCCGAAGGAATGATGGCTGCCGTCATGGCGGCGCGCGCGATCGCGCGCGGCGCCTGGGTTGCGCCGGCGAACGAGGCGCTTCGCGGCGTCGTGGCGCTGGTGCCCGCGATTCCAGCAGAGGCGTACCAGCCGCTGCAGGATGCGGCGCTGAATCTTGTCCGCCACGAACCCGCGGGATTCGTCTGCCTCGACGCCGACACGCTGAGCGCCGACCCGGAGGTGCGCCCGCTGAACGTCAGGCGCCTGATGATCCTGCTGCGCAAGGTGGCGCTTCGCGCCGGGAATCGATTCACCTTCGAACCCAATGGCGAGCGGCTGCGCCGCGCCCTCAAACGGGGATTCGAAGCCGCGCTCGAAGAGATGTTCGCGCGCGGCGCGTTCGCTGGGGCCCGCAGCCGCGATGCGTTCCGTGTCTCGACCGACGAGCCCCCCAACACGCGCCAGGACGCCGACGCGGGCCGGTTCCTGGCCGAGATTCGTGTGGCGCCGTCGCGCCCGTTGTCCTTCCTGACCGTTCGCCTCGTGCAACGCGGCGAGTCCACGGTGGCGCAGGAGGTGCGGTGATGGCTGACATCGCGCGTCCCTTCCCTGCCTACAACTTCGAGGTGCAGATCGAAGTACCGGGTCTTGGCGGCACCGCGCTGTGCGAAGGGCAGTTCTCCGAGTGCGACGGCCTCGAGATGAACATGGACGTCAAGACCATCCGCGAGGGAGGGAACAACACCGCGCAGATTCGCCTGATCGGCGCGGTCAACTACGGCACCGTCACTCTCAAGCGCGGCATGACGAGCCAGAGCTTCGATCTCTGGGACTGGTTCGACGCGCAGCAGCACGCGACGCCGCGCGAGCTCCGCGGCGACTATCGCGGCAACGTCACCATCGTCCTCAAGGGGGCCGATCGCGCTGAGAACGCGCGCTACATCCTGCGCCGCTGTCTGCTGACGAAGCTCAAGGCGCCCGCGATGAACGCGAAGGACGGCCTCCTCGCCGTCGAAGAACTGCAGCTTAGCTATCAGTCGCTGTCCATCGAAGCGCCTGGCGGGGGAGGTGGCCGTGCCTGATCCAACCCCGCTGGCGAAAGCCGAGCTCCGCGAGCTTGACGCCGCGTTTGCCAACACGATCAACGAAGACAAGTGGACGAAGGTCCAGTTCAATCCCGATACGCTCAAGGTTTCATTCGCCAACCAGTTGAAAGAGCCCTCGGGCTCTGGCGATCAGCGCGGTTCGCAGGCGCGGCAGTTCGTCGGCGCGGGCACGACGAAGCTGGCCGTGCAGCTCTGGTTCGACGTCACGCAGGAACTCGGCCAGGGACTGCCCGACGTGATCGACGTGCGGCAGTTGACCCAGCGCGTCGCCTACTTCATCACGCCGATTGGCGATCCACCGAACCAGCCGAAGAAGTTCATCCCGCCGGCCGTTCGGTTCATGTGGGGCACCTTCCAGTTCGACGGGATCGCCGAATCGATGGAAGAGACGCTCGAGTTGTTCTCGCACGAAGGACGTCCACTGCGCGCGTCGGTGGCGCTCGTCATCTCGCAGCAGAAGATCACCACGTTCGCATTCAACGAGGCGAACGATCCCGCCGGGTTCACGCGCCGCAATCGTCCCGCCGCGGGCACGCAGCCCCAGACCGAAGCGCCGGCGAACAGCAATCTGCAGTCGATGGCGGCGTCGCAACCCGGCGGACAAGACCGTCCCTGGCAGTCCGTGGCGGCGGCGAACGGCATCGAAAACCCGCGACTGCTCGCACCCGGACAGCTGATCGACTTCAGCGCGACCAAGCCGCAGATCGTCGTGGAGTAGGAGCACGCGCATGGCAACCGTCATCAACGACCTGATCCTCGAGCCGAAGGCGAGCCCGCCACCCGCGGAAGCCAGCGCTGCGTCCGCCGCGTCCGGCGGGTCACCGCCGGCCGGCCCCGAGCTCGAGCGGCAGCTCCTGCAGATCGATCGCCGGCAACGCGAGCGCGGTCTGCGCTTGTGGGCGCATTGAGGCACACGTGGGCAGCGCAGGTACAGCCGGAATCAAGGCGTCGCGGCCGTCGATCTTCGTCGGCGGGGCGGAGGACACGGATCTGTCGCAGGGACTCCTCCGCATGACGCTCCGCGATGACATTCAGGGACTCTGCAACGCGGAGCTGCGCTTCGGCAACTGGGGACCAAAGAGCGGCGGGATCGGCTTTCTGTACTTCGACCGCAGGAAGCTGGACTTCGGAAAGGAAATGCAGCTGAAGCTCGGGAACGACATGCTGTTCGAAGGACGCGTCTCGGCGATCGAGGCGGAATTCGGCGAGGGGCGCGCCCCCGAGATCGCCGTCCTGCTCGAGGACCGGCTGCAGGACCTTCGCATGACGCGCCGGACACGCGCATTCAGCGACGTCTCGGACGCCGACGTGATGCGGCAGCTGGCCAGCGACCATGGCCTCTCGCCAACCATCGACGTGAGCGGACCCACGCACAAAGTCCTCGCGCAGGTAAACCAGAGCGATCTCGCGTTCCTTCGCGATCGCGCGCGCGCCGCCGGTGCGGAACTGTGGATCGAAGGGCGCGGCCTTTACGCGAAAACGCGCTCCGCGCGTTCGGGCAGCCCCTTGAAGCTGAAGTTCGGTGCAGACCTGCGCGAGTTCATCGTCATCGCGGATCTCGCGCACCAGCGGACGAGCGTCAATGTCGCGGGATGGGACGTAAGCGGCAAGCGCGCCATCGATCAGAAGGCAGAGGACGCCGCGATCTCCGGAGAGCTGGGGTCGGATACGAGCGGCGCAACCATCCTGCGCGACGCGTTCGCGGAGCGCAAGGAAACCGTGGCGCACACCGTGCCGCTGTCCTCGGACGAAGCGAAGCTGCAGGCGGAGGCCTGGTTCCGCGCGGGCGCGCGCCGCTTCGTCACCGGTCGCGGCATCGCGCAGCCCGACGCGAAATTGCGCGTCGGCGCATCGGTGGACCTCGACGGGCTCGGTCCTCTCTTCAACGGCAAGTACTACGTCGCCGAAGTGCGCCACGTGTTCGACGGCGCCGCGGGGTTCCTCAGCCAGTTCACCGCCGAGCGTCCCGGACTGGGAGCGGCGTCATGACGATGGCGCAGGCCGCTCCGTTTGAAGCGCTCCTCCAGGGGCGCGCACCGGCGGGTCTCGGCGGTCGCTGGTACGGCGTCTATCCGGCGCTCGTCAGCGATATCCAGGATCCCGATTCCACCGGGCGGGTGAAAGTGCGGCTGCCGTGGTCGCCGGACAGCGGCGGACAGCGGTACGAGGTGTGGGCGCGGCTGGCGACCCTGATGGGCGGCAATAAGCGCGGCAGCTGGTTCATTCCCGACGTGGACGACGAGGTGCTCGTCGTGTTCGAAGGCGGGGATGTGCGTCGCCCGTACGTGATCGGCGGGTTGTGGAACGGCACGGACGCCGCCCCCGAGTCGATGGATGGGGCAGGACGCAACTACAAGAAGGTCCTGACGTCGCGCAACGGCGTCAAGGTCACGCTCGACGACACCGACGGCCAGGAGAAATTCGTCGCCGAGACGCCGGGCGGGCAGAAAGTCACGCTGAAGGACGGACCCGGGTCGGTGGAGATCGCCGACAGCAACGGCAACTCGATCAAGCTCGAATCGAGCGGCGTCACGATTACCGCAGCGGCCACGCTGACGATCAACGCGAGCGCCGTCACGATCAGCGCGTCATCGCTCACGCACTCCGGGACCGCAACGATCAGCGGAGCGCTCACCGTTGCCGCGAGCGTCACGACGCCCTCCGTCGTGTCGGGCAGCTACACCCCAGGCGCGGGAAACATCTGGTGAGGTCCAGGCATGAACGCGCTTGAACGCCACGTCGAATGGACCGCGCCCGCGACACTGTGGGACCACTTCAATGGATCCACGAGCGCCGCGCAACGGCGCGTGTTTCGCACGCCGGCGATCCTTCGATTCGCGAGCGATTCGTTCATGGAGGACTTTCTCGCGCTGATGAAGGCGGACGGGCGTCAGATGAGTGGGTTGCTGGCTGTGCCGGAAACGTGGAAGGCGCCGTCGGCGGATGTGCCGCTCCCGGAGCGCAAGGAGGGGCTCGTCGGCAGACTGCATGCGGCGCGCACGCTCGCAATTCGCCGGCTCGAAGCGCGCCAGCTGCCGATGCGCACCGCCACATGGAATGCGTCGCCAAATCCGACGATGGTTGAGAAGCCGCTGAAGCTGTATCAACCGGCACACCAGCGCTATTACCTGGTCACCGCGTGCCTGGTGTGTCGCACTCTTGGTCTTCCCGACCGTCCGTTGAACACGAGCGCGCAGGAGCGCGTGTCGTTCGTCATTCGCCGGCTGCAACCGAGAACGGGAGCGACGGCTATCAACCCTGATCCCACGCTCTGTGACGAGCTCGCGTTCGTGAAAGGGCAATGGATGGCGGTGGCGCAGCCCGACACTCTGCTCGAGGGTGAAGAGCAGTATCCGCTGTCGCCGCTCGCGTATCAGGAGCTGGACGGACGTCGCCGCCGGATCCTGAACGGCCTCATCCCTGTGGCGAAGCGCGAAACGCTGGCCGGCGCGCCGGTCGCGTCGGCGCCAGGGGGCGGAACGCCGCCCGCGCCGGTCGATGGGCGACAGATGCTGCTGAAGATGGAAGTCCTCGGGCCGTGGGCGAATCTGGAGGACATCGCGATTCGCGCCCGTGACGCGTCGAAGCCCGCAACCGCCGACAAGATACCCGACGGCGCGGTTGCGGCTACGCTGGCCCGCGCCAACGAGCAGATTCAGACGATCGCCTGGTACGTCCTCCTCGACCTCTCGAAATGGATCGAGCAGCACATCCCGAAACTGTGGGACGCGATCAACTCGAGCTCGCCGGGCGGATTGTCCAGCCCGGAGCTCACCGCGTATACGGCGCTGGGAGGCGCGGCGCTTTCCTCGAACGGCAAGACACTGCGCGCCGCACTCAAACAGATTCGCTCCTTCGAAACGATGCTCGAGACGGTCAAGTCGCCGTACCGCGCGGAGACCGTTGCGCAGTGGCCCTTGCTCGCGTTCCAGTTCGTGACGGCCACGGCCGGCGGACCGACAGGCCTTATGAAAGCGCAGCGTGAGGACATCGAAGCGAAATTGACGGCGGCGCTGCCTTCCGGCGGCGTCGCGGCGATCCCGGTCCGCGCAGTCGCGCAGATCAACGCGATGGATTTCGTCGCGCCATGGTTCACCGTGCGCTGCGTCTTCGAGCGGCCGCACTGCGCCGCCTTGTCACCGCCCGTCATCAGCGACCCGACCGCGTCCTTCCAGCTCGCGGCGTTTTTCGACTCGGACGCACCGGCGCGTCCGATCCGCATCGCGATGCCCTCCGACACGACGCCCGCTGGACTCCGCAAGTTCGATAAGAACGCCGCGTTCGTGATGTCCGACGTGATGTGCGGACAGTTCTCGGCCGTTCGATCGCTGGGTTTCATAGACCTGGTCATGGCCGTTCTTCCGTGGCCGCTGCACCAGGATCTCAACGTCGGTGACATGAAGTGCCCCGGCGGCGGCGGTCTCGCGTGCTCGTTGTCACTGCCCATCATCACGATCTGCGCGCTGATCGTGCTGATGATCATGGTCAAGCTGCTCGACATGATCTTCTTCTGGATGCCGTTCTTCCAGATCTGTCTGCCCGTACCCAAATTCGACGCGAAGGGAAGCAGCTGATGGACGCCGGTCGCATCTACGGCCGCGGGATCGCCTTTCCTCCCCACGTCGCGGCGGACGGCCGCATGGCCTGGTCGGAGGGAGAGACGAATATCCGCGAGGCCATCGAAATCATCCTCAAGACGGAGGAACGCGAGCGGCTGAACCTGCCGACCTTCGGGGCTGGCCTGCGCAAGTTTCTATTCGAACCCAACACCGTCAGTACGCGACACCAGATTGCCGATCGCATCCAGCGGGCGCTGCAGCTCTGGGAGCCGCGCATCACGGTCTCCACGGTGAACGTGGAGGAAGATGCCGTCGATCCGCAGTCGGCGGTCGCCACCATCCATTACCAGCTCGTCGCCACTCGCGCCGCCGGAGACGTGAGCGTACGCGTCGCGCTGGCCGGATAAACGCGCATGCCGATCACCCTCGCCCGCATCGACGACCGGCGCTACGACGATCTCGTCGCGGAGGCGCTAGGCCGCGCTTCCGTGCACACGCCCGAGTGGACGAATCTCACTCGCAGCGATCCCGGCGTCACGCTGATCGAAGTGTTCGCGTTCCTCACCGAGACGCTGCTCTACCGCGCCAATCAGATTCCCGAGCGCAACCGCAAGAAGTTCCTGCAGCTCCTGCGCATACCGCTCAGGACGGCATCCGCCGCGCGCGGCCTGATCGCGATCCGCAACGAAGCGCCATCGCCCAATCCGCTGCCGATCATCCTGCCCGCGGGTGTCGAGGTGCGTGCCGGTGAAGTGCCGTTCCGCACGACGCGCGCGCTCGACGTGTTGCCGGTCGAGGCGCGCTTCTACGTCAAGCGGCGGATCGTGAATCCGGCGCCGGAGGTAAAGCAGTACTACCAGCAGCTGTACGCCTCGTACCGCGGCCCGGCTCCGGAGGTTCAACCCGACCTGTATGAAGCAGTGCCGTTCCCCAGCCGCGACGGGGCGTCCGTCGCGCTCTCGTCGGCGATCGACAACGCCGTCTGGCTGGCGCTGCTGATGCGCCCGTCCGACACGGCTCTCACGGTCGACAACGTGCGCAAGCGAATCGCCAACCGCACGTTGTCACTCGGCGTCGTGCCCTCGCTCGCGGAGAGCCGCGCCGATCTGCCGGCGGGTCGCGCCTTTGGTGCCGAGGCGACGGTGACATTGAAGGTGGACGCGCCGAAGGTTCCCGACAGCGGGGGATTGCCTGCGGAGCCCTCACAGCGCATCGCCGAATACCAGGCCGTTGCCGTCAAGAGCGACGGTGACGTCTTCAGTGTGCCGGGCGTGATCGATGTCTCGCTTCCCGGAGAATCGGCGCTCCGGCTGTGGAACAACATCGATCCGCTCGAAGCGGGCGTCGGAGGTCTGCCTCCCGCGATCGACGATGAGTCCGTCGCTGCGCGCGTTGTCACCTGGCTGCGGATCACGGCATCAGCGCCGGTGACGACGCAGTTTCTCTGGATGGGCATCAACGCGGTGCCCATCTCGCAGCGCGCTGCGGTGATTGCGGAGCTGCTGCCGGATGGCACCGGCGAGCCTGACCAGGCGGCGCGATTGTCCCAAGCGCCCGTGTTGCCGGAGACGGTGCGGATAACGGTGACGCCGGAAACCGGTGGGCCCAGCGAGTGGCAGGAAGTAGACGATCTTAGTGCCGCGGCGCCCGAAGTGCGGGTCATCGATCCGCGCGAGTCGCCCGGCCGGCGGCTGTCGAAACCGGCCGCAACTGATCCTTCTGCAGCGCAGCGGGATCCCTCGCATGTGTTCGCGCTGAACGCCGAATCCGGAGAAGTGCGGTTTGGGGACGGCGCGCGCGGTGCGCGCCCGCCGGAGCGCGCCACCATCCGCGCGTCGTACGAGTACGCGCGCGGGGCCGCCGGCAATGTCAGCGCCGGACGCATCAACGCGGCACCATCGCTGCCGGAAGGCTTCAAGGTATCCAATCCCGTCGAGACGTGGGGCGGCGCCGATGCCGAAAGCGTTGCCGAGGGGGAGAAGCAGATCGCGCGGTACCTCCAGCATCGCGATCGCCTGGTGACCGCGGAGGATTTCCGCACGATCGCGCTCCGCACCCCCGGCGTCAGCATTGGCCGCATCGAGGTGCTGCCCGCCTATCACCCGGACTTCGGCGGCGCCGAAGTACCGGGCGTGGTGACGCTGATGCTCGTGCCCTCGTACGACCCGTTGCAGCCTGACGCGCCGCTGCCGCGAAAGCCGTTCCTCGACGCGATCTGCCGTTATCTCGATCCACGGCGGCTGGTGACGACCGAGGTCGTCCTGCGCGGACCCGAGTACGTCGGGATCTGGATCTCGATTGGCGTCAAGGTCGCGGCAGGCTTCAACGAGTCCGCCGTGCGTGAGGCAGTAGAACGGGACATCCGCGCGTTCCTTGCGCCAACTGCGGGCGGGCAGCAGATGCTCCCCGAGGATCCGTCCGTGCTGCTCGGCGGCAATACCACGTCCGCGGGCGGATGGAAGCTTGGCAAGGCGGTGGTCGCGCTCGAACTCGCCGCCGTGGCCAATCGGACGCGCGGCATCGAGTTCGTTCAGGAAGACGTGCTGCTGGCCGGCGCGACGGGATCCGCGGTGCCGCGGGTCGACATGGTCAGCCTGCAACTGCCGCGCATCCTCGGGATCAGCGTGGTCAATGGCGCGCCCATGCCGCTCGATGCGCTGCGGGGATCGCCGTCGGGCGGAGTGACGCAGACGCCGGCCGTTGTGCAGATTCCTGCTATCCCGGAGGAGTGCCGCTGATGGACGTCAACGGTACCCGTTTCCATCTGCTGCTCGGCCGCGACGACTTCGGCCGTCGTTGTCGCACGGCTCCCAACGGCGGGGGATCGTCGATCTCCTTGGGCAACGTGTTCCAGGCGTCCGCGGCCGGCGCGGACGCGGCGTTCTCGTGGAACACCGGCCGCAAGGAGTTGACGCTCGGATCGCGCGTGTTCTATTTCACGCCCGCGGCGGGAAACGTCACGGTGTCGCTCACCGATCGACGCGGCGCCGCGTTCGACAGGCACGGCAACGTGTACTGGATCACGCCCAGCGGCACCGAGATTCTCGTGCAGTCGTCCGGCAGCCGCAAGACGACGCATTTCTGGTCGTCGCTTGACGACCCGCGCAATCCGAAATGCGGGTCCGCTCGTCCGGGATCGTTCGCCCCGTTGCCATCCGATGTAAAGCCTGTCGCCATCGCGTTGCGCGGCCTCGCCGTGACCGCGCTGCACTACCTCGTCGTCGGCACCGTTGATCCCGCGGGGCTTCTCGTGTTCGACCTCCATCGCGGCGGCGAACCGCGGCAGCTGCTGTTTCCGACGGGAGTACCGTTCGAGCCATTCGACATCGCGTCGACGGAGAGCGGGGGAGCGATCGTCCTCGACCGCCAGAACGGCCGGCTGTGGGGATTCGACCAGACACTGGGCGTCGTGGCGCTTGGCGGAACGACCGCTGCCGCGGCGACCTACGAGTTCGCGCCGCTCGACGGCAGTCCCGGGCCGAAGCCGCCGTGCCGGCGGGCGATCACGCTCGACCTGTCGCTGGCGCTCGGCATTGTATCCCCGGTCGCGGTGGAGGCGTTGCCCGGCGGGAACGTGCTCGTGCTCGAGAGCGATCCCGCGGCCAGTTTTTCGCGGGTGCACTTCTTCGCCGGCGCACTCACGCCTCCGCTGCTGGCCCCTTCCGGATCGCCGGTCTCGACCGAAGCGGCGAAGATGCTGATCGAGGAGTCGAAGCGCGCCGCGTTTCAATTGCTTGGGCACGATTTCGTCTACGCGCGTCAAGAGGATCGCGACGTGCTGTATATCGGCGGCGCGGATGGCGATCAGGTCTTTGCCTTCGCAATCACGATCGACTCGGGCTCGCTAAGCCTCACGCCGATCGCGGAGGTGTACCCGATGCGGCTGTTCGGCGGCCGCGGCCTGATCGCCGGGCCGGGGTGCCAACCGCACTACGACAGCGGCAGTCTGTGGGTGCCGCTTGCAACCTTGCGCGGCGCGCGGTTCGCGCTATCCGGCGCCTTCGTCATCGACGCGCTCGACGGGAAAGAACCCGACTGCGTCTGGCATCGGCTGATGATCGATGCCGTCCTGCCGCCGGGGTGCGACCTCGAAGTGAGGAGTCGCGCCGCCAATGATCGGGCGCAGCTCGGGTTCGCCGAATGGCAATCGGAGCCGCGGCCGCGCCGGCGGCCCACCGGAATGGAGATCGCGTGGGCGGACGATCTGCGCCGGGCCGGCATCGAGACCTTCGAATTGTTGTTTCAGCGCGCCAGAGGACGCTACCTGCAGCTCGAGATCACGCTGCGCGGCACGGGGCGCTGCAGTCCGCGCGTGCGCGCCGTCCGCGTGTGGTATCCGCGCTTCTCGTACCTCGAGCGCTATCTACCCGCCGTATATCGCGAGCACGCGGAGTCCGCGTCGTTTCTCGATCGGTTCCTGGCGAACACTGAGGGTTTCTTCACAGACATCGAGGGACGCGTGGCCGGGGCGCAGGCGTTGCTCGATTATCGGACCGCGCCGCCGGAGACACTCGAATGGCTGGCAAGCTGGTTTCACGTCGCGCTCGATCCCGCATGGGACGAGGCGCGCCGGCGGCTGTTCGTCCGCCATGCCGCGGAGTTCTTCGAATGGCGCGGGACAGTGCCCGGACTCCGCATGGCGCTGCGGCTCGCGACGGAAGCCTGCGCAGCCGAATCAACATTCGCAGTGGAGGCACGCCGATCGGAGTCGATCCGGATCGTCGAGCGTTTTCGATCGCGTCCACTGCCAGGGCTGGCGTTCACGCAGATGAACGAGGCGGATGGCTTGCCGCTGCGCGTGACGAAGGCGACGTGGGATCCCACGCTTGGCGCGGCGGACCTGCATCGCCGCTGGCGAGAGGTGACGGGCAATTCGAGCGCCATGTACCCGATCGCTCCACCTGCGGACGCGGCCGCGCGCGCGCTATGGATCGCGTTTTCGACGCAGCAGCTCGGATTCGTCCCGCGCACGGGAGACCCGGACCGCTGGCGCACGACGCTCCAACGCCGCTATCCCACGCTGGACCATCTCAATCGCGCCTGGAAGTCCGCATATTCCGAGTGGAACAGCGTGCCGCTGCCAGCGGCGCTGCCGGAGATCGCCGCCATGCTGCGCGACTGGATCCAGTTCCAGAGCCTCGTCCTTCCCGCCGATGATGCGGCGCATCGCTTCACGGTGTTCCTGCCGCAGGGAACACTCGGGAATCGCCAGCGTGTTGAACGCCTCGATCTCGTGCGCCGCGTGGTGGCGCTCGAAAAGCCCGCCCACACGTCATTCGAGGTGAAGTTCTACTGGGCATTCTTCCGAGTGGGCGAGGCCCGTCTCGGCGAGGGCACCGTCGTCGATCTCGGCAGCCGATCGCCGGAGCTGCTGTCGCCATTCGTACTCGACCGTAACTATCTCGGCTCCGGCTACCTCGGAGACGAGCATCCTGCGCGCCCCTCGATACCGTGCGCCTGCGGGTCTTCGACTCGAGGAGAACAGCCATGACCACGTTTGCGGCACCGTGCCTCGAAACCAAGGTGCCCGATCCGTGCAAGCACGTGAATTACACGCTCGGGATGGTCCTCGGCGTAGAAGACTTCAACCAGGACTTCGCGTATACGCAGGCGAAGCTGCAGCTCCAGGCGCGGGAGGCGATCGGCTACGGCACGCTGACGGGCCTGCGCGTTGGGTCGGAAACGACCGTGAAAGGTCCGCGGGTCACCGTTGGCAGCGGCGCGGCGCTGCTGCCGACCGGACGGCTCGTCTGCGTGAACACCACGCAGTGCGGCTACGTCAACGACTGGCTCGCGGCCCACAAGACCGAGGTCCCGGCGCTCCTCGGCTCGCCGCTCGATTCGATCAGTCTCTACCTGACGCTGTGCTATCGCGAGTGTCCGGTCGATCCCGTGCCGATTCCCGGCGAGCCGTGCCGCACCGAAGACGAATTGATGGCGCCGTCGCGCCTGGTCGACGATTTCATCCTCGAATTGCGGACGACGCCGCCGGATCAGCGCGAGGAGGATCTCGTCCGGGAATTCCTCGCCTGGATGCGCGCGCTCGCATTTGGCGGGGGCGGACCGTACGCGACGGTGGAAACGTTCATCGCCGCGCTGAAAGTGTCCGTGGTGGAGGGACCGCAATCGCCGCTTGTGTCTCCGCCATCCTCGCCGCTGTCCGCGCCGGGCGTGCACTTCGTCTTTGGCTCCCCCTTGACGTCACTCGCGCTGGATCCCGCGCTCGCCGGCGAATACTTCCGCGCCGCATTCCGCGTGTGGGCGACGGAGATTCGACCGAAGGTGCACGCCGCCTGTTGTACGGCGGGACATGGATGCGGTTGCGACGAAAACGCCGCGACGCCCCTGCCCGATGAATGCCTGCTGCTCGCGCGCGTCAATGTGCCCGTCGTGAACATCGGCGGCGACGAATGGCGCGTCGACGACACCCAGACGATCACGCTCGACGAGTCGCGACGCCCGGTGCTGGTCTCGCTGCGTGTCTTAGAGGAATGGGTGATCACCGGTGGTCCGGCGTCGGGCTCCGGCGGCGCGATCGGCGCGGCACCTGCGCTCGTCGCGGCGGGCATCGCCGGCGCCGGCGGTACTACCGGCTTTGTGACGGGCAATCTCGCGGTCACCGTTCCGGCTGCGAGTCAGATCCGCATCGCGTTCAACGGCTATACGCCTCCGACCAGCGCCTTCCAGTACATCGTCCGCGCGATGGCGCTCTCGGGAGTGGTTCCCAATCCGACGATTGCGTTCGATTCGTTCGTGCCCGGCGGCATCGTGCTGCGCGTCACGAACGGTGCGGCGGCGATCCCGCCGCTGACGCTGTCCGGCATGAGCTTCATGATCGATATCACTCGGGTACCGGCGTAGGAGGCGAGATGCCGACAGGTCTCTTCACGCCAAT
>WNGB01006273.1_pt1 | contig 24120 bp, 31 predicted proteins | sample 5400681 | NCBI WGS metagenome assembly WNGB01 (sample SAMN13153367, study PRJNA577476) | soil metagenome | isolation source: 115 cm soil or saprolite under grassland replicate 2 | place: USA:California | collected 2016-06-15
TCGGCGTTGACCCAGTTCCCCAGCGTTCCGTCGTGGATTCCCAGCTCCCGGGCCACCTGCGCGATCGGCCTCCCTGTCTCCCGGACGATCCGAACCGCGCCCTCCTTGAAATCCTGATCAAACTTGCGTCGCGTCTCTGCCATCGCCGCTCTCCTCTAAGGCGATGTCTCCACGCTACGAGGGGAAACGCAGCGGCGCGAGCAGGCCCCAAAAGGCCCCTGCCCGCCAAGGCGCGCGGCGCGATACGAGCGCAAGATCCCACAAATCAAGTCTCTACGGTTCCAGGGGATTGCCAGATACTCCTGGTTGGCCCCCATGACGATCGTGACCTGTATTGAACGTCTACGCCGAGCTGTACCGACTGTTGGGCGTCGAGCCACCGGATGCCGCAGGACGGAGCAAGCCGCCGTGTTGCGACGAGGTTGAGGAGCTGCCTCCCGTCTTGGGGGCCGCTCTTGCCGATATCCTTGATCGAGCGACAGAGATCCGTGGGACCAGATCCCGGTAGGAACAAATGTTTCTACCGGCCTGGCCACGGCACTCGCGACCTGTGTCGCGGTCGCTGAATGTTGTTGGGGAAGCTACTTCGCGTCAACCGGTTGAACGCCTGGGTCAGCGGCCCGCCGAACGGCTCGAAGACATCCAAACTCGTTCGGTCCAGAAGATGTAAGGCTCCCAAGGAACCGCCGTGGACCAGTCCAGCTTCCCGGCGGCGTTCACAGCACGGCCAGCAGCACTTCGTGCAGGCGTTGCCATGCCCTGGTTTCGCAGCTGATCCCGCTGATCGAGGCCGATTTGGCGGTCCGGGGCATAGGCGGTCAACGCGCCGCCACCCCGCGATCGCCCGCCGTGTGGGCGCTCGTCCGGCGGGGCGTTGTGCCGATGGCTGCTCGCTCACGGGACCCACGGCCAAGACAGGTCAAACCTCGGCGGCAGTGACCCGACGCAGCTGCCTACCTGGCTACCCGACGACCGGCATCAGCCAGTCGCTCGGCTGCTCGATACCTGGCGACGGATCCCGTAGGAAACGCTTGGGCTTCGGGTGCTTTGTGCCCGGCCTCGCTCTGCTCTCAACGGGTCTCGGCTGACTTCAGGACGGACTGACAGACGGCTCGGCAGTCGGAGAAGAGCTCGGAGTGGCAAGAGCCAGTTCTCGACCTTCCGAGAGCTGGCTCTTGATCCGATTCTTGCAGATGGGAGTCGGGAGTGCGCGGGCGCCGGTTTGGCTAAGACTCTTGGTCGCTGAGAAGGGCGTCAACGTCGTCGATGAGCCGTCGGTCGGTGTCTGATATCTGGCCGCTTCGTCTGCGGCCTGCCGCCTGCGGTGAACGGGATGTGGCCGAAAGCTCTAGTACGTGTCGCAGAGCGCCGACTGCTACTGCGGGATCGGCCCGTACAGTCCGTACCCACTTGGCGATGCGCTCGGCACCTAGGTCTCGGACGTTGAGCCGGCCCGACTCCATGTCGTAGACGTCTCCCGCGGAGACCTGTAGGGCATCTGCGAGCTCGGTCACCTCGATGTTGGCTTCCTCCCGCTTGAACGCCAGGAGGGCGGGTAGTGCTGCGCGGTAGGCGCGGCGATTCCTAAGGCCGCGGTTCGCGGCTTCAACGAGCTTCTGCCGAGTTGACGGGGTGGGGTTTTCGCCGCCGATGAGCAGTTCGGTGACGTAGCGCCGGACAGTCGGGCTGAGCATGCTGGCGTTGAGGGCGGGGAGCAGGGTGGCTGCGGCGCGCTCGTCCGTGTCGGTCTCGCTGGCGTCGTGATCGTCTGCGTCGTCTGGGCGCGTCAGTTCCTCATGCAACTGCGCAAGTTCAGGATCGCGGGCGAATCGGTTGTCAGCCGGGTCGGGGCTCATGGGTGGCCTCCTCTCAGGAACGAGGTCAGGCGTTGGTCGTTTTGGGCGATCCGGACAAGCCGCTGACGAGCGCGAGAGTAGCGCTTGCGCACTGCGGCGTCGCTGATGCCCAGCAGGGCGGCGACCGTCTGGCTTGGCAACTGTTCGATCTCACGTAGAGCGAGGATCGCCTGGTCAGCCTCGCTGAGCTGACCGACGACCTCAGCGAGGGCAGCCGTAACGTCCTCGGGGATCTCGCGGCTAGGCAGTTTCTCTGGTTCGGCGAGGTCTAGGCCGTCGAGGCTTTGCAGGCGCGCATTGTCGCGACGGTAGTCCAGCGCGGCATACCGAAGCATGCCGCGTGCCCATCCTGCGAAATCCCCTTTCGTTGGGTCGTACAGGTCGATTTTGCGGACAGCTCGCTCCACGGCCCACTCGCATATCTGCTCGCAGCCCGAATCCCCTAGGTCTGAGGCAAGGCCGCGGGCGTAGCCGAGCAGCATCGGAGCGTACAAGCTGACAAGGAACGGACCGGCGTGCTCTTTGCCCTCACGCGCGGCTTGGATCAGTTCGTCGTCCACCCTCCACCTCCCTGCCTTCGTCCGCGCCGGTGTGACAGGTTGGCTCATCCGTCGGCCTTGCTTACTGAGCGCAGTGGCGGCATGGGATCCAGGGCTCGATGCGAGAGGGTGTCGTTGTCGGGGTTCCACTGGCCAACAAGTCCGGGCACCCGCCAGGACAACACATGCTTGTCGCGCAACTGGTCGGTCGCGTCAATGATTGCCTCGGCGAGAACGCACGGCTGGTTGAGTCTCCTCAGCTCACGGTCGACCACCTCGACTACCCAGATCCAGCGGGACATCTGCATCCGCCGGTACACAGCCGCCAACGTGGCCGGCACTTGCCGGGTTTCGAGGCTGATCTTGAAATGGTTGGACAGCACCACCGTGGAGCGGAAGCTGAGTTCGCGGGGCTTGCGATCGAGGCGGTCCCGTAGATCTGTTCCGATCTTGGCGGCGTTGTCGTCGAGTGCTTGTCGTAGGTATACCTCGCCGATCACCTCGGCGTCTTCGCCGGACATGTACACCTTCTGCGGAAGCGGGATAACCAGGTATTCCCAGGGCGCATAGTCGTCGAGTAGATAGTTGTCGACGCCGATGTAGATGCCAACCTCGTCATCATGACGTATGAACCGAATCCGTTCGTCGGGCTGTCCCGGTTTTAGCCGCTCGTACCCCACGAGGACGAACACGTGCTCGGCGCCGCCCACGATGACCGGTATTCCTGAATTGAGGTAACGACAGGCGAGGCGGAACGGTGACTCGCCCGGCGGTGGTGGGTCGAGACCGTAGACGAGTGCCGGGTACCCGAGCCTGGAAGCGGCGACGCTGATCTGGTAGAGCGTCAATCCCATGGATGGGAGCCCTCGGCCGATATCGTCGGGTACGGCTGCGGTGATGTCCCCGGGCAGCAGTCGCGGGCCACCAAAAGCGAGGTGGTGGTAGTAGGCGATCATCCAGAGCGTGGCGTGCGCGCAGACGGACATCTGGGCGTCTTGGCTAACGAATGGAGCTCCGACGACTTCGAGCGGCTCGCCGAGCAGATTCACCGCATCCCGGGCAAGACATGTGACGTGTGGTTGGGTGCCGGCCTGAGGAGCGAGCATCGTGCGCCCAACGGGAGCCCCCGGGAAGCGGCCGCAATACGGTGTATCCGAGGTAGCCCAGGTTGTTGAACCGGGTGGGCTCGTCCTGTGAGGCCAATGTTGGGGGCATTTGCTCGGCGAAGAAATGCAGGCGATGGGCAACGGAGGGGTAGCGGCGGAAGGTTGTCGAATAGAATTGACTGTGCTCGTTGCGGTAGTCCGGATCGATGTACCGGTACTCAAGAACAGCACTCTGCGCTCCACTCGCGTACGCGTGTGCGAGCACGCTCGTCAACACATCGGGCCGCGAGCTGCCGTACCTGTCAAGCAAGCTGTTGAGCGCGCCGGGACGCACAAGATCGACGGCGTCGGCTGGGTGGTCGTACGACCAGTCCTGCAAGTTCATTGGTTGGCTAGCTGACGGGGTAGTCTCGGCTCTCCGACTCGGCGAGCTGCCGAGCGGAGTGCAGCTGCCTGAGCCGTTCGCCAAGTTCGGCTGCCCGGTCATTGCTGAGCGCACCGCTTCGCTCCGATTCAGGCTGCGGCGTTAAGCCGCTGACGATGCGGGCGACGTACTCGTCCAGCGGGTACCTGCTCGGCTGCCCCATGTCCGCCATGGTAACCATTGGTTACCCCCTGGAGACAGCCCGTCGGATCGGCAGGTCGCGTCCGTCCCCGAGCCCCAGCAGCCCATCGGTTCCGCACACGTAGCAGGCAGGATCAGAGGGAATGGGGGCTGTGGTTACGGCTCGGCGGTGCGCCCTAAAAAGGACGCGGTCACTAGCAGCTCCAAGGAACCCGGCAAGAAGCTGACAGACTTCCAAGCAGGCCAGCGACGCAACCACGCCGTTCAGCGCGACCACGGCGGGCGCCGGGGCGCTGACTCCACGCAAGTAACCGCGGCGCTCTTCCTCGGCGCGTTGATCGTCGGTGAGGTACTCCTCGCGGACGAGTGCCGGATCGAGCATCCCCGCGCAGTGCAGGCAGCCGCGCCCAGGGCGCAGAATACGCACCTGCCCTCCTGCCTGAACTGCCCCCTCCGTCGGAATGACATCAACTCCAAGATCCACAATAGGCAGCAGGTACTGCTGCGCAGCCTCGGTTAGCAGTGCCCGCGAGCCGTGCCCATCTGTGGCACAGACCACCACGTCCACGTCGGCGAGGAGAAGCGGGTCGACATCGAGGACTGATGCAGCAAGGGTACGAACCGTCAGGCCAGGGCTGACCGCCTGTACGGCTGAACCAAGCACGTCTACCTTGTCGCGACCGACATCTGCCGGTGTGGAACCAATAAGCCGAGACAGATTGGACCTCTCCACCTTGTCGAAGTCGACGATCGTGAGCCGACCGACGCCTAGGTGAGCCAGCTGCACGGCGACCTGCGAGCCGGTGCCGCCCGCACCCACGACAGCAACGTGCGCCGCCGTCAGTCGGCTCTGGCCGAGGTTGCCCCAAGCGAGGACTTGCCGTGCGACTGTATCTGAGGCAGCGAGCGCAGCGGCCTCGGGCAGCACGACGATCTGATCGCCAACTATCCGCAGGTGATCAATCGCTGTGGCTTGGCCGTCCTGCCAGATGCGTGCGCTAAACGCGTCAGGGCCGAGCACGAGCGCCCCGACCGGTCGAGGCGTCAGCCGTCCGGCTAGCGCCCGGCCGCACAGGTCGGTCTCGGTATCCAAATCCAATGGAGAGGGGCGGACGACGCCGGGCCATGGATGAGAGTGGCACAGGACAACCGTTCCGGCCTGCGCTCGCGCCTCCTTCGCCACCCGCGCCAGGGCGACCGGCGAGATGCTCAGATGTAGCGGGCTTGAGTGGAGCAGGTCGTTCGCGTCCATGGGGATCACGCGCCGCGTCGTCAGGACCGTACCCTCCGGAGAGATCAGTGTCCCGCACACGAGCGCCGCCGCATGCTCGGACTCGTCCGCCAGCAGATGTCCGCGCAGCTGAGCCCATTGACGGTCGGTTAGACGCAACTCAACGGACATCGGCGAACCTCGACTCTATGAAACGGAGATAGGTCAACAGATCGTCGCGGCCCGGTCGCCACGTGACCTGCAGATGCCAGGAGAACCACAGCAGAGGCTGAGCGTCGAGCTGCTGCACCCCGGTGTTGGTCGGCGTTGCGCCGACGGAGAGGCGCAGATCGAGGTCGGTGTAGAAGCAGTCCGGCTGCGCGGCAGGGTATGCGGGACTGAGCAGCCACCGCACGCACGTGTGCTGACAGCTCCACCCGGCCGGCAGTGCTACCCCAGGTACAACGACAATCGCGGTCCCGTCCGGCCGGCGCAGCACCTGCGCGCCCGGACGGGCCTCCTGCAACCGCGCCACCTCAGTCTCGGAAACCACTGTCAGCCCAGGTTCCCGGCTGGTACATCGTAAAAGCGCATGCCGGACTTGAGCTCGATCGGCTCGTCACGCCCGACAGGGCGGTCCTCGCCTGGACCAGGTACCTCAAGGAAGATCTGGTTGCCCTCCGGTACGCCGCCGAGCTGGGCGATCTGCCCTCCGGTCATGATTCGTTCAGTGACCTTGTAGTGGTTGTCGTTGATGAGAATGTTGATCGTCGGAGTGTGCGCGTCCTCAAGCTCGACGGCTGGGGTGCGGATGCTCATGTGACCTCCTCGCTAGCCTTCACCGTGGTCCGCGTTTCTGTGACAGGCCCCAGAACCCAGCAACTGATTTCTGACTTCCGCCGGACGCTGGAAGGGTGACTGCCGAGCAAGCCGGTGACTACCGCGAGGCCGCCTGGCGCGAGCCTCACCGATCCCTTGGCCTTACCTCGGCCCAAGTTCGATGGCCCATTCCTCCGGCCAGCCGCCGCATCTACCCGTGCGCCGATCGCGACGGCGTACCGAGCGTGGGCAGCAACCCTGGCCGCGCGTGCCCCGCGCCCGCATCACCGTCCGCCGGCAGAGCGCTGCACGAACTCGACGACCACGTCGGCCAGATGAGAATGACGCTCCTCAGCGCATTCTGAGAGCACGCCGAAGATGATCATTACTCGGTGGACAGCGGTCATAAGATCGGCGATGTACCCCGTTCAGTCGTACCTACCTGTGCGCGTCAGCCTGTGCGCCGACAGTGTGGTCAGCGTTCTAGCATGCCGGACTCGGCGACTGTTCCATGTCAGCTGCTGAGCCGGAGTCCAACTCACGGCGCGGCGTGTCCCAGGTCGATGAAAGGACTTCGCGCGATGCCGGCGATGTCACGCCTCGAGTCCGCCTTTTGCCGCGGCGCGGGCTGGCGTGCTTTCGCCGGCCGGATCGTGCTGCCCTGGGCGGTGCAGGGCGAGGCGCTCGACGGTGAGGTTTTGGAGATCGGGGCCGGCAGCGGCGCGATGGCCGCCCAACTGCTGGCCACACGTGCGGGACTGCGGATGACGGTGACCGACTTCGACGAAGCGATGGTCGCCGCGGCCCGCGCCCGCCTGGCCCGGTTCGCCGATCGGGCGAACGTGCGGCAAGCCGACGCCACCCGCCTACCGTTCCCGGACGGCAGGTTCGATGCGGTGGTGTCGTTCATCATGCTGCACCACGTGATCGACTGGCATGCGGCGCTGGGTGAGGCGATCCGGGTACTGCGCCCCGGTGGCGTACTCGTCGGCTACGACCTGGTGGCCAGCCGCCCCGCCCGCTGGCTGCACCAGGCCGAAGGCGCCCGGCACCGGCTCGTGGCGGCCTCCGAGCTTCGGGACCGGCTGGCCGCCCTGCCGGTCGAGGCGGTGAGGCTACGACCGGGCCTCGCCGGCCTGGCGATGCGCTTCACCGCGCGCAAGACACCGGTATAGGGCACGTAACCATGCACAATTCGTGGATCATGATCCCGAAAACAACGGGCGGGCCCGGCCGGTGTCGGCCGGGCCCCGCAGTGTTCGGTGCGCGGGTCAGTGGTTGAGGGCCCAGGCGATAAGGGCGCGGGCGGCGCCGGAGACGAGGCCGGTGATGGCGGCGAGGATGAGCCTCCGCAGCCAGGTCTTCCTATCGTTGGAAGGGGCGTACATGATCTTCTCCCGTTTGTGGTTGATGCGGGAGGAGCCGGCCGGGTCCCCCGTGGGACGTCTTCCACGAAACCGGCAGTGTTGGGAGTACGGCATCGGGTCGGGAGGAACCCGAAGCCCGCGAACGGGTGAGCAGCGACAACGGCGGCCGGGTCGCGGCCATCTACGCTGGTTCGGTGGTGTTCGGCGGGATCGCCGAACAGGTGGGGAGGGGGGTCCGCGGTGCACGCTGACCCGGCGGATGGTGACGCCTGGGTTGACCCGGCCTCGGTCCAGACCCTGGCGGAGTTGGCCAGGGCGTTGAACCTGCTGCGTGGCACCCGGTCCTACGGCCGTCTGGACAAGGCGGGCAGGCCGCCGGGGCTGGCTCGTTCGACGCTGAGCAACCTGCTCAACGGCAAGTCCATACCGACACGGGAAACCATGGCCACGTTCTTGACCGCCTGCGGGCTGTCGCAGGACGGGCAGCAGCCGTGGCTGGCGGCGTGGGAGCGGGTCGCCACCGCGGATCTGCGTCGCCCGCCAGCGGCGGTGCGGGTACGGGAGGCCCGGCCGCGACTGCTCGGGGTACACGCGTCGATCCAGGTGAGGGCGCTGACGGGGACATGCCGGTGTACGTACCCCGTGATCTGGACGCCGACTTGCGCACCGCGATCACCGCCGCCGAACGGCAGGGCGGGTTGGTGCTGCTTGTAGGTAGCTCCTCGGTGGGCAAGACCCGGGCGCTGTTCGAAGCGGTCAACGTGCAACGCCGCTTCGACCAGGCCATCAGCGTGCTGCGTCAGTGCGCCGACGTTGGCGACATGAACGCCACGGACCGGCTGGCCGGCCTGCTCGCTGCGCAGGGCCGTATCGACGAGCTGCGTCGGCGGGCCGACGCCGGCGACTGGGACGCCGCGCACCGGCTGTCCGACCTGCTGGTTGAGCAGGGCCGTGTCGATGAGGCCATCAGCGTGCTGCGCCTGTGCGCCGACGTTGGCGACATGAACGCCACGGACCGGCTGGCCGGCCTGCTCGCTGCGCAGGGCCGCATCGACGAGCTGCGTCGGCGGGCCGACGCCGGCGACGGGTACGCCGCGGACCGGCTGGCCGGCCTGCTTGTTGAGCGGGGCTGCCTTGACGAGGCCGTCACCGTGCTGCGTCCGAGCGTCGACGCCGGCGACACGAACGCCATAAGCCGGCTGGCCGACCTGCTCGCTGAGCGGGGCTGCGTTGACGAGGCCATAAGTGTGTTGCGTCAGCGTGCCGAGGCCGGCGACGGGTACGCCGCGCACCGGCTGGCTGACCTGCTCGTCACACAGGGCCGCGCTGATGAGCTACAGGCCGAAGTCCACGCCGGAACCTATGGTGCGTCCGATCGTCTCGTGATGCTTGCGCGTGGTGAGCCGGCCATCACCAGGGAAGATCCGGTTCGGGATCAACGGACATAGGTTGGTCAGCGGCGTTGGGGCTGCGGTGATGACGCCGTAGGCGGGTTCACGGATGCGGTTGATGGAGCTTGGGGATCGTTTACAGGGCGTTGTCGGCGAACAGTTCCGATGGCCTCGGTCAGCACGCGAGAGGGAAACGCTCGCGGGGGAGTGGGAGACCAATGGGAGACCGGATGTCCCGATACAGCGAGGAGGCAGACGGCAGCCTGCGGCATGTCGTCGGCCTCCTCACCAGCCAAAACGTCACGGTGCAGTATCAGGCGTCAGCCTCCGGCACTCAAGATCGCGGACTCTTAACCAGCGGGTTCGGGGTTCGAGTCCCTGACGGCGCACCACCCAACCCGCCCCTGACCTGCGGTTTCTTCGGATCTTGGGCTGCCTGTTCACCTCCCAAGATCGTTTGTGTGGTCCACGTGTGCTCTATCCGACACCTCATGTTCGATCATGGGCGGCCCGCGGGACGGCAGCGTCGGCGGTCCGCGTGTGCCGGCGCGGGAGGGTTGACCTCAGAATCCCTGCCGGGATCGCAGATCCCCGGCAGGATTCGAACCTGGGTGCGCCCAACTTGTCATTGTGCGAACCTTCATACGGTGATCGAAGGACCGGACATTGCCGTGCCATACCGGCACGCAAAGGTACGACGCACCGGATACTTCCGCGACGGACAGTGACCCTGTACTCCTGCGGTGCGCAGGTTCGTACCGCCGGCAGGGCACACAAAGGAACTGCGCCGCAAGCGCGGGAATCCTGACCGTGGAAGCGACGCATGTGCTGTCGTGATGGGCGGTTGCGGGGACCTGTCGTCGGGGTCTTGTGCGAGCTTCCCCGCGCGGCGCGGTCGATGGCAGATCCGCGTCGATCCCAAGCTGAAGAAGATCACCGGTGAGCTCAAGGCGCGGTCCAAGTGCGGGCTCGAGCCTGATGCACATTCACGGAATCGGACCGGCGCTTTCCTGATCGCGGGCGCGGGCTACGGTTTCGTTCGCCGCTAGTTACGTCGATTGAGGACTCGGCCGGGTGGCCGGTCGTCGCTCTAGTATGTGTAGAAGACAACGGCTGATGAGCCGACGTTGCGGGAAGCGGTGCTGCCGGCGGTGGAGGAGGTCGGCGACGAGGACGCCTTCACCGACCTGGTCGAGCGGCTCGACGGGTCGTGGCACCGCGCTGTGGGCGCGCTTCGACAAGCACCCCGATCCGGGTCGGGTTCCTGGCCCGCCACCGGTTCGACGTGGTGGCCGACACGGCGGAGTTTCCGCAGCGGCTGGCGCCGTTGCAGGCCGACGATGACCCCCACAAGCTGACCACGCGATGGGCCGCGCGGTGCCCTCGCCATCCGCCTACAACCCCACAGCGCCAGCGCCCCGCCGACCGCTGGCGGTGCAGAACAACGCAAACTTCGTGATCCCGGTGTTCGCGGCGGCCCTCGGAAAGCCCGGAACGAGGCCGAGACCGGGTCGACGATCCGGCGCCACCAGAAGGAGCTCGTGGAACTTCTGGACGAGCCCGGCGACGACCCGCTGAACCTGTTCTCGGGCCCTGACAGCCTCGACTCGATCTACGAGACGGTTCGATCCAACATCGGACGTCGGAAGCGGGCCATCGTGTTCTTCGCGTGGCTAGCATTCTTCCTGAGGGGCTATCGAGCGCCGACACTCCGCTCAATTGGGGGAACGCCGAGATCGGATCTTGATACAAGAGGCCCGGTCCGTGGACGGGATGTCAAGCACGGATCGGCTGCGACCCAGAAAGAGGCGGACACCCGTGCAAGACCTCTACGCCAGCAGCATCATCGTCAACGGCGCCCCGTACGAGGAACTCGTAAGCGATGCCGTTCACTGGGCATGGCGCGGGGTCGACGAACCGCCAGCTGAGGCGTGGAGCGTTGTCGTGCCTGGGGGTGTCATGGATCAAGCGTCGCAGATATGTGTGAGCACCGCAAACTTTGTGAGCGCAGCTCTTGACACGCCGCACGCATCGTAGTACGACGGAGTGAGCGGTGCTCACACGGAGAGCACTGGTTGCACTCAGTATGGAGGGTCGATCGACCCGGATTGGAGAGGCGCCATGATGATGCACGGTCTCGGCATGAGCTTCGGAATGAGCCTGTGGATGCTGCTGTGGGCAACGGTGGGCATCGCCCTACTCGCCGCGCTCGGCGTTGCACTGCTTCGGATGACGCGTGGTCGCGCCGGCGGGCTGGGACACGATTCGGCGGAGGCGGAGCTGCGGCGACGCTACGCCGCCGGCGAGATCGGCGACGAGGAGGTCGCGGAGCGTTCGGCCGTACTGCGCCACGACGGCGGGTGGGGAGCTGAGCCGGCATGACGACGACCCGAAACCGTCGGGCGCGGTGGCAGCGGTACTGGGACAGGAAGTCCGCCTCCTATGACAAGGAGATGGGGTTCTGGGACCGGAGGCTGTTCGACGACTCCCGCAGCTGGGCGTGCGCGCAGGCCACCGGCGAGTGCTGGAGGTCGCGATCGGAACCGGCCTGAACCTGCCGTTCTACCCCGACGACGTGGACGTGACGGGCATCGATCTGGGCGAGCGGATGCTGAACATCGCCCGCGCTCGCGCCGCCGACCTGCGCCGCCCCGTGGAGCTGCGGCAGGGCGATGCGCAAGAGCTGCCGTTCGACGATGCCGCGTTCGACACCGTGGTGTGCACGTTCGGCCTGTGCGCCATCCCGGATCTGGACACCGCGCTGGACGACATGGCCCGGGTGCTGCCCCCCGGCGGACGGCTCATCCTGGTCGACCACGTGGCCAGTTCCTTCTGGCTGGCGCGGGGAGTGCAGCGGCGCTGGAGGTGATCACCGTGCCACTCGGCGGTGAGCACTTCCTGCGCCGCCCGTCGCTCGGTGTGCGGGCCCGCGGGTTCGCCGTCGAACGCGCCGAGCCGTTCAAGGTCGGCCTGGTCGAACGCCTGGTAGCACGAAAGCCTGCCGACGAGTGATCGCCCGGAAAGGAATGCCGGATGCGGCTGGTCGTTAGCATTGCGTCGTGCCCATCGATGGCGTCTGTTGCCCGATCCTCGAGCTTCGGCAGTACGCGCTGCGTCCCGGCGAGCGTGATGTGCTGATCGACTTGTTCGAGCGCGAATTCATCGAGGCACAGGAATCGGTGGGGATGCGAATCGTAGGACAGTTCCGCGACAGAGACGATCCGGATCGGTTCGTGTGGGTTCGCGGATTCCGGGATATGCCCGCGCGAGCCGGCGCGCTCGCCTCCTTCTACGGCGGACCGGTGTGGCGGCGACACCGCGACGCGGCCAATGCCACGATGATCGACTCTGATGATGTGCTGCTCCTGCGGCCAGTCGATGACGGGTCGGATTTCCCCATCCCGGGGCCGGCTACGTCGCCGGTGACTCCGGCTCGGCCACCGGTGGGAGCCAGCGCCACACCGACCTCCCTGATCGCGGTGACGATCTACGAACTCAATGACCCAGTCGACGACGAGTACCTTCGATTCTTCACCGAGTCGGTCGAGCCGGTGCTGGTCGAGACGGGCGCGATGTCGCTGGCACGACTGCAGACGGAGACCTCGGAGAACAACTTCCCTGCGCTGCCGGTACGCGGCGGCGTGAACGCCTTCGTGTGGCTCGCGCGGTTCACCAACTCCAGCGAGCATCGAGACCACCTCGTACGGCTCCGAGAGTCGGCGACTTGGACGCGGGAAATCCTGCCGCGCCTGTCCCGGAGAATGTCGGCCCCACCCACGCAACTCAGGCTGGCTGCCACGGCACGATCGCTGCTGCGGTAGCGAGGCGCCACGGATCCGTTGCCCCTGTCGCCACCGGCGCGATCGTCAAGACCGACGTCGTCGCCGTCGAGTTGTTTCTGCGGCTTGTTTTCTGCGGCGTTGACGGCGACAACCCCGCGAGCGAGCAATGGGCTCGAGCAGCGGGATTCCATCTCACCGATCCAAGGCCGGACTACGAGGCATTGCTCGTCCTTCACCACGAACGGATCGTCACTGACCGCAGGTGATCAGCCCGAGACGCATCGCGCAGTCTACCGACAATTTCTCGTGATCCATTCGGCTGTGAGCGAATCATTGGTCACTCGCCAAGGTGTCAAGAGCCTAGACATTGAGCGACCCACAACACGTGAGGAGACGAATGGTGCGCCCCTTCAACAGGGTCTTGCTAGCAATGCGACGAGGCGCAATCTCCGGGTCGGCCGAGTCGGACGTTGCGTTCCGCGTCCTGGCGTGGCTCGGAGCCGGATACCTCGTTGCCCTCGGACTCGGCGAGCTCCGGGACCCCGTGGGTGGTCACCGCTGATCGATCAACCGCGCCGCACGGCGAGGGCCAGGTCCGTTCGCCGAGGCCTCGTGAGCAACCTCGCTAACCCGAAGATGCTCGTCTTCTTCGCCACTGTCGTGCCGCAGTTCGGGGCTGGCATCTGGCACGTGCTCGCTTTGGGTGTTGTGTTCAGCGCCCTTACCTTTGCGTGGCTGGGGTTGATGTCTGGGGCTGCCCATCGGTATCTGCGATATGTGGGTCGTCGCCGAACGCGTACGGCGGTCGGCATCTTCTCCGGGATCGCGCTTGTCGCGCTGGGCGTCGGATTGCTTCTGACCGATGGCTCGAGGGCGACGCGGTGAGGCGCAGCCAGCCGGCGCGGCCAGGTTGGACACGGTCACCCAGGTGGGATTTGTCCGGCTCCTCGGGCGCCCGAGCTACTCGCGTCCGCGGTCGCGGTGAACGGTTCCGTGAAATGCGCGGTGGCGATTGTTCGGCCGGACGCGCGCAGCCGGTTGAGCACGTCGACGCGGGTGGTGACGGCCTGTTCCGGATCGTCGTCGTACCGGTAGCGCACCTCGGGCCGGGCCAGTTGCACAGGGTGCAGGAGGAGGTCGCCGGTGATCGTCAGCTCGCCAACCTCGACGATCTGGTGCCCGGGGGTGTGGCCGGGGGTGTGGTGCACCCGAACACCCGGCACGAGTTCGGCCGTGCCGGCGACGGGTTGCCACCGGTCGCCGATCACGCGGACGATCTTGTCGATGGCGGGGGGCTCACGCTGCTGGATCCACTCAAGCTCGGCCTGCTGTGCCACGTAGCGGGCGTTGCGGAAGGCCGGCTCGCCCTTATGGACGGCACCGCCGATGTGGTCGCCGTGCAGGTGCGTGAGCACCACGACGTCGATCTCGTCCGGTGGGACGCCGACCGCGCTCAGTTCGTCGCGGAGCGCTCCGGGCACCGGTGCCCAGTCCGAGGCCGGCGAGCCGACCGGCCCGATCCCGGTGTCGACCAGAACCAACCGGTCGCCGGGACCGCGCAACAGGTAGCAGTGGAAATGAAGCGTCCACACTTCGCCGAGTTCGGCGGGATCGGCGCCGGGGAAGATCTCGGGCAGCGGCCGTCTCAGCGGTCCGCGCATCTCCCCGATCGCATCGCACAGCGGGACGACCTCGACCCCGTCGCAGAACCGCGGTTGATGGGGCATGTGCGCCTCCTCATCGGGCGGAACCCTGGCGATTGGTGGATCCGGCTAGGCTTTTCCGAGCCGCGGGTGAGCCTCCCCGGCGGGCTCACTCGCCGCGATCATCGACGCGGCCAGCGGTGACGTTCGGTAGAGCACCCGCCGACCGGATCGCCACGAGGTCAGCAGCCCGTTGCGGCGCAGCACGGTGAGGTGCCCGCTGATCGTGGCGGGGCTCTGCCGGAGTTGACGCGCCAGCTCGGTGGTGGTCATGGGCACGGTCAGTTCGCGCAGGACGGCCGCCCGGGTGCGGCCGAGCAACGCCGCGAGCGGACGGTCAGCGCCCTGGACGGTGGACAGCCCCTCCCACACCCGGCCGACGCCGCGGGCGGCGTAGTGCAGCTCGAACCGTCCGGGCGTGCCGTGGGCGATCACCAGATCCGGCCACGCGAACACCGACGGGATCAAGGTGAGCTCGGCGTCGTCGACAGTGGCGTCGGCATGGTGCGGTTTGTCGATGAACAGCGCCCGATCGCGCAGGGCCACCTCCGGATGCAGGTCGGACAGCAGATCGAACAGGCCGCCGGCCAGCGCGTGCGCGGCCCGATATGACACGTCGTCCTCGACCACCGACCTCATGCGCGGCCAGTAGGGCGCGATCGCGAGCCGCCAGTACTCCCAGATGTCATCGGCGAGCCGGCACCAGGCACCCCGGTCGCCGGTCAGCAGCCGGACCGCGGCACGCGGCGCCGGCCGATCGGACCACACCTCGTGGAGATCTGCGATCAGCTGATCGCGCGGCCGCGCCGCCAGGATTTCGAGCTGCTGCTCGACGGTGACCTTCGGATCACGCGACCACGTGAACAGGAAGTCGGGTGCCCAGCGACCGGGCGGGGCGACCGCACGCAGGAGGTCCAGGTCCATACCGGCGACGACCGGCTCCACCTCCTGCTGCCAGGGCCGCATCACGTATCCGGGAGCCTCCACGCCGAGCAGCCGGATGCTGCACGCCACCTCGGCCAAGGGTGAATAGCCGAATCGCGTCCTCCCGAGCCCCTCCACGCTCAGCCTGACCTCGATCACCGGCGGAGCCTCATCTGGCGGGGCGGCCGCCGAAGATTCGATCCGCCACGAAGCATGCCCCCGAAGCTGCGCTGTGACCGGGCGATCCGGTGCCCGGTCGCGACTGGGGTCGCCGTCGTGTCGGACGGCTGTTCGGCGCTGTCGATCGGCGAGTAGAGGGGGCACCAGATCGCGTCGGTGCGGCGCAGCATGATGTTGGGCAGCGCCAGGATCTCGCATCCGTCGTAGCCGCGGAGGGCGGCGAGCACCATGGACAGCCCGAAGAACAGGAACAGCGCGATGCGGTCGACCGGGGTGAGGAAGCTGAGCACGGTCCCCGCCACGACCACCACCGCGATCACGATGACGGCGGCCCCGGACTGCGCCGCGGACCAGGGTGTGCGGGTGTGCCGGGCCAGCGCTGGCCAGCGCCGGTAGGCGGTGTTGAGCGCGGTGGCGGCCCCGACCGCGGTCAGCGGCAGGGCGACGAGCACCGCCGCGACGTCCCACCAGCTGATGCCGCGGCTGGGGTAGTCGAAAGCGATCGCGGCTCCCGCAAGCATCACCCCCACCCCGATCCGGATCGCGGTCCCGACCGGGCCGATCGCTCGATTGGTCGTCATGCCACGCTCCTCCCGTCTATTAACTTCAATGTATACACTCTTGAGTAACGGGCGGGAAGGGGTGTGCGATGCGGCCAGCGGCGGCGCGACCGAAGCTTCTGCGACGGCCGGAGCGCCGGCAGGCGTTGCTTGCCGCGGCGGCTCGCGCGTTCGCCCGTGGCGGCTTCGCCGCGACCGGCCTGGACGCCGTCGCCGCCGAGGCGGGGGTGAGCCGGGTCCTGATCTACCGGCACTTCGACTCGAAGCAAGAGCTGTACCGGGCGGTCCTGGAGCAGACCCGCGAGGACCTGGTGCGGGCCACCGGGGCGCCGGACAACCTCGAGCCCGCCAGCCTCGGCGCGCTGCTTCGAGTGGCGCGGGAACATCCGGACGAGTTCCGGTTGTTCTTCCGGCACGCCGGACGGGAACCGGATTTCCGCGCGCACACCGACTGGTTACGGGCGGCGATGACCGAGACCGCCCGGCCCTACCTGCACCAGACCCTCCCGGAGGACAGGTTGCGCGCGTGGGCATCCGAACTCGTTCCGGCCGTCGCCATCGAGGCGATCCTCGCCTGGCTGGACGCCGGATGCCCGCACCCGGACCGCGCGGCGGACAGCCTCGCCGCGATGATCGGCGGCGTCATCGACTCGATCGGCCAGGCCGGCCGGACGCCCGGCGCATGACACCCTGGCCGATGCCCGCGAACCTCGCCGCGTCGCTCGATGACGACCCGGCGCCGGGACGTCGCGCATGGGTGGCCCGCTTGCCGTCCGTCGTCGCGCAGCTGAGCCGACGGTGGTCACTGCGCCTCGGCGTCCCGTACCAACCCGGCGGGCGCACGGCGTGGGTCGCCCCCGCCACCGACTCCCGGCACCGGCGACTGGTCCTCAAGGTCGGCCGGCCGCACCCGGAGTCCGCCCACGAGGCCGCGGGTCTGCGCACCTGGGGCGGCGAGGGTGCCGTCGTCCTGCACGAAGCGTGGGCGGACGAGGCGACAAGTGCGCTGCTGCTCGAGCGTTGCGAGCCCGGCGCGCCGCTGACCCGCGTCGCCGAGGCCGAGCAGGACGTCGTCATCGCCGGGCTGCTGCACCGGCTGTGGCGACGCCCCGCGGACGGTCATCCGTTCCGGCGGTTGCGGGACATGTGCGCGGCATGGGCCGACGAATTCGACGCCGAGCGCGACAACGGGCAAGCGTGCCTGGATCCGGGCCTGAGCCGCACCGGGATCGAACTGTTCCGGACCATGCCCGCCGAGCCCGTCGCACCGGTGCTGCTGTGCACCGACCTGCACGCCGGCAACGTGCTCGCCGCCCAGCGCGAGCCGTGGCTGATGATCGACCCCAAACCTTACGTCGGCGACCGGACCTATGACGTGCTGCAGCACATGCTCAACTGCACCGCGCGGCTCGCCACGGACCCGCGTGGGTTCGCCCGGAGGATGGCCGATCTGGCCGGGCTGGACGCCGAGCGCCTCGAACTGTGGCTGTTCGCGCGCTGCGTGCAGGAATCCCGCAACGACCCCGCCCTGCATCCGGTCCGCGCGCTGGTCCAGCACCCCGCCGCTGACATCAGGGTGCCGGTCCGCCCAGACGCTCGCGGCGTGCGAGGTGGTGAAGAAATTGATGTAGCGGCAGCTGCGGTCGGCCGACGGACAGCACGCGGCGACGGTGGCACCGGCGTACACCACGGCGGTGTCCGGTGTCCAGCACGCTGCGTCGTGGTCGACCTCGACGGTCACCACGTCACCGTTGCCGGGTTCGGTGGCCCTCGTGCTGTGCACGGTGCCCGACCAAGCAGCCCCCCTGGGCGAGATCCACCGAGTCCTCAAGCCCGGCAGGGCAGCTGCGCATCCTCGAACACGTCCGCGCCGACTCGCCCGGCCTGGTCCTCGCCCAGCGCGCTCTCGACGCCACCATCTGGCCGCATCTCGCAGGCGGCTGTCACACCGGCCGCGACACCGCCACGGCGATCGAGCACGCCGGATTCACCATTCCACGACTCCACCGGTTCCGGTTCCCGAACGCCCGCACGCCGATCTCCTCCTACATCCGCGGCATCGGCGTACGGCCGTAAGAGGCGTCGCCGTTCTCGTAACCGACGGCTGGCTCTGAGCGCGAGTTGATCGCCGCGGCACCTGGGGCGAACCATTCCGGCACCCGGCGGCACAGGTCCGTAACGCCGGTTGCGGTGAGCGAGCCATCGGTGAGCGCGCCTGGCCAGTCCTGCCGGCCGCGCGCCAGGGCCAGCAGCGTCGCGAGCGCACACCGCACGTACACGTAGCGGCCGGTGTCCAGCAGCGGATCGGTCAGGCACCCGTACGGCGCGACGCCGTCCTGCAGCACCAGCCAGTAGCGCCGAGGGTGCTCGTGTGGCCAGAACTCCAGCACCACGGGCTCGGCGGGCAGGTGCCCCGCGCGCGCCCTTTGGGCCAACCACCCGAGTACGACGTCGGGATCGCGCTCCACCATGGCTGGGTCGTCGGGAAGCCACGTCTCGGCCCAGCCGCGCAGGGAGGAGAGTACCGGCATCAGCCCGGCGCCGACCGTGGTCAGGCGATAGCCGGTGGACCCCTCTCGCGAGACCAGACCCAGCGTTTCCAGCCGCCGGAGCCGCTCGGTGAGCACCGAACGGGAGATCCGGCCTGGCAGCGAACGGATCAGCTCGTTGAAGCCGAGCGGTCCGAACACCCCGAGCTGGCGCACGATGAGTAGGCTCCACCGGTCGCCGAGGTGCTCGATGGCCTTGGTGAAAGAGCAGTAGCCGGGGAACTCGCGTGAGCCCACCGTCCCAGTCTCCCGCCAGGAGTTCGAAAACAGAACTATGCGGCTCCCCGTCGTCGGACGGATCGTGGGTGCATGACCACCCTCCCCCATGCCGCGGCCGCGCCGCGGCACACCCCCGCGATCGAAGAGGTGTACCGCCGGATGCTGCGCGCTGCCGGCGCGCAGGGACGGTTCGTCCCGCGCCCGTCGGGGTGCCTCGTCCATGTGGTGGCGGCCGGCGACGGCCCGCCGGTGGTGCACCTGCACGGCACCAACACCTCGTCCCTGTCCCATCTGATGCTCCCGGGCCGGATGCCCGGCACCCGCTCGTATCTCGTCGACCGACCGGGGTGTGGCCTCAGCGATCCGGACTCCTTCCGGCCGGGGCACTTCCGCGAGTACGCCGTCGGCTTCGTCGGCGACGTGCTGGACGCCCTGGGCCTCGAGGCCACGCTCCTCGTGGGCGCCTCGGGCGGCGGCATCTGGGCCACCTGGTACGCCCTGGCCCACCCGGAGCGGGTCCGCGGGCTCGTCATGCTGGGCTCCGTGCCGACCCTGCCCCGTGGCCGGGTGCCCCTCCCGCTGCGGCTGGCTGCGACCCGGGGGGTCGGTGACCTCATGGTGCGAGCGGTGAAGCCCGGCCGTCGGATGCTGCTGAAAATGATGGCCTCGGTGGGCGAGGCGGAGACCATCGTGCGGCACCCCGACCTGCTCGATTCCCTCGTCGCCGGCGCCCGGGACCCGGTCGCGACGCAGGCCAACCTGGACGAGTTGCGGGCGCTGATCTCGCGACGCGGCATCCGAACCAGCATGCGGTTCAGCCGCGAAGACCTTCGCCGGCTGGCCGTGCCCACCCTCATGATCTGGGGCGATCGCGATCCCGTCGTGCCCCTTACGCAAGCGCGCGCGGTTGCGGCCGAGATACCCCACGCCCGCCTCGAGGTACTGCCCGCCGGGCACGTGCCCCAACTGGGCCACCCGGATCGGGTGGCCGCACTGCTGGAGGAATTCGCCACGACGGCATGACCACGGCTACGCCCTCACAGTCCTGCGGCTACCCGACTGGCGGGCGAGGTCCACTGCGCGCCTAACGCCGTCCGACCAGGGTTCGCCGTGGCCCGGCAGCACGATCTCCGCATTCGTCCGGCCAGCACGTCAAGAGACGCTAACGCGAGTTCGGCATCCTCGGTGAACGGCCCTCGGATGATCTGCGGTCCGGTGCGGCCATAGGTGCAGTCAAGCGTCGCCAGAGCGTCGCCGCTGAACAAGACCGACCGATCCCCGAGGAACAGCACACAGCTCCCCGCGGTGTGGCCGGGGGCGTGGATGACTCGCGGGGATCCCGGCACATCCAGCACCTCCCCGTCGGCGAACTCATCCCGCCGTGCTCAGCTCAGCTGTTAACGCTGCCTGCGGTCGCCGCGCCGGGGGTCTGGGAAGCCGAGGCTGCGGTAGCCCGGCGCTCGTTTGGAGAGGGAGGAGGCGAGCACGTTCGGTGAGGACGTCGTGGTAGTCGTGGACCTCGGCGGTGGCCTTGCCGGCGTGGGGCGCAGGATGCGGCCGACGCATTGGACGAGGCGGCCTTTGGACGCGATCGGTGCGGCCAGGAACAGCGTGTCGAGGGCGGGGCAGTCGAATCCTTCTCCGACGTACTGCACGGTCGCGATCACCAGCAACGGCGGGCCGCCGGGTTCAGGGTTGAGCCGGTCGAGTGCCGCGGCGCGGGCTTTGGTGCCCATGCCGCCGCGCAGGATCACCGGGTCGTGGCCGCGGTCGCGCAGGGCGCTTGCGAAGTCGTCGACGTGCTCGCGCCACTGCGTCAGCAGCATGCAGTGCCGCCCGTTGTCCGACAGCGCCAGCAGCACCGGCACCCGCTCGTCGTTGTCCGCAACGACGGCGTGGGCGAGCTCGTCCAGCAGCGCCGCATCGAGCAGGTACTCCTTGCCGTCGTCGACCAGCGCACGGGTGAAGGCCACCTCGACCTGCGTGGAGGTCTCCTCGGCCGAGACCACGGTCGCGAGCCACTTGCGGGACACCACGTCGATGACCGCGATCGCGGACCAGCCGCGCAGCCCGGCGAAGTGCGCTCGGTACGGCCCTGGGCGGCTTCGCGGGGCGCATCGGCGCGATCCCCGTACAACTCGTCGTCACCGGGGTCTGCCTCGTGCTGCTGCTCACCACGATCGGCTACCGGGTCGTCGCCGACGACGGGCAGGACCCGATGCCGCGCACCACACGCACGTCCGCTTCTCAACCCGACGAGCGGAAATACACCGTCCCGAAGGAGTCCCCCGGCGACGAGGACAAGGTACGCATCGTCGAGCAGGGGTTCTCGCCCATCAAGGACTCCGGCAACGAAAACCTGGTCTCGTACGGGGCGATCCTGGAGAACACCGACCGGAAGAGGGCGGCGGTGGTGACGCTCTCGCTGCGTATCGCCGACAAGCGGGGCAAGTCCCTGGTCACCAGGCTGTCGGACTACGCACTCACCCGGGTGGTCACGCTCATCATGCCGGGACAGCGCACCGGAATCGCCGACTGCGTCTACATCACCAGCTCGGACGTCGCCGCGCTCAGGTTCACCGTCACCAAGGTCGGCTGGCTCACCGTCGACCCGAAACATCGCTACTCCGCCTCCCTCAAGGCCAGCGTGCTCGACACCCGGGTACGTAAGGGGCACGGCGACACGCTGTACTGGGGCAAGGACGGCCTCCGCGCCGTGCGTACCGGCGACCGTCTGGTTGTGCGCTTCGAGGTCGAGTCGGACTACACCGGCCTGCTCGGCGACCCGGAGGTGGCGGTCGTGTTCCGCAACTCGAAGGGAGCCATCGTCGGGGGCAGTCGAGAAATCTTCGACGTCTACAGCGAGTTCCCGCCCGGCACCTCCGAACACGAGATGCTCGTCAAGTACGGCCCGCCGGAAGGCATCGACCCCTCCCGGACCGGGGTCTACCCGTACCCCGTGGAGAGGCCCTACGGCTTGTAGGACACCACGGGCTGGACAACGGAGCAGCTCAGCTCGTCGCAAGGTACAGCGGCCTGGCCGTTGCTCTCGGCCAGGCCGCTGACCGGCGATTTCTTGGGCTCGACCGCTACTTGTCGAGGAACCGCAGCGTCACCCACTGAGCCTTGTGGCTGTCGATTCCGATCCCCCACGCACCCTGCTTGAAACTGCCGTTGGCGTATCGGGGCTTGACGACATTCCACCCGGCCCGCGGTACGGCGACGATGTGGTCGAGACCGCCGCTCTTCACGAGGTGGGCACTGGGGTGAACATTGGCGGGACTCCATCCGCCGGAACCCGCCCTGCGGTTGAAGTCGCCGGTGACGACGACGTTGAACCCGGCGCTGTGCTCCTTGGCCACCTGCTCCTTGAGGTGGTCCCAGAGCGCCGACCAGCGCTTGCGCCGTTCCGGACAGTTCTGGCAGTCGTCGAACGCACCCGCGATGAAATGCGTGTTGATCTCCGAAAGGTTCTGGTTCTTGAAGCGCGTGACGGTGATCCAGCGGGTCGGGCTGACATGCGCCATGCCACTGGAGCCGAACGCGATGCGCTGGTCGGACTTCTGGGCGTCGTGCGCGACGGTCGGCACCTTCAACGCCTCACGCTTGCCGTCCGGGCGCTCGCGGTAGAGGGTTCGCTGCCAGCCGCCGTCGGACGGGTACGTGGCCTTGAGGATGTTCAGTTCCGCGGCGGGATCGTCCTCGTCGATCTCCTGCCAGCCGATGAATCTGGGGTGTCCGTTGGACACGTCGTTCAGGTTGTGCCTGAGGCGCTTCATGACCTCGGTGGGCTTGCTTCCGCTGTCGTACTTCCTGCCGATGTTCGCCGTCACGAAGATCATGGCGCCGGTCGGTGACTGGGCCACCGTACCGGCGATGGCCGCGGGATGGGTCAAGGCGATCGCTGCCCAGCCCGCGATCGCGGTGACCAGGGCGAGGACGACTGGCTTCGCTTTCATGTGTTTCTCCATTTATTCGGAACGAACCGAAGAGACTGTGGCGGGCGGGGTGGAGGTCCTATTCGGACGTCACGGTCCAGACGCCGGTGGCCGGGTTCAGGTGGAGTACGCCGGTCCGGCTCACCCGGCCGTGCGCGCTGTGGTAGTGCCACACCACCCGCATGCTTCCGTCGCGTGCGAAGAAGATGGACATTCCGCCAGGCCCCCGGTGGTTGCCGGGAAGCTTCCGCTTCGGTGCGTGCGAAGCCCGCAGGCCCGTCGATCCGACGTAGCCGAACCATGGCCGGCCTGCCCCGAAGTACGGCGTGCAGGAGGTCCCCAAGGGAGACTTGCCGCACTTGGCGACGCCGGTCGAGTACTTGTCCGTCCGCCACGCGTTGCCGGAGTAGAACAGCCACCAGCGACCGTGCCGGCGCACCATGGACGGGTTCTCGACGATGTGCGTGGTCGTACCCACGCTCTCCCAGGTGATCTTCCGGCTGGTGAACAGGACCCGCTTGCGCAGTACCTTGGTGGCGGACTTGTTGAGGCGTACCACCGAGATCGCCGTCTCGTGTCCGGTGGTCGCGCGGTCATCGCGATAGGCCACGTAGAGGTGGCGGTTGGCGACGAAAGCGTCGGGGTCGATCGACCACCCGCCGGGATTGCACAACAGAGGCTTGGCCCGCGGGTGGAACGGCCCGGCCGTGTCCGCCGAGGTGGCCACGCCGATGCACTTGCGGCCGGGGTTGCCGGTGCCGTTCTGGGTGGCGGAGTAGAAGAGCAGGAAGCGGCCGTGGTGGCGCACCACCGAGGGCGCCCACAGCCCGATGTCCTTGCGGGCCCAGTCACCGGGCCCGCCCGGCATCGCGTCCCCGTCGATCGTGGTGTCCATGCCCACCGTGTTGCCGGAGCCGTGGACCACGTACGGGATCGCACGGCCCGCCCGGCTGGTGCCGTAGCTGACGTACCGGTCGCCGGCGCCAGGCTTCTGGATCGTGTCCGGGTCGGCCAGCGGCATCGGTCCGTGGTCGGCTGCCGCCATCTCGCGACCGTTTCCGGTTTGGCCGTTGGTGTCCGCCGCGGCCAGCGGCGCGACCGCCAGCGCCCCCGCCGTGGCAACCGCCGCGACAGCAGCGACGACCGTGGGTTTGAATCGGCCCCTCAGGTGTCTGATCACAATGCTCCTCCCGGAGTAGTGGTAGAGCGCTGTGGCCGGCGCAAGGTGCCACGGAAAGTACCAAACGAGTCAAAATCTTCCGCGACGCCGAAGCGGTCTCTTCCGCCGCCTTGCGCGCCGCGTTCACTGTTCGTAGTGACCGGGGCTGACCAGCTGCCCTGAAGGGCGGTTCGATGTCCCGCCGACCTTCGCAGGGCGGCCGGTCAGGTCGCTTTCACAAGGACACGGGCGG
>WNGB01007539.1_pt1 | contig 24117 bp, 15 predicted proteins | sample 5400681 | NCBI WGS metagenome assembly WNGB01 (sample SAMN13153367, study PRJNA577476) | soil metagenome | isolation source: 115 cm soil or saprolite under grassland replicate 2 | place: USA:California | collected 2016-06-15
ACCCTGGTGCTGAAGCGGGTCGAGCTGGACCGGGCACTGCGGTACGCGCTCGACATCCGCTCCTGACCGGGCACCGAACCTTCAAGTTGAGGTTGAGGGCGGGCGTTGGTCGGCGGTGTCGTCCTCGCTGTAGTCGGCGCCGGCGGCGCGGTCGGCGACCACCACGTGGTAGCGGCCCAGCTCGTGCAGGCCCACCGACTCGGCGACCCTGGCAGATGGGTGGTTGTCGGGGTCGTGGTTGTAGAGCACCGCGCGGCCCTCGGCCAGCACGGCCCTGGCGGCGGCGGCCACCACCGAGCGGGCAAGGCCGCGGCCGCGGGCCTCCTCGGCGGTCCCCACCGAGATCTCCCGCAGCCGCTCGTCGTAGCGCTTGAGCACCGCCGTCGACAGCACCTCGCCCTGCTCGCCGAGGACCACCCAGGCCTCGCCGGTGAAGTGGCCGATCACCCAGTCGGGCAGGCGCGGGTCGGCGGCGTCGATCACCGTGACCTCGACCGCCGGCGGGGGGATGGCCACCCCGGTGCGGGCGACCCCGGAGAACATGTGGCCGGGGATGACGGCCGCGACCGCCTCCAGCGCCGGCCGGATGGTGGCCGGCCCGTCGAGATGCCCCCGCAGCACCGCGGCCCACCTGGGCGCGACCGCGACGACCACACCGCCCTCGCGGGTGAAGGCGCGCGCCGGCAGGCGTGGATGGGGCGACTCGGCGACCACCAACCGGCCAGGCGCCAGGAGCTCCAGCGGCAGCCGGTAGCGGTCGCCCAGCACCGCCAGCACGGTCGCCTGGTTGTCGACGGGAGCCAGCATGCCGACAGCGTAACCCGTCAGCGCCGCCGGCTGGAGAGACAGCGGGCGATCGCGCAGCGGCTGCCCGCGTCGGCACGAGGGGCTATCCTGCCTGCCGTCGGCGGGCATGCGAAGGAGGCGGCGGGCGCGAGCGGGCGCGACGAGGAGCGACGGGAGCGCGAAGGAGGCGGCGGGCGCGAGCGGGCGCGACGAGGAGCGAAGGAGGCGGCGGGTGCGGATCGGGGTGCTTGGAGCCACGGGGCGGATGGGCCAGACCGTCTGCCGGGCCGTGCTGGCCGCGGAGGACCTGGAGCTGGCCGCGGTGGTGGCCAAGGCCACCGGGGTCGGTCACTGGCTGCAGGAGCTGGTCCCCGAGGCGCCCGCCGACCTGCAGGTCGGCGAGAGCCTGTCGGACCTGCTGGCCGCCGAGGTCGAGGTGGTGGTCGACTTCTCCCGGCCGGAGGCGACCGCCGCCGCCGTGGCGGCGCTGCTGCCAGAGGGCGTCAACCTGGTCTCCGGCACCACCGGTCTGCCGCCGGCGACCATGGACGACCTGGCCGCCCTTGCCGGCAAGGCCGACCACGGCAACGCCGTGTGGGCGCCGAACTTCGCCCTCGGGGCGGTGCTGGCGATGCACTTCGCCGCCATCGCGGCCCCCTGGTACCCGGCCGCCGAGGTCATCGAGCTGCACCACGAGGGCAAGGCCGACGCGCCCTCCGGCACCGCGATCCGGACCGCAAGGGCGATCGCCGCCGCCGGCGAGGAGGCGGTCGCCGGGCCCCCCGCTGCGAAAGAGTCGGTGCCGGGGGTGCGCGGCGGTGCGGTGGACGGGGTGCGGGTCCACTCGGTCCGCCTGCCCGGGCTGGTCGCCCACCAGGAGGTGATCTTCGGCGGCCAGGGCGAGGTGCTCACCCTGCGCCACGACTCGCTGGACCGTTCCTCGTTCATGCCCGGCGTGCTGCTGGCGGTGCGGGAGGTGCCCACCCGCGACGGCCTGACCGTCGGCCTCGAGCCGCTGCTGGGGCTGGCATGAGCGGGCGGCCGGCCTACTGGGCGGAGGAGTTCACCGAGGCCGAGCGGGCCCGGCTGGCCCCCTACGTCACCAACCTCGACCGCCCCGTGTTCGCGCTGCGCAACCTGCCGGAGACCGTCAAGGGGGCGCTGTTCGCCCGTTACTCCCGCTCCGGCAAGACCCTGCGCCGCCTGTTCCTGGACGAGTTCGCCGACCAGGTGGAGGCCGGCGAGGTCGGCGACATTGGTATGGCCAGGGCGACTGCCCTGTACCGGCGGGTCTTCGACGAATACGGCGACGACAGCGTGGCCCAGCTCGGCGGCGCCCACGTGGCCTGCGAGCAGGCCTCCAACCTGCTCACCAAGGTGCTGGAGTGGGGGCGGCTGGCCGCCTACCTGGAGCAGTCCACCCGCTACGTGTCCTACGCCGACCGCCCAGGCGGCCGCTGGCGCTACCACGTCGACCCGGACGTGGACGCCAGCGACCTCGGCTCGGACTACCGTCGGGTGGTCGACGGGCTGTTCGCCACCTACGCCGAGCTGCTGCCCGCCCTCACCGGGCACCTCACCCGGGTCGTCCCCCACGAGCCGGGGTCCAGCGAGGCCGCCTGGCGCCGGGCGGTCAAGGCCAGGGCCCTGGACGGCCTGCGCGGGCTGCTGCCGGCCGCCACCACCTCGAACCTCGGCATCTTCGCCAGCGGCCAGGCCTACGAGGCGCTGCTGCTGCGCCTGCGCGCCCACCCGCTGCCGGAGGCCCGCTCCTGCGCCGAGCTGCTGCTGGAGGAGCTGCGCCAGGTGATCCCCGCCTTCCTGGTCAGGGTCGACCGCGACGACCGCGGGGTCGCCTGGTCCCGCTACCTGGCCGAGACGGCCGACGAGACCGCCAAGGTGGTCGAGTCCGTCCTGGGGGCCGCGGCCACCGCCGAGGAGCCGGGACCGTCGGTCCGCCTCACCGAGTTCGACCCCGCCGCCGAGGACAAGGTCCTGACCGCGATCGCCTACCCCCACCTCGGGGTGGGGGAGGCCGAGGTGGCGGCCCGGGTGGCCCGCATGGGGGCCGAGGACCGCGCCCGGCTGCTGGCGGCCTATGTCGGGGAGCGGCGCAACCGCCGCCACCGTCCCGGCCGCGCCTTCGAACGCGCCGTCTACACCTTCGACGTGGTCGCCGACTACGGCGCCTTCCGCGACCTGCAGCGGCACCGGATGTGCACGATCGTCTGGCAGCCGCTCACCCCGGCGCTCGGCTACGAGCTGCCCGCAGACGTCGCCGAGGCCGGGCTGGCCGAGCGGTTCGCCGCCGCGATGGCCGCATCGGCCGGGCTGTACCGGGAGCTGCGGCCCCGCTTCCCCGCCCAGGCCGCCTACGCCGTCGCCATGGCCCACCGGGTCCGTTTCGCGATGACGATGAACGCGCGGGAGCTGCTGCACCTGGCGGAGCTGCGCTCCACCCCGCAGGGCCACCCCGCCTACCGGCAGGTCGCCCAGGCGATGCACCGGCTGGTCGCCGAGCAGGCCGGCCACCGCGCCCTGGCCGAGTCGATGCGCTTCGTGGTCCACGATCAGGTCGAGCTCGGGCGCCTGGCCGCCGAACGGCGCCTGGAGGCCCGCCGGGACGGCGGCTGACGTCGGGCGCCGCCGGCGGACTAGAGCCGGTACAGCCGGGTGGCGTTGGTGGCCAGGATGCACTTGGCGACGGCCCGCGCGGCCGGCTCGTCCAGCCCGCCCGCCTGCACCTCGGCCCCCAGCACCCTGGCCAGGGCGCGGCGCCAGACGGTCGCGCCCCACCAGTGCATCTCCGGGTAGGAGTGGCCGTCGGAGGCGGCCAGCAGCTTGCCGGGCGGGCAGAGGCCGAGCGCCTCGCCCACCAGCCGGTCGGCGAGCGGCTCGGCCAGCGGGATCGCCAGCGACAGGTCCATGTAGACCTGGGGATAGGTGCCCGCCAGGTAGGCGGCGCCGCCGACGAACGGGTAGCAGTGCAGCAGCACCACCTGGCAGTCCTCGGTGCGCCGGTCCCGCAGCAGCGGCCACAGCAGGGCCGGGTCGGCCTGGGGCAGGTAGACGTCCCGGTCGCCGAAGCCGGTGTGGAACTGCAGCGGCACCTGGCGGGCGGCGGCCAGCTCCGCCGCCCTGCGGACCAGGAACGGCAGCAGCACCGGGTCGTCGAACCGGTCGGCCTGGGCCGCCCTGTCCAGGCCGGAGAACGCCCGCCGCCGCGCCGCCTGGCCGCTCTCCCTGAACAGCCAGAGCCCGCCGCGGTAGGCGGCGATCGACTTCACCGCCACCGCGCCCCGCTCCAGGGCCTTGCCGAGGCGCTCCTCGAAGCCGCCGAGGAAGCGGGACAGCGAGCGGCCGGCCGGGCTGCCCGGCTGCAGCAGCTCCCCGGCCAGCACCTCCAGCCGCACGATCTCGTGCACCGGCCGGTCGGCGGCCCGTTCCAGCTCGCTTGGCCGCAGCGTCCGTTCCCCCTCGAAGCCGGTATCGACCAGCAGCGCGGCGGTGCCGGCGTGGCCAAGCAGCCGGCGCAGGTACCCGGCGGCGTCGGTCCCGGCGAGCTCGTCGCGGCCGGCCACCACCCGACGCTCCAGGTCCTCCCCACCGTGGCCCTCGCCGCCGGGGGCGATCGCCAGCAGCTCGGCCACAGCGCCGAGGAAGTGCCGGTAGCCGAGCAGCCCGGGCACGTCCCTGGCCGGGGCGGCCTGCCTGGTCGCCTCGGTGAAGCAGCGCCGCCAGGCCGGCCATTGCCCGCCGCCGGCCCGCGTCCAGCTGGCCAGCAGGCTGTGGCAATGGTGGTCGACCAGCGGCAGGTCGCCGAGCACGGTCAGAACTTGGTGAAGTGGTGGAAGCACTCGAAGGCGGCGTCGCGAGCGGCGAACGCGGCCACCTCGGCGCGCTTGACCGACAGGTAGGCGGTCCGCCGCAGCGGCCCGAGGGCCTCCATCAGCAGCTCGTCGGCCTCCAGCGCGTCCAGCGCCTCGCCAAGGGAGGCGGGCAGCCGGTTGATGGCGCGGCGCTTGCGGGTGGTTCTCGACAGGGTGGCCGGGTCGACCTCGACCGGCCGGCCCGGGTCGAGCTGGTTGCGGATGCCGTCAAGCCCGGCGTGGATGACGGCGCCGAGGGCGAGGTAGGGGTTGCCGGTGGCGTCCGACGGCTTCAGCTCCAGGTTGGCCGACGCCTCCTCCAGCCCCCACATGCGGGAGGGGACGCGGACGGCTGCCTCCCGGTTGTCCATCCCCCAGCAGGTGAACGCGCTGCTCCAGGACTGCGGGACCAGGCGCCGGTAGCTGTTGACGCTCCCGCAGGTCAGCGCGACCAGGCCGGGCAGGTGGGCCAGCAGCCCGCCGATCCAGTGGTAGGCCAGCTCGGACAGGCCGCGGCGGTCGCCGGCGTCGTGCAGGAGGTTGCGCTCGCCCGGTTGGCCGGCTCGACCGAGCTCCCAGAGCGAGTGGTGCAGGTGGGCGCCGTTGCCGGCCTGGTCGGCGATGGGCTTGGGGGCGAGGCTCGCCCACAGGCCCTGGCGCCAGGCCACCCCGCGGGCGGTCTCCCGGTAGCAGACCATGTTGTCGGCCGCCCGCAGGGCGGGCGCGTGGCGGACGGACAGCTCCTGCTGGCCGTGGCCCAGCTCCGGGTAGTACTGCTCGACCACCATGCCCTGCGCCTGCAGCGCCCGGACCAGCTCGATCGCGTAGTCGTGCGCCGCGCCGAAGCCGGTGGTCGAGAAGCAGAGGCTCTGGTCGACCGGCTCGAGCCGGTCGGGGTCGTCCGGTCCCTCGCCGGGTACGCGCCGGCCGAGGGTGAACTCCGGCTCGAACGTGGCCACCAGCGTATAGCCCTCGGCGGCGAGCTCGGCGACCGCCCGCTTCAGGAACGCCCGCGGGCAGGCCTCCCATGGCTGGCCGTCCAGCCGGACCATGTCCGCCGTCATGGCCGCGGCGCCCGGCGCGTACGGCAGCGTCACGAACGAGTCCGGGTCGGGGACCAGGCGGACCTCGCCGACGGGGCCGAGGCCGGCCACCGGAGCCGGCTCGTCCAGCATGTTCATCGCCTGCATGGCCAGGACCAGGCCGATGCCGGTCTGCAGCCGCTCGGCCAGCCGCGCCCGCGAGGTCGCCTTGCCGCGGACGACCCCACCGTGGTCGACGTACAGGAACCGGACGAGGTCGACGCCGGCGTCGTCGCAGGCGTTCAGCACCCTGGCGGCCGGGTCGGCGGCCCGTTCCTTCTTCTTCGCCATGGCGCTACCGGGGCAGCAGGGCCGGGAGCACGTCGCGGACGCTCAGCACCCCGAGGAGCTGACCGCCCTCGTACACCACCAGATGGCGGATGCGCCGGCGGGCCATCTCGGCGGCGGCCTCCACCAGGTCCCAGTCCGGACCGACGGTGACCACGTCGGCGGTCATGATCTCCTGCACCGTGACCGTCTCCGCCTCGGCGCCGCTGGCGACCGCGTTGAGGACGTCGCGCTCGGTAAGGATGCCGACCAGCTGCTCGGCGTCCTGGACCACGGCGGACCCGACCCGGTGCTTGGCCATCAGCTGGGTCGCCACGCGCAGCGACTGTGCCGGCCCGACCGCCACCACCGCGCTGCTCGCCACATCCCGGACCTTCATGGGCGCGCCTCCTTCGGCAGCGGATCGGAGTGCGCCTACGTTAAAGCCCGGCGAACGCGCGGTCGAGTAGCTCCTGTTGCTCCTGCTGGTGGAGGGTGGGGCTGCCGGCGGCCGGGGCGGCGCCCTCCTCGCGGGACACCCCGTCCAGCCGGACGCCCAGCTCCTCCTCGGCCTTCTGGCGGAGGTAGCGCCAGGCGCCCATGTTCTCGGGTTCCTCCTGCACCCAGAGCCGCTGCTCGGCGTTCGGGTAGGCGTCCAGCTGGCGCCGGACCGCCCCGGCCGGGAACGGGTACAGCTGCTCGACCCGGACCAGGGCGAGCTGCCGGTGGCCGCCGTCGCGGCGCCGCTTGGCCAGCTCGTACCAGACCTTGCCGCTGCAGAGGATCACCGTGGTGACCTCCTCGGGGTCGGGCCCTTCGGGGTCCGCCAGGACCTCGTGGAACTGCCCGCCCGCCAGCTCCTCGGCGCTGGAGCGGGCGGCCGGCAGGCGCAGCAGCGACTTCGGGGTCATCACCACCAGCGGCTTGCGGTTGGCCCGCAGCGCCTGGCGGCGCAGCAGGTGGAAGTACTGGGCGGGGGTAGACGGGACCGCCACCTGGAGGTTGTCCTCGCCGGCGAGCTGCAGGAACCGCTCCAGCCGGGCGCTGGAGTGCTCCGGGCCCTGGCCCTCGAAGCCGTGGGGGAGCAGCAGCACCAGGCTGGAGCGCTGCCCCCATTTGTCCTCGGCGGCGGCGATGAACTGGTCGACGATGATCTGCGCGCCGTTGACGAAGTCGCCGAACTGCGCCTCCCACAGCACCAGCGCGTCCGGGTTGCCGATCGAGTAGCCGTACTCGAAGCCCATCGCCGCGAACTCGCTGAGCAGGCTGTCGTAGACGAAGAACCTGCCCTGGTCGGGCGCGAGGTTGGCGAGCGGGCAGTACAGCTCGCCGTTGCGCTGGTCGACCAGCACCGAGTGCCGCTGGCTGAAGGTGCCCCGCCTGGTGTCCTGGCCGGACAGGCGGATGGTGTGCCCGTCCAGCAGCAGCGACCCGAAGGCCAGCGTCTCCCCCAGCGACCAGTCCACCGCGTTGCGTTCCAGCGCGCCGCTGCGGTCCTGCAGCCACTTCGTCAGCTTGGGGTGGACGCTGAAGCCGTCCGGCACGGTGGTCAGCGAGCTCGCCAGCCGGTCAAGGACGCCGCTGTCCACGGCGGTGGTGACCGCCGGGTCGGCGGCCATCGGGGCTGGCCGCTCCAGCTCCACCTTCGCCACCTTGCGCTCGTCCTCGTGGGTGTCGTCGAAGGCCCGCTGCAGCCGCTGGCGGAAGTCCTCGAGCCACCGCTCGGCGTCCTCCAGCGACAGGTCGCCGCGGTTGACCAGCGCCTCGGTGTAGAGCTTGCGCACCGGCCGTCGCGCCTTGATCCGCTCGTACATCAGCGGCTGGGTGAAGGCCGGCTCGTCGGCCTCGTTGTGGCCGTAGCGCCGGTAGCACCACATGTCGATCACGACGTCCTTCTTGAACGTCTGGCGGAAGTCGAAGGCGAGCCGGGCCACGCGGACGCAGGCCTCCGGGTCGTCGCCGTTCACGTGGAAGATCGGCGCCTGGATCATCTTGGCCACGTCGGTGGCGTAGGTGGAGGAGCGGCCGTAGTCGGGGCTGGTGGTGAAGCCGACCTGGTTGTTGACGACGATGTGCACCGTCCCGCCGGTGCGGTAGCCGCGCAGCTGCGACAGGTTCAGGGTCTCGGCGACCACGCCCTGGCCGGCGAAGGCGGCGTCGCCGTGGAGCAGCAACGGCAGGACCGGCGACTCCTCGCCCCGGTCGAGCAGGTCCTGCCTGGCGCGGACGATCCCCTCCACCACCGGGTTGACCGCCTCCAGGTGGCTGGGGTTGGAGGCCAGCTCGACCCGCACCTCGCGGCCGGAGCGGGCGACGTGCTTGCCGGCGGCGCCCAGGTGGTACTTCACGTCTCCGGAGCCCTGGGTCAGGGTGGGGTCGAGGTTGCCCTCGAACTCGCTGAAGATCTCCCCGTAGCTCTTGCCGACGGTGTTGGCCAGGACGTTCAGCCGGCCGCGGTGGCTCATGCCCATGACCACCGCGTCCATGCCGGCGTCGGCGGCCCGGTCGAGCAGCGCGTCCAGCATGGGGATCAGGCTCTCGCCGCCCTCGAGGCTGAAGCGCTTGTGCCCGGTGTACTTGTTGTGCAGGAACCGCTCGAACGCCTCCGCCTCGTTCAGCTTGTGCAGGATCTGGGCCTGGTCCTCCTTGGGCAGCTCGTGGGGGACCCCCTCGACGTGCTCCTGGATCCAGCGCTTCTCGTCGGACTGGGCGCTGTGCATGTACTCGACCGTCCCGGTGCGGCAGTAGGCGTCGCGCAGGAGGTGCAGGATGTCGGCGAGCGGCAGCTCCGGATGGCCTGCCAGCCCGCCGGTGGCGAAGCGGCGCTCCAGGTCCCAGATGGTCAGGCCCCAGCTCGCCGGGTCCAGCTCCTGGGGCATCTGCGGCGGCTTGGCCTTCAGCGGGTCGAGGTTGGCGATCAGGTGCCCGCGGACCCGGTACATGTTGATCAGCTGGAGCACGCGGGCCTGCTTCTCGACGGCCTCCAGCGAGTCCCCGCTCGGCCGCGCGTCGATGCGCCACCGGACCGGCACGTAGGGCACGGTCATGCTGGCGAAGATGCCCTCGTAGAAGCCGTCCTCGCCGAGCAGCAGCCGGTGCATCCTGGCCAGGAACTCGCCGCTCTCGGCGCCCTGGATCACCCGGTGGTCGTAGGTCGAGGTGAGGGTGATGACCTTGCCGACGCCCATCTCGGCCAGGCTCTGCGGGTCGGCACCCTGGTACTCGGCCGGGTAGCCGATCGCGCCGACGCCGATGATCGCCGACTGGCCGGCCATCAGGCGCGGGACCGACAGCACGGTGCCGATGGTGCCGGGGTTGGTGATCGTCAGGGTGGTGCCGGCGAAGTCCTCGACGGTCAGCTTGTTGGCCTTGACCTTGGCGATGATCTCCTCGTAGGCGCGGAGGAAGGCGCCGAAGTCCAGGGTGTCGGCCTGCTTGATGTTCGGCACCAGCAGGGTCCTCGAGCCGTCCGGCCGCCTGGTGTCCACCGCCAGCCCGAGGTTGACGTGCTCGGGGCGGACGGCGTGGGGCTTGCCGTCGACCTCCCGGTACATCGAGGTCATCACCGGGACCGCCTGCAGGGCCTTGACCACCGCGTAGGCGATGATGTGGGTGAAGCTCACCTTGCCGCCCTGGCGCCGCCGCAGGTGGCCGTTGAGCACGCTGCGGTTGACCTCCAGCAGCTTGGCGGGGACGGTGCGGACCGAGGTGGCGGTCGGCACCGCCCGGCTGGCCTCCATCGCCTCCACGATCCTGGCCGCCGCCCCCCTGAGCGGCTGCACCCGTTCCTCGCCAGCGGCCTGTGGCTGGGGCTCGCGGGCCGGCTTGCCGTCGGCGCCCTCCTGCGGCCGGGCCGGCGCCTGCTGCGGCCGGGCTGGCGCGTCCTGCGGCCGGGCCGGCGCGTCCTGCGGCCGGGCCGGCGCCGCCTCGCCGGCGGCCTGGCCGCCGTCGGCCTGCACGCCGCCCTCGGCCTCGCCGGCTGGCGCCTTGGCCGGCTCGGCGGCGGGCTCCCGGTCCGGCTCGTTCTCGGCGAAGAACTCCCGCCAGGCCTCGCTCACCGACCCGGGGTCGTCCAGGTACTTGCGATACATCTCGTCGATCAGCCCGACGTTGGGGCCGAACTCCGCTCGGTCGAACCAGCCCATCCCAATCGCCACCCTCGGCGCTCGATCGCTTGTACCTGTCGGACAGCGGCCACGCGGCGTTCGCGGGCGCCACGGTCCAGTCTGCCAGCTTCGCCCGGCGCCTCCGCCGGCAGTGGGGAGGATTGTCTCCCGTTGTCGCGCGGCGCGGCTAGCATGGCTCACAGTGTTCAACCGCAGGTGAGGAGAGCGCCATTCCGACGCCGCCGACCGCCGACGCCGCCGTCCCCGCCGGGCCGGGGCTGGGGCGGTTCTCGGCCCTGACCAGGGCCTGGTTCGAGGGTGCCTTCGCGGCGCCCACGCCGGCCCAGTCCGGGGCATGGGAGGCGCTCGGCGAGCGGCGCGACGTGCTGGTGGTGGCGCCCACCGGGTCGGGCAAGACCCTGGCCGCGTTCCTGTCGGCGATCGACCGGCTGGCCGGCGCAGCGCCGGTCGACCCGCGACGGCGGCTGCGGGTGCTGTACGTCTCGCCGCTGAAGGCGCTGGCCGCCGACATCGAGCGCAACCTCAGGGCGCCGCTGGCGGGCCTGCGGGCCGCCGCCGCCCGCCTGGACCTTCCCCTGCCGGAGCTCACCGTCGGCATGCGCACCGGCGACACCCCGGCCGATGCCCGCCGCCGCTTCCCGCTGCAGCCCCCCGACATCCTGATCACCACCCCGGAGTCGCTGTTCCTGCTGCTCACCTCCCGCGCCCGCGAGGCGCTGCGAACCGTCGAGGAGGTGATCGTGGACGAGGTGCACTCGGTGGTGGCGACCAAGCGGGGCGCGCACCTGGCCCTGAGCCTCGAGCGGCTGGACGAGCTGCTGGACCGGCCGGCCAGGCGCATCGGCCTGTCGGCCACCGTCCGGCCGCACGAGGAGGTCGCCCGCTTCCTCGGCGGCGCCCGCCCGGTCACCGTGGTCGCCCCGCCGAGCGAGAAGGCCTTCGACCTGTCGGTGGTCGTTCCCATCGAGGACATGGCCGTGACGGGCGAGCCGGCGGCCGACCCGGCCGAGGAGGGCGCCGCCGACCGGGGCATCTGGCCCCACATCGACCAGCGGCTGGTGGAGCTGGTCCGCGCCCACCGCTCCACCATCGTGTTCGCCAACTCCCGCCGTCTGGCCGAGCGGATCTGCGCCAACCTCAACGAGCTGGCAGGGGAGGAGCTGGCCCGCGCCCATCACGGTTCGGTGAGCCGCGAGCAGCGGGTCGAGATCGAGGAGGACCTCAAGGCCGGCCGGCTCCCGGCGGTGGTCGCCACCAGCTCGCTGGAGCTGGGCATCGACATGGGCGCCGTCGACCTGGTCGTCCAGGTCGAGTCGCCCAGCTCGGTCGCGCAGGGGCTGCAACGCATCGGCCGCGCCGGCCACCAGGTCGGCGCGACCAGCCGCGGCATCGTCCTCCCCAAGTTCCGCGGCGACCTGGTCGAGTCCGCGGTGGTGGTCGAGCGCATGCGCGCCGGCGCCATCGAGGCGATGCGCTACCCGCGCAACCCCCTCGACGTGCTCGCCCAGCAGATCGTGGCCATGGTGGCGATGGACGACTGGACGGTCGAGGAGCTGGAGGCGCTGGTCCGCCGCGCCGCGCCGTTCGCCGAGCTGCCCCGCAGCGCGCTGGAGAGCGTGCTCGACATGCTCTCCGGCCGCTACCCCTCCGACGAGTTCGCCGAGCTGCGTCCCCGCCTGAACTGGGACCGGGTCGAGGCGCGGCTGGCCGGCCGGCCGGGCGCGCAGCGGCTGGCCGTCACCTCCGGCGGCACCATCCCCGACCGGGGCCTGTTCGGCGTCTACCTGGTCGGCGAACGCCAGACCCGGGTCGGCGAGCTGGACGAGGAGATGGTCTACGAGTCCCGCGTCGGCGAGGTCTTCACCCTCGGCGCCTCCAGCTGGCGGATCGAGGACATCACCCACGACCGGGTGCTGGTCACCCCGGCGCCAGGGCAGCCGGGCAAGCTGCCCTTCTGGCACGGCGACATGCTCGGGCGGCCGCTGGAGCTGGGCCGCGCCCTCGGCGGGTTCCTGCGCGAGCTGTCAGATCTGAAGCCCGAGGCGCAGCTGGAGCGGCTGCAGGCCGCCGGGCTGGACGACAACGCCGCCCGGAACCTGCTCGGCTACCTCGACGAGCAGCGCGAGGCGACCGGCTTGCTGCCCGACGACCGCACCATCGTGGTGGAGCGCTTCCGCGACGAGCTGGGCGACTGGCGGGTCTGCGTGCACTCGCCGTTCGGCGCCCAGGTCCACGCCCCGTGGTCCCAGGCGATCGAGGCGCGCGTCCGGGAGCGTCTCGGCCTCGAGGTCCAGACGATGTACACCGACGACGGCGTGGTGGTGCGGCTGCCCGAGGCCGACGAGGCGCCGGCGGTCGACTCGATCCTGTTCGACCCCGACGAGGTCGAGGACCTGGTCGTCGGTCAGGTCGGCGGCTCTGCGCTGTTCGCCAGCCGCTTCCGCGAGTGCGCGGCACGCGCCCTGCTGCTGCCGCGGCGCCGGCCCGGCCAGCGCACCCCCCTGTGGCAGCAGCGCCAGCGCAGCGCCGGCCTGCTGCAGGTCGCCTCCAGGTACGGCTCCTTCCCGGTGGTGCTGGAGACCATGCGCGAATGCCTGCAGGACGTCTTCGACCTGCCCGGCCTCGAGGAGCTGATGGCGCAGGTGGCCGCCCGCCAGATCCGCGTGGTCGAGGTCGACACCCCCTACCCGTCCCCGTTCGCCAGCTCGCTGCAGTTCGGCTACGTGGCCGCGTTCATGTACGAAGGCGACGCGCCGCTGGCGGAGCGCCGCGCCCAGGCCCTGTCGCTGGACCGTTCGGTCCTGGCCGAGCTGCTCGGCCGGGAGGAGCTCCGCGACCTGATCGACCAGGCCGCCCTCGCCGACCTGGAGCTGGAGCTGCAGCTGCTCACCCCCGGCCGCAGGGCGCGCGACCCCGACGGGCTGCACGACGCGCTGCGCCTGCTCGGCGACCTGACCGTCCAGGAGGCCGCGGCACGGGTCGCCGACCCGGCAGCCGCGCCCGCCTGGCTGGCCGAGCTGGAGGCCTCGCGCCGCGCGCTGCGGCTGCGGGTCGGCGGCCAGGAGCGCTGGGTGGCGATCGAGGACGTGGCCAGGCTGCGCGACGGGCTCGGCGCGGCGCCGCCGGTCGGGGTGCCGCAGGCGTTCCTGGAGCCGGTGGCCGACCCGCTCGGGGACCTGCTGGCCCGCTACGCCCGCAGCCACGGGCCGTTCCTGGCCGCCGACCCGGCCCGCCGGCTCGGGCTCGGGGTGGCCGTGGTCGAGCAGACCCTCGCGCGGCTGGAGGCGGCCGGCCGGGTGGTGCAGGGGGAGTTCCGCCCGGGCGGTTCCGGCAGGGAATGGCTGGACGCCGAGGTGCTGCGCCGGCTGCGCCGCCGCTCGCTCGCCGCCCTCCGCAGGGAGGTCGAGCCGGCCCCGCCGGAGGCGCTGGCCCGCTTCCTGGCCGCCTGGCAGGGCGTCGGCCCGGCGGGGCCGCGCGCCGCCGACCTGGACGCCCTCTGGCGGGTGGTCGAGCAGCTCCAGGGCGCGGCCGTGCCTGCCTCCGCCCTCGAGCGGCAGGTACTGGCCGCCCGCCTGCCCGGCTACCAGCCGGGACTGCTCGACCAGCTCTGCGCCTCCGGCGAGGTCGTCTGGGCCGGCGCCGGCGCGCTCGGCTCCGACGACGGCTGGGTGAGCCTGTACCTTGCCGAGACGGCCCCGCTGCTGCTGCCTGCGCCGCTGCCGGTGGAGCTGTCGCCGCTGGCGCAGCGCGTCCGCGCGGCGCTGGCGGGGCGGGGGGCGATGTTCTTCCGGCAGCTCTCCGACGCGGCGGCGCCGAGCAGCGACAGCGAGCTGCTGCTGGCGATCTGGGAGCTGGTCTGGGCCGGCCTGGCCACCAACGACACCCTGGCGCCCCTGCGGGCGCTGGTGGCCGGCGGCGCCCGCCGCGCCGGACGGCCCGCGAGCCGGCGCCGCCCCGGCCGCCGCGGCCCGCCCCTGCCCAGCCGCCTCGGCCCTCCGGCCGGTGCCGGCCGCTGGAGCCTGGTGGCCGAGGCGCCGCCGGAGGGGCCCGGCGGCGTCGACCCGACCAGGCGGCTGCACGCGGTCGCCGAGCAGCTGCTGGACCGCCACGGGGTGCTGACCCGCGGCGCAGTGGTGGCCGAGCGGATCCCGGGCGGCTTCGCCGGCGTCTACCCGCTGCTCAAGGCGATGGAGGAGGCCGGCCGCTGCCGGCGCGGCTACTTCGTGGACGGGCTGGGGGGCGCCCAGTTCGCCGTCCCCGGGGCGGTCGACCGGATGCGCGCCCTGGTGGAGCCCCGCCCGGAGGGGTCCGGGGAACCCCGAAGGGGTGCCCCGGACGGTCGGGAAGGGGACGGACCCGGGGAGCGGGCCGCGCAGACGCAGGTGCTGGCCGCCGCGGACCCTGCCAACCCCTACGGCGCCGCCCTGCCCTGGCCGGACCGCGCCGGCCCGGCCGGGCAGCCGGAGCGGCCGGGGCACCGGCCGGGCCGCAAGGCCGGCGCCCTGGTGATCCTGGTCGACGGCGAGCTGGTCCTGTACGTGGAACGGGGCGGCCGCACCCTGCTCACCTTCCGCGACGACCCCGGCCGCCTGGGCCGGGCCGCCGACGCGCTCGCCCTGGCGGTCCGCGACGGCGCCCTCGGCAGGCTCGCGGTGGAGAAGGCCGACGGCGAGGCGGTGTTCGACAGCCCGCTGGCCCGCGCCCTCACCGAGGCCGGCTTCCGACCCACCGCCCGCGGTCTGCGCCTGCGAGGCTGAGGGCGATGCCGGAGGGCGACACCGTCCATGCGGCCGCCGTCCGGCTGCACGCCGCGCTGGCCGGCCGGCGGCTGCTCGCCACCGACTTCCGCGTGCCCCGCTTCGCCACGCGAAGTTATACCAGGCAGGCAGATTTGGCGTAGAGTCTGGCTTGGGTCGACTCAGCCAGAGGAGCGCCTCATGACCGCCGCCGACGGCCAGCCCGTCATCGCTGGCATCTACCTTCGCGTCTCCAAGTCAAGGGACAAGAGGATTCTCAGCGTGAAGCGGCAGGAGACGCACTGCCGGAGGTTCTGTGAGGAGCAAGGCTGGCAGGTCGGCGGGGTCTACAGGGACGAGAACCGGTCGGCATGGAAAGAGGGTGTCCCGCGCGACGACTTTAGGCGCCTGCTCGAAGACGTAAGCGCTGGTCGGATTAACGCGATCGTCTCCTGGCAGATGGACCGGCTATTGCGGGCCGTCGAGGATGCGAGCGCGATCATCAATCTCGCCAAGCGCTACGGCACGAGGACTGGCAACGTCGGCGGCACGATTGACCTAAACACTGCCGACGGCTGCAAGCGCTTTTACGAATTGGCCATTTCCGCCGAGTACGAGAGCGTCATCAAGAGTAAGCGGTCGCTGTCCAAGCATGACGAGCTGCGCCGCGATGGCGGCTGGCAGGGCGGGCAACGCCCATTCGGGTACCGGTTGGCCGGCACCAAGGTCCACGACCGCAGGGAGGCTGACTGTACTCGCACAGACGAGGACCCCTGTCCCCTGATCAGGTACGAGTTGGTGCTGGCATTCAGCGCTCCTGGGTCGACCGCGGCATCCGGCGTTCGAACGGTGGGCTGTTCTCCAGCCAGCATATCCGCGACCTGCTCGTCAGCCCGCGACTAACCGGACGCCGCCGCGGGCAAGATCCCAATGCGCCCGAGCAGTGGCCGCCCATCCTCACCGTCGACGAGCACCTAGCGCTCGCCAAGAAGCTCGGTCCCGGCCGCAAGCCGGTAGGCCAGCGCGAGAAGCCGGGACCGCGTAAGTATCTGCTCTCGGGCATTGCCTGCTGTGCGGCCCTGCGCGACGGGGGACGCTGCGGTACGCGTCTGAAGGGCAAGCCGAGCCAGGGCCGACGCCGCTACGAGTGCGAGCACCGCATGGGCGGCTGTGGTGGTCTGAAGTGCGTCGCCGAGCCGCTCGAGGACCATGTTCGCGATATGGTGATCAGCGCGCTCGATGACCCGGAGAGGGGACCGGCGATCCGCGGGCAGCTCGTCTCCCGGCTCGCCGACCCGGGCGAGGAGCAGGAGCTGAACGCGCAGATCGAGGCGGACAAGGCCCGGCTCAACCAGCTCGCAGATGATTACGCCGATGGCGTGTTCGTCGGCCGAGAGCAGTTCGAGCGTGCCAACCGCCGCGTGCAGGCCCGCATTGAGGCGGCAGAGGAGCGCCTGGACGCCATCTATGATCGCGGCGGGATCCTGGCCGACCTCCCCGACGGCGCCGAGGCGTTGTGGCAGGCGTGGAAGGCTTGGGACATCGAGGAGCGCCGCTGGGTCATCGGCTTGGCGGTCGAGCGCGTCTGGGTCAAGCCGGGAGGACCGGGCAAGCGCTTCACCGCCGACCGGGTCGAGATCGACTGGCGCAGTTGATGGACCGACCACCGGCTGAGGCGCTGCTAACCTCCATGCTCGCCGAGGGTGTCATGGATCGCAGACAGCTCTTGGGCCCGGTCTGTGAGGCGGGGCTGTCAGCCGAGCGAACAGGCTGTCAGTGAGGCCAGTGTGTAGTGGCGCTCCCAGTGAGGCTCGTCGTGATTCGCCAGGCGCTCAAGATCCTCTCCCGCGTCGAGATCGAGGCAACCATTCACGCCATCGACAAGGCGACCGCAGATCACGAGGTTCGGGGGCATGCGAGCGAGTGACCTGGACAGTGCGTGGTTCGAGTGGATTAGGACGTATCCAGACCATCTCGAACAGGGCGCGCATCCGGTACGACCCGTACCGGTTCAGTCTCCTGATCGATCTCGATGCCATCGCGGCCCGTAACTGTGCAATGCACGATGACTTCGCAGGCGTCATCGTCGCCAATGTTCTTGAAGCCGACTAACACATCAACCGGCCACTTCGCATCGGACGTCGTCGCCGGATCCTTCCCAAGAAGCTCAAAGTATGGCTCGAGACGAGCGGCCGATGAGCGCTTGTGTCTAACGAGGGCAGCGATGGCGACGGCAGCGGAGGCCACACCCGCAACGGAACCAACAGCTGTCCAGAACTCGCCGATATGAGGACACCTCCCATTGCAGGAGTACCTCATCACAGCGGAGCCACAGCCTTGGCCAGCACCGGGAACACTGACGACTGTCGGGTCAGGGCGTCGGCCCGGATCGGTTGACCCAACCTCGAGCCGTGCGCGTGAGCTCACGGAAGCCGAGCCGACGAAGCAACGCCCAGGCAGCCCTCCTGCTCGGCCCCGGCGTAGTCCAGCAACCGCTCCACCCGCGCCAGGCGCAGCCAGCCCGCCGCCTGCCCGACCAGCCAGCTCGCCACACCCTGGCGGCGGTACGCTTCGCCGACGTGGAGGTTGCCGGCATCTGCCCAGCCGCCCAGCTGCGCCAGCCGCCCAACTGCGCCAGCCGACCACCATCGGCCAGGTTGGTCTCCACCTCGATGTAGGCGACCACCTCCTCCCCGAGGCAGGCCGACAGCCGGGTGCCGTTCACGCCGACCGCCCGGCGCACCTCCAGCCCGGCGATGGGCGCCCGGGTCGGCCGCGGCAGCTCGTCAAGGAGGGCGAGCAGGACCACCTCGGTGTGGCCCTCGTGCACGAACCCGGCCCGCTGGTAGAGGGCGCGCACATGCGGCCACTGCTCGGGCACGCCGTAGACGCCGGGAGCCGGCAGCGCCCCATCCGCATACCAGCGCGAGACGCCCCACCGCCGCAGCTGCGCCAGGCAGGCCGCGGTCAAGCTGTCGGCCGCCTGCGCGGAGTCCGGCCAGTAGGTCGCCTGCGGCCAGTACAGCAGCCAGCTGACCTCCCCCGCGTCGCGATAGGGCTCGCCGATCCCCTCACCCTGGCCGTAGCGCAGCAGGTGCGCGGCCGCCACCACCCGACCGCGCTGCTCGGCCACCAGCGTGGCGCGCTCGGCGACCCACGGGTCGACGATGAACTCGCCCGGGTCGCGCTCCAGCTGGCTCATGACCGTATTGACCGACACCCACACCCCGGGCACCACGGCCTGCACATGGGCGTTGACCAGCGCGGTCAGCTGGTCGCGATCACCACGACGAAACGGACGCACCTCAACCGAGGGCATGAGCGAACCTCCACCATGACGGCGCTGTGCGCGCGAGGAGCTGGAGGCCGCTACCGGTGCGGCACACCACCGACACTACCAGGACGGGCGGCAGACGAGGAGGGCCGACGGTCCGGAGTTGCCAGCATCCGTCGCCAGGTCAGCACCCCCAGCCCCGTTAAGATGCTGGGATGCCTGAGGGCGATACTGTCCACATGACCGCCGCAAGGCTGGATCGTGCCCTGGCGGGCCGGAGGCTGCTCGGCACGGAGCTCCGCGTGTCGCGGCCCATCCGCCGCGGCAGCGAGCGCTACCTGGCTGCTGCTTCATTCCTCGTTGCCGACCTGCGCGGCCAGACGGTCCGGGAGGTGGTCGCGCGCGGCAAGCACCTGCTGCTGCGCACCGACGCCGGCGTCACCCTGCACAGCCACCTCAAGATGGAAGGCGCCTGGCACCTGTACCGGCCGCGGGAGCGGTGGCGCGGCCCCGACTGGCAGGTGCGGGTGGTGCTGCGCACCGAGCCGTGGACGGCGGTCGGGTTCCGGCTCGGCATCTGCGAGCTGCTGGCGACCGAGCGGGAGCACGAGGTGGTCGGCCACCTCGGCCCCGACGTGCTCGGCCCCGACTGGGATCCCGCCGAGGCGGTCCGGCGCCTGCGCGCCAACCCGGCAAGGGCGATCGGCACCGCCGTGCTGGACCAGCGGGCGCTGGCCGGGCCGGGCAACGTCTACAAGAGCGAGGTCCTGTTCCTGCGGGGCGTCAACCCCTGGACGCCGGTCGGCGAGGTCGACCAGCTCGACGGTATGGTCGACCTGCTCAAGCGGCTGATGGAGGCCAACCGGGAGGTCCAGAGCCGGGTCACCACCGGCGACACCAGGCGCGGACGCAAGCACTGGGTGGCGGCCCGCGCCGGCCAGCCGTGCGGCCGTTGCGGCACGCCGGTCCGCAAGGCCGAGCAGGCCAGCTACGACGGCGAGCGGGTGACCTACTGGTGCCCGACCTGCCAGCCCGGCCCCGGCCCGCCGCCCACCCGGCGATAAGCGTCACGGTCGGGCCGCGAACAGCTGCCAGGTGCCCTGGATCCCCTTCAAGGGCCGCGCGCCGCGGTCGTCCATGGCGATGTCGGAGCCGACCACCAGATCGTGGACCGTTCTGGAGGCGAGGATCTCCCCGGGGTCGGCCGCCGCCATCACCCGCGCCGCGATGTGCACCGCGATCCCGCCGATGTCGCCGTCGCGCTGTTCGATCTCGCCGGTGTGCAGCCCCGCCCGGATCTGCAGGTCGATGCCGCCCAGCTCGTCCCGGAGGGCGGCCGCGCAGCGGACCGCCCGGCCGGGGCCGTCGAAGGTCGCCAGGATGCCGTCGCCGGTGGTCTTGACCAGCTGACCATGGAACTGCTCGACCAGCCGGCCGGCCAGCTCGTCGTGCACCTCCAGCAGCTGGCGCCAGCGCCGATCCCCCAGCCGGCCGGCCCGCTGGGTGGAGCCCACGATGTCGGTGAACAGCACGGTGGCCAGGATGCGGCTGGGCTGGGCGGTGGGCCGGACGCCGGTGAGGAACTCCTGGACCTGGTCGAGGGCCAGCTGCGGTGTCTCCCACATCAGGTCCACGTCGGAACCGGGGAGCTCGACCAGCCTGGCCCCGCTGATGTGCTCGGCCAGGTAGCGGCCGTGGACGATCGGGACCAGCCCGAACTCCCGGCGGTGCAGGATCAGGGTCGGCGCCTGCACCAGCGGCAGGACGGGACGCACGTCGACCTTCGCCAAGGCGCGCAGGAACGCCTGGGCGCCCCTTGGGCTGGTGCTGGCGCGCTGCCACTTGGCGAACCAGCGCAGGAAGCGTGCGTCGCCGGCGCGGCTGGGTACCAGCATGGCGGCCAAGGCGTCGCTGCCCCACAACTCGTCGAACCGCGCCACCATCGCCTCCACGTCCGCTGCGGTGGCCCCGATGGGGTAGTCGCCGCCGGCGACGAACCTGGCCGAGGTGTGCACCAGGACGAGCGCGCTGATGCGCTCCGGCCTGGTCCCGGCGAGCAACAGCGCCGTCGGCCCGGCGTCCAACTCCGCCATGATCGCCGCCTGCCGGCTGCCGACCTCCTCCAGCACCGCGGTCAGCTCCTCGGCGTACGACTCCCAAGGGGGCAGGGGATCGGGTGGGAGGGGATCGGAGGGGCCGGTGCCGCGCCGGGCCGGCAGGATCAGCCGGCAGAACGACGCCAGGTTGCGCAGGAACAGGGTGATCCCGGGATCCTCCCAGGCGATGTCGATGTGGCCATAGCTCCTGCGGGCCAGCACCAGATCCGGCGGGCCCTCGCCGAGCACCTGGTAGGCGATCCGGTCCCGCCCCAGCCGCGCATACCTTGTCTCCGGCTGCACGGCCCCTCCAGAGATCGCGGATCGTGCCCAGATTCTAGGCCGGCCGCCACCGCGGCCTGCCACGATCGGTGCCCTATGATCTCGATCGTGACCGCTGCTGATGGCGTCAGCCGCGCCAAGCTCCCGGACGATGCGCTGGTCGTCTTCCTGTCGGACGTCCACATCGGAGGGACGGCGGACAACGACATCTTCGAGTCCGCCGCCGAGCTCACCGAGCTGCTCGACGACCTCGGCGGTCGGGACGGGCCGGTGGAGCTGGTGCTGGCCGGGGATTTCCTCGACCTGCTGCGCATGGACGCCGGCGCGGAGGATCGCGTGGCCGCCACGATCGGCCGGCCCGAATATCGGGAGCTGTTCGCGGCGCTGCGCGCGTTCGCGGGGGCTCCGGGGCATCGGGTGGTGTACGTGGTCGGCAACCACGACGCCGAGGCCTGGTGGAACCCCAGGGTCAGGCGTTCGCTGGTCGAGGCAGGACTGGTCGATGTGGTCGCGCTGTCGTACTCGGCCAGCTTCGCCTCGCTCCCCGAGCAGCTGATCTACTGCGAGCACGGCAACCAGTTCGACCCGACCAACGCGATCGTCGACTACGCCAACCCGCTCGACTCCCCGGTGGGCGCGCACGTCGTGGCCGAGCTGATCCGCCCGATCGGGGCCGAGGCGGCGACCGACCACCGCCTCGATCTGCGTGAGGTGCGCTTCGTCTTCCCGGTCGCCGCGCATCCCGGCCCAGCCGAATGGATCGCCGGACGTATCTTCTACCAGTTCCTCGGGCAGGTGCTCCGGTGGCTCCTGGCGCTGGTGGCACTCCTGGTCGTCGTCTACGTCGCGTACGGGGGGCTGGCGGTCGTGGCGGGGCGCGCCAGTGGAGGGTCGCGGGCACTACGGTCCGTTGTGCTCGAGGCCACCTACGGCCTTGCGGTGCTCGTGTTCGCGTTTGTGGTCGTGTTCTTCATCAGCCGCCGGACGGCCAGGGACACGGTCACCACCCTGGCCTTGCGCTTCCCATGGCTGGCGCCCGAGCCGGAGCGGGAACGGGAGGAGGTCGCGATCCGTCGGCTGCTGGAGGACGGTCGGCCACCGCCGATGGCCGGGGACGTGCCGAGCCTGGAGCTGGCGGTGTTCGTCTCCGGGCACACCCATACGCCCGCGATCTCGGAGCTGGTGCGAGCCGATGGAAGGACCACCGTGATCGTCAACTCCGGCTGCTGGCTTCGCCAGCTGCAGCCCGTGCCCGCTTGGCTGGGAGCGCCGCCGGTGTTCGTGCCCGCCTTCGTCCACACCCACGTCCGCGTTCGGTCGGGCAAGGACGGGGTGGCGGTCGAGCTGTGGGAGCATCCCAAGCCGGCCGTCCGGCGGCTGCCGTGGATCGAGCGCGTCGCGGCCGCGGGGAGGCTGCCGCGCCAACCGCCGGTCGCCACGGCGCCGCGGCTGGTGGCCAGGCAGGTGGCCGCCCGCCAGCCATCGCCCGTGGAAGGGGAGCAGCGATGACCTCGGCGCGACCCGCCGGCGAGTACCTGGACCGCGACCAGTTCGAAGCCCTGGTGATCGGCAGCGGCTTTGGGGGCGCGGTGGCGGTGTGCCGGCTCGCCCAGGCAGGGGTGGACGTCGCCGTCGTGGAGCGTGGCCGTCGATGGCCGCCCGGGAGCTTCCCTCGCGACCTGTCCAGGCTCGATGACGGCTGGCTGTGGCTGTGCGGCCACGGCCTGTACGACGCGCGGCCGCTCAACGACATCCTCGCCGTGCAGGCCGCCGGCTACGGCGGCGGGTCGCTGGTCTACGCCAACGTCGCCATGCGCCCACCCCAGGAGGTCTTCGACCTCTCCTGGCCCGAGCCGTACAGCCGGGCGGCGCTGGAGCCGTACTACGACCTGGTCGCGCACATGCTCGACGTCCGGCCGGTGCCGGCCGACCGGCGAACCGGTGAGCTTCCGCCCAAGACGCGCCTCATGGCCCAGGCCGCCGGGCTGCTAGGGCTGACCGACGGGTTCTTCCACCCCAACCTGGCCGTGCGGTTCGAGGGCGAGGGGCCGAACCGGTTCGGGGTCACCCAGCGCCCCTGCACCTTCTCCGGCCAGTGCGACATCGGCTGCAACGAGGGCGCCAAGAACACGCTGGACCTGAACTACCTGGCCCTCGCCGAGCAGCACGGCGCGGCGGTCGGCACCCTGACCGAGGCGGTGCACATCGCCCGCGCCGGCGACTGCTACCAGGTCCGCCTCCGCGAGTTTGGCCACCCCGACGCCGGCCGCGACGGCGTCGAGCGCCAGGTGACGGCCAGGTACGTGTTCGTCTGCGCGGGCGCGCTTGGCACCACCGAGCTGCTGCTGCGCAGCCGTGACCAGTACCGGACACTACCCGACCTGCCTCCCGCCCTCGGGCATGGCTACTCGGGCAACGGTGACTTCCTCAGCTTCGGCGACGGCCTTCGTGAGCCCGCCGAGCCGAGCAACGGCCCGACGATCACCACCGCGGCGCTCATCCACACCGGGACCGCGGCAGAGGAGCAGTGGTTCGTCCTGGAGGAGGGCGGCTACTCCGAGCACCTCGCCAAGCTCGTCCGCAGCCTGCACGTGTCACGGCTGCCGGCCTACGCGGCGCGGCTGGTCGGCACCGGCACCCGCCGGGTCCTTGGCACCGCGCGGGCCCTCGGTGCGACGCTGGACGAGGGCGGGGCGCGCAGCGCCGTGCTGCTGGCCATGGGACGCGACCGTGCCGACGGCAGGATCGAGCTGCGAGGCCCGGGGCACCGGCTGCACGTGACCTGGGACGTGACCCGCAACGATCCCCTCTACGAGGCGGAGCGGGCGGTGTCCGGCCAGGTGATCCGGGCCCTCGGCGGCCGCCCGTTCGGCACGCCGACGTGGCGGCTGTTCCGGCAGCCCGTGACCGTCCACAACCTCGGCGGGGCGCGGATGGGCAGCGACCCCGAGACCGGCGTGGTCGACGCCGACGGCGAGGTGTTCGGGCACCCTGGCCTCTACGTCCTGGACGGCGCGGTGCTGCCCGGCGCGACCGGGGCCAACCCGTCGTCCACCATCGCCGCCGTCGCCGAGCGGTGCATCGAGGTGGCCGTGCGGCGCATCACCGGCAACCGCGACTGGGTCGCGCCGCAGCGCGCCGAGGTCGTGCCCCGCGACCTCCCGGAGGACCGGGCGGTGCGGGCGGTGGTCGCCCAGGGCGGCCCTCGGCGGTCAGGTCCCGGCCTGGTCTTCCGCGAGACGATGCGCGGCAGCGTCGCCGTCCCTGCCGGTCCGGCCGACCCGCACCGGCGTCGGCGGGTGGTCCTGCGCCTCGGCGTCCTCGTGCCGGATCTCCAGACCTTCCTCGACGACCCGGTCCACGCCGCGCGGCTCGGCGGAACCGTCCAGGTCGAGGGGCTGACACGCCGGCCGGCGGCGGTCGACAGGGGGTCGCTGCACCTGCTGGCGCCCATCGACGGCGGTCGCCGGCGAACCATGGACTACGTCGTGCCCTTCGTCGATGACGCCGGCAGGAGCTGGCTGCTGCAGGGATCCAAGCTGGTCTACCCCCGGCGGGCGATCGGTCCCTGGCGGGCCACGACCAGGATGGGCGTGGC
>WNGB01005332.1_pt1 | contig 24111 bp, 17 predicted proteins | sample 5400681 | NCBI WGS metagenome assembly WNGB01 (sample SAMN13153367, study PRJNA577476) | soil metagenome | isolation source: 115 cm soil or saprolite under grassland replicate 2 | place: USA:California | collected 2016-06-15
TGACTATTCACCCCTGACCAGTCACTATTTACTCGCGAACGCTTTCAACGTTCACTATCGCATGCGGGCATAGCTTAATGGTAAAGTTCCAGCCTTCCAAGCTGGCTATGCGGGTTCGATTCCCGTTGCCCGCTCATTTGACTATGACAATTAGGCTGAAAAAATGCCTCACTGGTCCAAAGTCAGAACTAAAAGTCAGACATCGTCCACGGAAAGGGCATTTCTAAGAGCGTAGTAGACTCGCCAGCGCGTTTTAGGAGCGGAGGCCGATCCAGCATAGCCGGTTGAAGGCTACAGCGGATTTTAACGGCCTCCCTGTGCGACGATGACGCAAGGAGCGCACGTTGCGTGGTTACTGGGCGGTTGCCTAAAGGTCCGCTTGGAAGAATTGGCAGACGCGCCAGACTTAGGATTGTTACTGGGCGGTTGCCTAAAGGTCCGCTTGGAAGAATTGGCAGACGCGCCAGACTTAGGATTACGAAATCGCCGATTTCAAGGCGTTCCTTTTCGTTTCAAAAAGCAATCGATTTACGAGAGAAAAACGCGATTTTTCACGATCAGCGTTACGTTCACGACCGGCGAGTAAAAACGTCCTCATTCTAGCACAATTTCTAGCACACGAAGCGGCCTGAGCTTCTGAGACGTTACCTAATAAGCTACCAATCTTATCGGCCCGATTTGGACTTGGTACGTGCCTGTAAACGTATCTGCAATTGAAGGTTTTCAATGCCGACGCTCAAAGCGCGTTTTTTAAGATGTTCGACCACGATCGTGTTCTCTCGTGGAACAAGTGACTCTTAACCAAAGTTCGTGCGGAGCATATGATGTTGCGTTACCGAATACGCTACCGAATAGAACGAGCAGACATTCTGACTTGGAGCCACACTGTCGGAGGCAGCTACTGCTAATTGCTGCAGGCGCGTTCATGTCAGTGGTGTATTAGGCCGTAGAGAAAAGGCAAGCGGCGACCGGTTCGCCGAGGCGCTGGTTCGGACGCTGCCACAAATTGTCCGGAACTTCGCGTTCCAGTTCTTGTAGAGATGTACATTAAAACTGATTGTTGGTTTAATAGAAACGCGAAGGTTGCCGAGTCCCGTCGCATGCGGAGCCACTTCAATTCCCTGTCAAATGCTCCGACAAAGAAAACGGTCGAGCCAAGAACTTCGGCACGGTGCAAATAATCTTGACAAGTCTTCGACAATTTCTTAGGAAATTCCTTGATTACGTCACCCGACGTTTCAACGCATTTCGGCCGAGCTGAGAAGCCCGAGGGTGCTGAACCTTCGCTGAAATTGCCGCTTAACGGGATCACCTTTTTCAGCTGAACACTGGGCCAGCCGACGCGGGGCGTTTATTGGAAGAAGTCTCGCAGTAAAAGCTGTTCTCGGTTCGGTGTGAAACTGGATTGCAGTCGGCGCTTATGACTCCTCCCGAGCCTCCAAAGCTGACAGAAGAGAGTCCGGTGATTCGGGTCGCGGTCGTCTGCTGGCCAGAGACCTCTGTTCTGGCCGATATGCTTGAAACATTGCTTGCTGACGGGAAGCAGTTCGCCTTCTCGCGATTCGAATATCGCGCCGAAGCCGGCTTCAAATCGCATACGACCGGTTTTGACAATCCCGACATTGTCGTGACCACACTCGGCTCTTTTCAAGCAACAAACATGGAGGTTTTCTTTGCTTCGCTCCGGCGCGGTTTCCCACGTTGCCCAGTGCTGGTGACTACGACGGATCCGGACACGTTCGATTTTTTCCGAGTGCTCGAGATGGGCGCGTCGGATTTTCTGCTCCCTCCGTTGCGTCGCTCCGAATTGTTAACGCGACTGATGCGCCAGGTGCGTGTCCCCCGCAGCGGCGATGCGCTCGTGCAAAAACTCAAGGAGGATATCGGACTCAAAAACATCATCGGAGAGAGCCCGACATTTCTTGACAAAGTTCGGTGCGTGCCGCGATTCGCGCGATGCGATGCGACAGTACTGATCTTCGGCGAGTCTGGCACCGGTAAGGAGATCTTTGCCCGCGCAATTCATTATCTGAGTCCGCGGGCAGACCGACCCTTTTTGCCGGTTAATTGCGGCGCGCTTCCAGAGAACCTAGTGGAGAGCGAGATATTCGGTCATAAGCGCGGCGCGTTCACGGGCGCAGCCACCGATCAATCGGGGCTGATTCGTGAGGCCGAGGGCGGCACGCTGTTTTTGGATGAGATCGATTGCCTCACACCACAAGTGCAGGTGAAGCTGCTCCGTTTCCTCCAGGACGGAGAATACCGTTCCGTGGGCTCACATCAGATCTTTCGTGCAAATGTTCGCGTGGTCGCGGCAACAAACGCCGATCTTAGCCATATTGTGCGTTCAGGAAAATTTCGTGAGGATTTGTTCTATCGACTGAACGTACTGGCGCTCAACCTTCCACCATTGCGCGAACGCTCCAGCGATGTCCTCTTACTCGCGTACGACTTTCTCGAGAAGCAGGCTGCGGTCATGGAGACGCGCCCAAAAATTCTCTCGCTTTCCGCGCTCAGCCGTCTGCTCAGTCATTCGTGGCCAGGTAATGTGCGCGAACTTCAGAACGTGCTCATGCGCGCCATCGTACTTTCTGATCGCGACTCGATCGAGATTTCGGATCTTGACCTACCCGAAGAGGGATTTCCAGCGGAAGATCAATCATTCCGAGCGATGAAATCCCGAGTAGTGTGGCAATTCGAGCACGACTTTCTCGCGACCGTTCTGCGTGCGCACCAAGGGAACATCACGCGCGCCGCAGTCGCAGTTAAGAAGAACCGCCGGGCGTTCTGGGAACTCTTACGCAAGCACAATCTCCTGGCGACAGTTAGCCGCGATTGAGCAGGCGCACGAGCGATAAAAGCGGCGGCTAGGATTGCACGCCGACACTTCGCCGGGCGCCGTTCCAATATGTCGAATGGGTGTCGGAGCGTGGACAAAATTATTTTTGCCTGCCGCGCAGCGATTTAGCACGAATCCGCCCCGAATATTTGCCGTGACGGTCGGATATAATTGTCCTCCTTTGGCTTTCGACAGCAGTCGTGCATCCATTGTGTGCGCGTGCCACAGAGATCGTCTCGCCTAAGCCCATTTTCAGAGGAGGAATGGAAACTCGCGCGAGCGGCGGAGCCGCACAATTCATGTTCGCGCATAGCAGCGGAAATTTCGAGGTACGTCGATTGCTACAGGGGAACGACTGACGTCCCAATGCGTGCTCGCCGACCCCTCGCTTCCATCTCCGGCGCCAGAAATTCTCGACTACCTGGCCAGGCATCCGGATGCACAGGACACCATCGACGGCATCCTTCATTGGTGGCTGCTCGATGCCTGCGTTCGAAAGTGGGCGCCGAAAATTACAGAGACCGTCGTACAACTCGTCGAACAAGGTTTTCTCGAACGAAAACGATCTGCGGATGGCAACGTATTTTACCACGTCTCTCCGCATTATCTCGCGACACTTCAGCAACGGCCACCACGAAACCCTATTCCTGACGCAACCCCGTAAACCATCTAACAAGAAAGGATAATCATGCCTGCCACGTTGACCTATCCCGGAGTCTACATCGAAGAAATCCCCAGCGGCGTGCATACCATCACCGGCGTCGCGACTTCGATAGCCGCGTTCATCGACTTCTTTCGGGAAGGCCCGAGGGATAAGGCTGTGCAGATTTTCGGCATGGCGGACTTCGCGCGCGAGTTCGGCGGCCTCGACAGCCGTAGCGAAGCCAGCTACGCGGTCTCGCAGTTCTTCCTCAACGGCGGCAACGAAGCCTGGGTCATTCGCACCGCCCATGACGGCGGCGGTGCCAACGCCCTCGCCACGGCCAGCGTGACGATCAAGAAAGGCACCACCCCCGCCGCGACCGAGATCGTGAAGATTACCGCCGTCAGCGAAGGGCTGTGGGGCAACACCCTGCGCGTGACCATCGCCCCCAGCGCCTTGGGCGCGGACCGATTTGACCTGAATGCCGTGCGCTACGCCAGTCCCGTTCCCACGGCCTTGGCAGTGAAGTCGGAGAAATATCTCGGCCTCTCCGTCACGCCCGCCAGCGCGAAATACTTCGTCGACGTCGTCAACGACGAGTCCAAGCTAATTCGCGTTGAAGACCTGCGAAACGCCGCCAGCATCGCGGCCGGCGACCTTCCCGTGCCCAATGGAAGCTTCAGCAAAGCGGATATCACGCTTCTCCCCGCTCAGATCGGCGCGCTCAACGGCAAGAAAATCAGCATCAAGATCGGTGCTCCGGCTGCGGTCGATGCGACGATCACGTATCCGGTCGGAGCGACCATAGATGACCTGCGGAAGCTGCGCGGCCCCCTCGAAGATGCGATCCGCGGCGCAGCTCCGGACAATCCTGCTTTTGCCGGCGTTACTGTCGAGTTGATCGGCAACCGTTACCTCGTTAAATCCGGGCGCGGCGCCAACTACCTGCCCACCGACGTCGTTGATATCAGCAATTTTTCGGGCGCGGATACGACTGCGGACGATTTGCAGTTCACCGGGGCCGGGCGCATTGACAACGTCCAGGAATCCGGACTGGGGCCGGACCCGGCCAGCTCGGCGATCGGCACCAACATTAAGGGAATGAAAGTGGGTGTCAAAGGGCTCGATGGCCAGCCGCCCGAGGCCAACGACATCATCGGCAGCGACCTCTTGAAGACCGGCATCTACGCATTGCGCGACGTGGACCTGTTCAACATTCTCTGCCTGCCGCGCGCGGCTGAGATCGGCGTGACTCAGCCGACGCAGATGGACCAGATCATTGCGAAAGCGCTGGCCTTCTGTCAGGAGCGGCGCGCGTTCTTCATCGTCGATATTCCGCCTACCATCAACGAGGTCCAGGAAGTGAAGGATTGGCTCGAAGTTCACGATGCCTTCCGCGACCGTAACACCGCGCTCTACTTCCCGCGGCTGAAAATTCCCGATCCGCTCGACGAATTTCGCCTCCGCTCCGTCGGCGCCAGCGGCACGATGGCCGGGCTGTATGCGCGCACCGACAGCGCCCGCGGCGTGTGGAAAGCGCCCGCCGGAACCGAAGCGACAATGGCAGGCGTGGTTGAGTTGGACACGAAGCTTACGGATCCACAAAATGGCACACTCAATCCACTCGCGATCAATTGCGCACGTACGTTCCCTGTTTACGGCAACTTGGCCTGGGGCGCGCGCACCTTGTTCGGTGCTGACGTGCAGGCCGACGATTACAAGTACATTCCCGTCCGTCGTCTCGCACTGTTCCTCGAGGAATCGCTCTACCGCGGCACCAAGTGGGTCGTTTTTGAACCCAATGACGAACCGCTTTGGGCCAAGGTCCGCTTAAACGTCGGCGCGTTCATGATGAGTCTCTTCCGCCAGGGCGCGTTCCAAGGCAGCACGCCGGACAAGGCGTTCTACGTGAAGTGCGACGCCGAGACCACCACCCAGGACGATCGCAACAAAGGCATCGTCAACATCGAGGTCGGCTTCGCCCCGCTCAAACCGGCCGAGTTTGTCGTCATTAAGATTCAGCAGATAGCAGGTGACCTGGGATAAACCCCACAACCGGAGATTAAAATATGGCCGATGGATTCATCGTTAACGCGCATCGTTTCGACCCCTACAAGAACTACAAATTCCGCGTCATCTGGGATGGTCGCACCGTGCTGGGAGTCAGCAAGGCCGGCGCGCTCAAACGCACCACCGAGGTCGTCAAACACCGCTCCGGCGGCGAGAACAGCACCGACCACAAATCGCCCGGACGCACCACCTACGACCCGCTCTCGATGGAACGCGGCATCACCCATGACCCGGAGTTCGAGAAGTGGGCCAACCTCGTCCACCCATTCGCCGGCGACTCTGCCATGGACCTCGTGAATTACAAAAAGGAACTGACTCTCGAGGTCATGAATGAAAAAGGGCATGTGGCCAAGCGTTTCTTTCTCCACAAGTGCTGGGTCAGCGAATTTACCGCCATGCCCGATCTCGACGCCAACGCCAACGCCGTGGCGATCGAGAGCATCAAGATCGAGCTCGAAGGCTTTGAGCGAGATCCGCAGACTAAGGAGCCGGACGAGAAATCGCCCGTGCCAGCGGCGGGCTGAGCTTGAGGCGCGCATGAGCACGGCTCGCATTTGCAACTGCGCTGCCTCAAGACTCACGCGGCGCGCATCCGACAGCATTCCTAGCAAGCCGAAGCCACTCAACGTTAGATCCTCGGCCCTTGATTCGGGAGGCAGGTGAACACTTCTTGTCCAACGCATGATTTGACTGGAGACCCGCCGCTCCGCCAGCCATGCGAACGTTCTGCCAGTGTTGGCGATTTACTCTCGGTTCGCCCGTTTGGCCGGCAAAAGGCTGACTTGGATTTCGACTTCACTAGCGACGACCGCCCACGGCTGGTCACGGAGATATTGACTGCTTGTCTGTCCGACCAGGACGGTTCGCCTCTCGATGCGGAACAAATCTGGAACCTCGCGGTCTCGCGACGGATCGAATGCCTGCTTCGGTTGGTCGCAGCCAGCCGGGACTTCAACTGGCGTCTGACACTCCGTTGTCCCGGGCGAGATTGTCTACAACTCATCGAGGTCGAGTTACCTCTCAGAGAACTGATCGCCACTCAGCGCGACGGCAGTAATCGTAGCCTACTGGAATGGCAGGATGGCGTGACCAGCCTCCGACTCCGGCGCCCAACCGGCGACGATCAGCGCCGCTGGCGAGCTTGGTCGTTTGCCGATGTCACGGAGGCCCGCAGCGCTATTCTCAAGAGCCTCGTCATTGGCGGGGAGGGACCCTTGACAATTGCGGCCGATCCGGGCGCTGCGTCGCGTCCTCCCGCGGCCTTGGTTGAGACGATTGACGAACGTCTCGAGGAGTTTGATCCATTAGTGGCCTTCTGTGTCCAAGTCTGCTGCCCGCACTGCTGTACCAAGACGGACGTTCCGCTAGATCTGGAAGAACTCGCGCTGAAAGAGATGGAAAAAATCCAGCAGCAAGAGCTGGAAAGCATCCACCAACTGGCTGTGCGTTATCATTGGGGCGAATCCGAAATAGTTGAGCTCACTCCGGAGCGCCGCGCTCGCTACCTGCGACTCATTGCAGCGGAGGATACATCATGAGCCGTTACCTGTCCCAGCTCATCAACCAGACCGGCCTTAAGGTTTCGAGCCGACCGGGCACGCCCTCTCAATCATCTCTTGCGCCTGTCGCTCCCCTTATCTGGGCACCGAGCGTGACTGAGCAAGAAGTGAAAAGTGAAAACGAATCCCTGACCCCGAACTTGTCAAATGTGGAAGGGCGCGCTCCGCCACCCGCTCGGAAGAATTCTTTGACAGCAAACCGGCAGACCACAATGGAAGAGCTGTCAGAGGAACGGACCATTGTGCCGGCGGATCTGGGTCCCTCGTCCGGTCCGACCGTGGAGCGCGCTCCTCGTCCGTGTGAATCGCAAGAATCGAAACCTTTGTCATTAGTCGAGAAAGAGCCTCTGGCCTCGCAGGACTCGAGGCCAACATTCGTGTCCCGCCCCTCCGGCTCACCGACGCCGACAAGCGAGACCGCCGTTCCAATTCCCAGAGCCGGGGCTACTCTTCAGAGAGTCCGGGCTTGGCTGGCCGTGGCTAGCAGCGCGCCGGAAACGCCGAGTCCAGCCCGCATCAGCACGCCGAGCGATGCGACGCAACCCGCACCGCGGACGGTTCCACCGGAGACCGCCGAAACGCGGGACGTCGAGGGAAAATTTGCTTTTAACGTGACGTCCTCTTCGACGCGTGTGTCTCTACCCGCCAGTGCGGTACGGCCCCGTCCTGAGGGCTCGGCTTCGCCCTCCGCAGAACTCGAGGAGAACCTGTGGTCCGTCAACATCGGCGCAATTCACCTCGACATTGAGGGTGCGCGGGGAAAAACCAGCCTGCCGCCGGCCGCGTCACGGCCCGCTCCGCCGCCGCCTTCTCCCAGAGCCAACAGCTCGCGGCTCTGGCGATATTATTTGCGCCCCTTCTGAACTTTTTCCATGTCCCTCGCCCAATCTAGTCAAGCAATCGGCGCCGTCAGCCGCTGGGTGAGCAATCGGCTGACCGCTTGGGTTACTGGCGCGAATGTCACGGTGGGGCGGCCGGAGCAGGCGGCCAGCACCGGCACCAACCCGAAGCTTAACCTTTTTCTCTACGAAACGAGCTTAGACGCGAGCTTGCGAAACGTGCCGCTCGACGACGGCCAAGCGCCGCCACTTTGGTTCGTGTTGAAATATCTGCTAACCGCTTTCGATTCTTCCGGCAACAGCGACACGCCCGACGCCCACGACCTGGTAGGCCGCAGCATGAGCGCGTTGCAAGAACTGAGTTACCTGCCCCTCACTGGCGCGCCAGCCGACATCCAAAACGCCCTGCACAAAAACCCGGAGCCGCTCAAGATCACTTTCGACGAGGTCACGGCCGACTTGCTTTCAAAGATAATGCAGGGCCCCGACGAAAAATATAGATTCTCGATCGGTTTTCAGATCCGGCCTGTCATGATTGCGCCGCCGGAACCACCCAGTTACGCGCTCCTCGTTGGTGTCGACTACACCACCGCCCCACCCACGGTCATCGGGGAAGGCGGGCGTAAGGCAGACATTCTACCATCGCTCGGCATTGGCCTCGACGACGTTCTACCGAAGCAATTCGAAGTAAACTCCACAATTTCGCTCGCAGGGAGGGACCTTCACTTGTCCGGCCTCCAGGTTTTTCTGGGACCTGTGACACTGGCGGTCACACCGCCCAGCACTCCCAGCCAATTGAACTGCCTCGTCAACGGCTCCATCGCTGCGGGTAACCTAATGTCCGCCGGCAGTCATCCTTTGTACGTCCGTCAGACGTTGCCAACCGGCCGATTTCGCTCGAGCAACCTCTTGATCGGCAATCTGCTGCCGACACTGACGTCCGCGAGTTCAAGCGCTTTGGTGAACGTGGGAGGCGGCAGGGTTCGCGGTCACCTCCAAATCAATGGTCAGCTTCTCGGCGCGGCCAGCGACGATGTTCTCGTGGCATTTTACCGCAATGGAGCCGTCGAGCGAATGTTTGACGACGTCACTAGCAACGCTGGCCAGACACAGCTCAACCTAACCATTGCCGCCCCACAGGCGCTGCCCTCTGGCAACTACCGGATCATTCTTCGCGTCAACGGGCAGCAGGCCAGAAACAGTCCCGAAGTCGCTTGGATCGCATGAGTTCTACCGCCATCACCACGCCCGTAACATTCACACCTTTTCTCGAAAGCAGCGACGGTTTGGGCAATTATTGGTTGCATCAAGTTACCTACCGGCTGCGCCGCGAAATCTGCTGGCTCTGGCACGAACGCGGATCGCTCGCCGCCTCTCGTAGCGGATCGATACCGACCTTCACAGACAAACTCTCTACTGCACTCGATCTGGCACGCTACACTGACGAGAAGAAGGCCTTCTTCGCCAACGACGAAACGGCGCGCTACCTCACGTCGCTGCTCGAATCGATGCCGCCACGGGAAGAGGATCCCCCGCAAGGCTCGGTCGCTTGGGTGGTGAACGAGTTGGGACTCGAATCCGCGGCCTGTTTTGTTTTCGCGCTCGGTTTACTGCCGGTCGTGGACAGTGCTGCGGGGACTGTAATGGCTGCCTGCCTCAACGATCCGGCGAAAACCTGTCCGACGTTGGCACTCGCGCAGCGCTTGTGGGACGATCCCAACGAAATCCTTCCCTGTGGCGATCTAACGCATCCGCTCTTTCGCTTTGGACTGCTACAAGCGGGCGCAGCTGGCTCTCGCGAAGGCTCGTCGCTCGATTGGGAAACACCCCTTTCCGTTCCCCCACCGCTGACCCAGCCCTTGCTGTTCCGCAAAAGGCAATGGCCACCGGTGTTTCGTCAAGTTCAGCCGCCGTCGCATAAGTCAGCCCTATCGGTCGAAGCGAAACTGGTCGCGGCGCGATTGAAAGCTTCGACGCAGGGAGCCCCGCGCATCGTGCCGATCGTCGGGCCCAGAGGCGCGCCGCTGGTGGAAGTAGCGGCGGGCATCACCAGATTGGTCGGACGGCCTCTGGCAGAACTTGAATTGCCGAACGGTCTCATCCCGGGTCAGCCGTTTCTGGCGCCGCTCGCCACACTAGCTTGGCTATATGGGTGCGACCTGTTCGCGCCGCTAACCGAAGGCTCCTGTTGCGGGTCGGACGGGAGGGACGGCTTCCTCTGGTTCGGATTGCCTCCGGCGCTGCCTTTGACGGTTTTCCTTGGACTGGAAGAGAAGGGATTGCTGCGACGGCTGGCTTCAGTTGGAGTGCTGCCAGCGGTAACTTTGCGGCCCATAACCTTCGAGGCGCGTTACGAGTGTTGGCGTGAGCAATTGCTCATCGCCGGCCCGAACGCCCCGCTCGGCGGCGTGATCGCCGAGTGCGCCCGCCGGTTTCGCTACGAACGCGGCACAATTGAGGCCATCGCGAGGGAGCTGCGGGCGCTGGATCGTCCCTTGCAACCGACTGATCTTACCGCCGCCTGCCGCGCCGAGGTGACGCTGGAAATCGGCGAGTTGGCGCAACCGGTGACTCCGCGTTTCGAGCTAAAGGAACTGATGCTGCCGCCGAAACAAACGCGCGGGATCCAGGAAATTATTCAGGGCATGCAAGCGTTGACGCGAGTTCACTACGAGTGGGGAACCGCACGGGCCTGGAACGAGAGCGGCTTGTGTGCGTTGTTCGCCGGCCCACCTGGAACGGGCAAGACGATGGCTGCCGAAGTCATCGCCGGTGAACTGGATCTGCCGCTCTACCGCATCGATCTCTCGCAGGTCGTCAACAAATACATTGGCGAAACCGAGAAGAACCTCCGCCGCCTTTTTGACGCCGCCGACACATCCGACGTCCTCCTGTTTTTCGACGAGGCCGACGCGCTGTTCGGCAGGCGTACCGAAGTCAAAGACGCGCATGACCGCTACGCGAACTTGGAAATCAGTTACCTGCTTGAACGCATGGAACGGTTCAAGGGCCTGGCTGTCCTGGCCACGAATCGGAAGCAAGACCTCGACGAGGCTTTCCTGCGCCGGTTGCGGTTCGTGATCGATTTCCCGCTGCCGGGAGAGGAAGAACGCCGTCGTATCTGGCGCCAAATAATACCGCCGGGGGTCGAGGCGCCGGAGATCGATTTCGACTTTCTGGCCCAGAAGTTCCCGCTTGCAGGCGGGCACATTCGCTCAATCGCGTTCCACGCCTGTCTGCAAAGCGCGCGGGGAGATGCGCCTCGCCGACTCACAATGCGCGCCCTCCTCCTAGCCGTGACAAGCGAATACGACAAAATCAACCGCAGCCTCAGTCTCGAACAGTTCGACCCGTACAAAGAACTGGTCGCCACAGCATGAATATCATCGACATTGAACGTCTCGATTTGAAATGTCGCGGCATTCCGCCGACGACCGCGCAGACTGCTCTCTGCGAACTCCGTGCGGCCCTCGTTCGTCACCTATCGAAGGGCGGTACAGCGGGCACGGGCAACCTCGCAGAACGCGCCGGCATCGCGACGATTCGCGTCTCCCGCGATGTCACGCCCACGGCGTTAGCCAATGCGATTGCGGCTCGCGTTGCGAGGACCATCCGTACTCACGCCGATCTAGCTAGAGCGCCGCGAAGCGTCGCTTCGAACGAGTCGTCGCGGATAAAAATAGGAAAATCCTGACCATGCCTTATCTGCTTAAAGGCGCATTGATCGAATATGGGACCGACCTCATCGGGCCGATTCCAAACGTCGTGATCTTTCAGTTCAACCCAGAGAGCCTCTCCCGCACGATGAAAATTCCGCCGCGGCCCACAGGCGCGGCGGGCCGCGAGAACACCCAAGCCGGTGAGAAACCGCTGGAGTCCATCTCCTTCAAGGCGCAGTTCAGCGCCGCCGACGAACTTAACGACAACAAGGCGTTGGCCCGGATGTTCGGTGTCGGACCGCGACTGTGCGCGCTGGAAAAGATGGTGAACCCTAGTTCGAAAATCGCCGGTTTGATCGGCGCGGCCATCGACGCCATCGGCGACGCCATCAGCGGCGGCGGCGCGAGTAATCCGCCTACGCAAGCGATCCCGCGCGAAAAATATCCGAAGATCATTTTCATCTGGGGCCTGACCCGCGTGCAGCCGGTCGTGATCGATTCGATGCACATCAGCGAGTTGGAGTACGACTTCCTCCTTAATCCAATCCGCGCGGAAGTGGACATCGAACTAACCGTCAACGCCGTGGACGCCTGCTCGGATGACATTTTGGCCAAGGGCGCATTGGAATACACCACCATTGCCAAGGAAGCCCAAGCCATCGCGAACCTCGCCAATACCGCCGAGCAAATTGTTGAACTGATCCCCCTCTAATCTAGCGACCCATGTTCCTCGATAATTCACGCTACCATAATCAAGCCACCGTCGAGGTGACGACGTGTGACGGGCGCACCGTGCAGGCTCTCAAACTGCGGACGCTCCTTGCCCAAGCCGTCCAGCCCCATGCCGTCCGGCAACACGACCGCCTCGACGTGCTGGCGCAACAACATTATGGCGACGGCACGAAGTTCTGGCACATCGCCGACGCGAACACCGAACTCCAGGCGAACGACCTCGTTGCCGAAGCTGGGGCCACCATCAACCTGCCCGCAACATGAACGACCGAATCCGCATGTTTTTCGGCGATCGCCACGCCACGGAAGACGAACTGGCCCACGTGGAGGAGATCACTGTCGAACAGGAGATGGATATGGCGTGGCAGGCGACCATCAAACTGTTCCTTTGCCTGGACGAACGCGGCAACTGGGCGCATGCGGAGGACGATTTCCTCCAATCGTTCCACCGCGTGCGTGTGGAGTTGCAGCTCGGCGAACGGGCTTGGGAGCCGCTGATCGACGGGCCTATTGTCGGTCGCAACATCGACATGGATTCGCAACCCGGTCGCAGCAGCATCACGCTCACCGTCCAGGACGACAGTGTGTTGCTGAACCGCGAGGCGGTCGTGGATCCACGGGAAGCACAGTCCGACGACGCGATCGCCCGCCAGTTGTTCCAGCTGGTGTCCGCCATCGCCGAACAACGCATCGAAACTCCTCCGTCGTCCACCAATCGTGTGCCGCCGACGCGGGTGCGCCGTGGCACGGCGATCCAACAACTTCGCGACCTGGCGCGACGCCACGAGTTTCACGCTTTCGTCCTGCCCGGCACGCAACCCGGCGGCAGCATCGGCTGTTTCTTGCCCGATCCGCGGACTGGCGACGGTTTGCCCGACCTGGCGTTGCTCGGCAGTGATCGCAACCTCTCCACGCTCCAAGTGACTGAAGAAGCGCAAACTCCGACGCGATTTCGAGCGCGCTCGTTGAGCGTCTCCGACAAGCAGATCGTGTCGCGCACCTCGCGGTTTCAAGACGTTGAGGTCCTCGGCCCGAAGGCGGCACAGCCGGAAAGTCAGGTGGGCACGCAAGTGCTGCCGCCGGACGAAAATAATGAGGACGACCCCGATCGCGCGGTGCAGGCAGCGACGCGCCGGACAAGCTATTCGCTGCGCGCCAACGGGCGGGTAATCCCGGGTTGTTACCAAGGTGTGCTACGCCCCTATCAACTCGTGACCCTTCGGGCCGGCACCACGGGCCTAAGCGGCAACTACCTGTTGACCAAGGTGACGCATCGCCTCACGCCCTCCCTCTACACTCAGGAATTCACCGCCAAACGCAACGCCGTCGAGCAACCCGGCCAACAGCCCGATCTCTTGGGAGGAATCATATGAGCACCGAAATGGAACAATTGCTGGTGGACGTGACCGAACGCGTCCGCTCGCGCTACTACGGTAAATACCGCGGCATTGTGCGCGACATCGACGACCCCGAAAACCTCTGCCGCATCAAGGCGGAAGTGCCGGCGATTTATGAGGATCAGGATTCGCCGTGGGCCTTGCCGGCGCTGCCGTTCGCCGGACAGAGCCACGGCCTCGTGTTATTGCCCGAAGTGGGCGACGGCGTCTGGATCGAGTTTGAAGCTGGCGACATCGAACGTCCCATCTGGACCGGATGCTGGTTTGCGTCCAGCGAACGGCCGTCGCCGCAAGGCAGCAAGGCGCGTCTGCTAGCCACGACCGCCGGGCACAAAATCGTGCTCGATGAGGACCAGGACGAGATTCAAATCAAGCATCCAGGAGGCGGCGAGTTCACCATGAGCGCAAGCGAGATCGTGCTCAAGCTCGGCCTGTGCGAGCTCAAGATTACCCAAAGCGAAATCAATCTAAACCACGGCATGGTCAAAGTCACCGTGGCCGGCGCCAGTCTCGTGAACGACGCCTTCAAAGTGGGCGTATGAAGGTTATGGGCATCCCAATCCTCACGACTACCAGCACGTTGTTCTGTCCACACGGCGGCTCGGTCATCCTTCTCACCAGCAACGTGGACATGATGATCCAAGGCGCGCCAGCCTTGCTCCTGACGGATGTCCACCCTGTCGCTGGCTGCCCGTTTACCATCGTGGGTCCCAAATATTCGCCCTGTCTCACCGTGCGCTGGCTCGTCGGTGCCACGCAAACAAATGTGCGCGGCGTTCCCGTGCTCCTGCAAAACAGCGTCGGTATCTGTTACAGCGCCGAACAGGTGCCGCAGGGCCCCGCCGTTGTCGCCCAAGTTCAACAAATCGCCCTCGGATTATGAACTCCATTCCCAACGGTCGCCATCTCTCGTTCCCGTTCCGCATCGGGCCGGACGGACGCACCGTCGCGCCAGCCGATCTGCCGGAGCACGTACGGGACGAACTCCTCCAACTGGTGCTCACCAGCCCCGGCGAACGGCTCTTTTTACCCGAGTTCGGCGGCGGCTTGCGCAAGCTGGTCTTCGAGCCCGCCGACGATGTGCTGGCCGGCGTTACAAAGGCACGCCTGACGCAGGCCATTAATCGCTGGCTCGGTCACCGCGTCACACTCGAAGATGTGAAAGTGAACCACTCCAACGCTCGGCTCGATGTCGAGATTCGCTACCGGCTCGCCGGTACGAAAGATGCGCGCGTGCTCAAGTTCCAACGCACCGGAGTCTGACATGCCCATTCTCTACCAGGACGCCCTCGACGAACGCGCCAACAACCTCGGCGCGCTCAATGGACTGAAACTGGTAATCGTCTCGCTTGAGGCCGGTCTGCCGCCCGTGGCGAAGCTGGAGCTGGAATTCTACAACACGATCGTGCTGGCCGACGTGCTTACGGACATCAGCGTCAATGGCGTTCCGCCCGGCACGATCTTCAATATTCACGGCGGCCGTCGCGTTCCGGCCGGCGACGCTGTCGACCAAGTGCGCGTGACCGCCGTCGTGGCGGGCGGCACGCCGGACACGCTAGTGCTGACCGTCGAGCCAATCGGCGATTACTCGACTTACACGCTGGAAATGGTGCATCCGGTCATCGACCCGATTCTGAGTCAGATTCCATTCAAGTTTCGGCCCGGTTGTTTCACTAACGACTGCGCTCCCGAATGGTCGCCCGCGCCGCCACCGCTGCCCCAGCCGGCGATCGATTACCTGTCCAAAGATTACGATTCGTTCCGGCACACAATGATCGTGGCGATGATGCAGCGCGTGCCGGGCTGGCAGGTCACCAGCGAAGCCGATCTCGACCAGGTGCTGATCGACCTCTTCAGCGCGGCGGCCGACGAACTGAGCGATTTCCAAGATCGCGTGATGAACGAGGCCTATCTGGTCTCGTGCCGCAAACGGGTTTCGCTCTCCCGCCATGCGCGACTGATGGATTATCACATTCACCAGGGCAACCAAGCCAGCACATGGCTCGCGCTCAAGGTTGCCGGGACGTTCGCGCTGCCGCCGAAGTTCACCGTCTGGACTGGCCAGGCTGAAAAGCAGAAGGACTCGATTGTCTTCGCGACCCGCGAGCAATCCTCTTTGCATCCGTTGCTGAACCGTATGCGTCTTTACACTTGGAGCGGTGCCGTCCCTGCCTTGGCTGTCGGAGATACGCAAGCCGATTTAGTGCTCGACACGGCTGGGCAGGTCACAGCCGAAACGGTGCGTGACCTGATTCGCGACGGCACCATCGCACGCTTGCTGGTGCAGGAGTGGAAAAACCCAGCGACCGGACGCGAGGCGGGGCGCAATCCGCAGAAGCGGCAGTTGCTCCAATTGCTCAAAGGCGACGCCGGCGCCACCGCGCTCCTAGATCCGCTCACTAGCACTTGGTTCGTGCGCGTAGTGTGGCGCGAGGAAGACGCGCTGCGTTTCGATTACTGTTTCACCAGCTTCTGCCCCGGCGGCGACGTGGACGACATTTCACTCTTCCACGGCAACCTCGCGCTCGTGCATCAAGGCGAGCCGGTGGGAATGCGATTTCTGGAGCCGGGCACGCCGTTGACCGGCGCAGACCAGTTTCATTTCGAGCGGCCTGACCCGTCGGATGAAGATCGGCGCGGGGTGATCTGCCGATTGCCATCGCGCTTTCTGCCTCTGGCATATCTGCCGACGCTGCCGGGCGGCGAAGAACCACCGCTTTCCACGTTGCGCGTCGAAGTGACTCTGCCGGGAGGAGGCGGCAGTGATGAATGGGACGAACAGATCAGCCTCGTCCACAGCGACGAGAGCGAAGAGAGCGGCGACCATTTCGTGGTCGAGACGGACGAGCAGCAGCGGAGCATCATCCGCTTTGGCAACGGCGTGAATGGCCGCCGCCTGCCCGATGGCGCAGAGGTGTGGTGCGAGTATCAGGTTGGCGGCGGGGTAATCGGTAACATAGGGCCTGACAAGCTCCAGTTTTTCGATGACGCCGCGGTGCCTGAGGTGCTGGAATGCTGGAATCCTTTCGACGGCACCGAGGGACGTGACCCCGAGCCTGTGGAGAAAATTCTTCGCGCGGCGCCCGAGGCTTACCGCGCGAGGCAGCTTCGTGCGATCACGCTGCTCGATTACATCAAGCGGGCAGAGGAGTTGCCTGACCTGTCGCAAGCCGTGGCCAGCTACGCTTGGACCGGAAGCTGGCGCACCGTGCGCGTCGCGATCGATCCCGTCGGAACGATCGAACTGAAGGACGACGCGCGGCGCCGGATCGCCCGGCATCTGGACGCCGTGCGTTTGATCGGCGAAGACCTCGAGGTTCGCCCGCCGATTTTCGTCCCGCTGGCTATCGAGGTGTCTTTGTGTGTCGATCCGGAATTCTGGCGCGAGGACGTGCGTTTCGTGCTCGAACAGGAGTTCTCCGAAGGCTACACGCCTGATGGGCGCCATGGCTTCTTTCACCCGGAACGCTGGACCTTCGGACAACCGCTCCGCGCCAGCGAGATCGCCGGCCGCGTCCACCTGGTGGCAGGAATCGAGCACGTTATTTCTATCACGCTCAAGCGCTGGAATGATCCCGCGCCGGCGTCGAGCGACATCGTCGAGGTGCGCTTCAACGAAATCATCCGCGTCCGCAACGACCCCGACAGCATGGAAGACGGTTACATCCGGTTCGACTTGAAAGGAGGCCGACAATGAGCGACGAATGCCTCCATTTCTGCAAAGACGAACTGCTCTTTCCGAAGCGGCCCGCCAACCGGCCCGCTCTTGAGCGGATCGATTACCGCATCGGCGCCTACGCTGAGTTCCGCGCCGCGATGCTTCGCCGGCTGCACCTCCAGCCCGTGCTATTGAATTGGACCCATCGCGAGCCGGACGACCCAGGCATTGCCCTGCTCGAAGGCGCGGCCATCCTCGGCGACATCCTCACATTCTACCAGGACCTCTACGCCAATGAAGCCTGGCTGCGCACCGCGCAATGGCGCGAGAGCGTCGCCGAACTGGTGCGGTTGCTCGGCTACCGGTTATCCCCGGGACTGGGCGGGCGCGGCGCGTTCGCGTTCGAAGTGAAAGGCACACAAGCGGTCACCGTCCCCGCAGGCTTTGGCGTTCAGGTCGACTTGGAAGGCAGCACCCAGCCGGCACAGTTCGAGACCGGGGCGGAGCTGATCGCGCACCCGCATCTGAGCCGGTTCAATTTCTATCGTCCCCGGACTTACGGATCTTTCATTTTGCAGGGCATCACCTCGGCACTCGAGCTCGCCGCGACAGCCGCGTCACCAGCGGTCGAGCTCAAGCCCGGCGACCGCCTGATGCTGATGCCAAGCGAAAACATGTGGAGCGTGAGCGGTACGACGTTCACTCCGCAATCTGCGCCGCAGATCATCAAGCTGACCAAAATCACGCACATACTCGACCGAACGATTCTCGAGTTTGAGGGCAGGCTAGCGCACTCATGGGTCGCCCCAGTGACGGCTTATCGCGTCGGTCGAAGCTTCCATCATTTCGGCCACAACGCGCCGCCACAGAGCGTCACGAATGAGACGGATTCCTCGGGCACAATTACCGGCGCGACTCAAACCGACACCAGCTTCGATCGCCATCTTTATCACGACTGCTGGAAAACCAGCCTGAACGGCCGCTCCCTGCCCGCCGATTCCATCCCGCTCGACCAAGAGGTGAACGACATTCTCGTGGGCGCGGCGTTGGTGATTCAAGCTCTGGTCGAAGTCGGCAGTCCGCCGGTGAAACGCGCGCTCACGGTCGTGCGGACGATCGCAAGCCTGGAGAAGGCCACGCTCAACTTCGGCAATCTCGGAGGCACATCGACCTTCGTTCAATTTACGGCCGATATCGTGACCAACTCCAACATCGGCGGCAAACACACCACCGACGTTCGGAGCTTCCAAATCCACGAAGTCACCAGCCCACCGCTCACGCTCAACCGCCTGGCCTCATTCAGCAGCGGCGCCCAAACGGCCGCTTCGTTGCAATTCTTCGGCACACACGCCGAAGTCAAACCGCTGGCCGGACGACGCCTTCTCCTCCAGCATCAGGACGGCCGCGTGATTGAACTCACCTGCACGGATGCCGCCACAGTCTTCCCGGCACCGGTGGGCGCGGACTACGCGAAAATGTGGACGGTCCATTTCGACAAGGCACCGAGCGTATTTCTGAAACAGGCCTTCGATGAAGCAACGCCGCGCGTGACCGTCTTCGGCAACGTCACCGACGCCAGCCAGGGCAAGACCCAGCGCGAGGCCGCGCTCGGCAACGGCGACAATCGCCAGACCTTCCAGACGTTCAAGCTGCCCAAAGCGCCGCTCACTTATGTGCCTGCGCCCGGCGGTACCCCGCCCGAAGCGCCGGAGCTGGAAATTCGCGTGAACGGCATTCTCTGGAAACGGGTCGATTCGTTCTTCGGCCGCGGCCCGAAGGAGGAAATATACATCGCCCGCGAAGATGCCAAGGGCGACAGCTTCGTGCAGTTCGGTGATAGCGAAACCGGCGCGCGTTTGCCCTCCGGCGTCAACAACGTCACCGCTCATTTCCGCGCTGGCAGCGGCGCGCGTGGCAAACTGAAACCCGAAGCCAAGCCTCAGGCCGGCGGCCGACTCGATGGGCTTGAGAAGATTCACCTGCCGGACATCATCTCCGGCGGATCTCATCCGGAGACTGCCGACAAAGCCCGCGACGCTGCGCCCGGCAAAATCCAGAGTCTCGGCCGCCTGGTAAGCCTCCGCGATTTTGAAACGGAGACGCTCGGCATCGCGGGCGTGACCAAGGTCGCCGCCGCGTGGGCGCTCGACAGTGGCGTGCCGTCGGTGGTGCTCATCGTCCTGCTCGCCGCCGGTCGCGCTAAGAGTTATCCAGGGCGCTCTCCGCTACGTGTATCTCGACGTACGGTTCGCGTTCGACCCGCGCCTGCAACGCGAGACGGTGGAAGATCAGATTCGCGTGGCGCTGGGCGTGGGCAACGATGAACAGGCGCTGCGAAAAGGATTGTTCGCGCTGCGAAATCGCCGGTTCGGCGAACGCGAATACACCACGCGCATAGCCGGCTATGCACAGAACGTCATGGGCGTTCGCTGGTGCAAAGTCACCGCGCTTGGTCTGCTTGCCGCCGGCGACGATCCCGCAGCATTGACGTTGCCATTGGAGCCGAAGCCGCTCAGCGAAGCCGCCCCGTGCGGCGACACCGAGGTGCTCCAAGTCTATCCGGCGCATCTGACACTCATCGCCGCCGCGCCGCCACCTACTGATCCTTGCGAACCATGAGCACTTTGCCCGTCCAACTCTTTCAGCGCCTGCCGGAGATTTACCGGATTCGCGACGCCGAACAGACGCCGCCCGGCCAATTGGAGGCTTACTTGGCGGTGGTCGAGGAAGCCTACAGCGCGGTTCACGAGAACATCGACTCGCTCTACCACGACCTGTTCGTCGACACCTGCGACGACTGGGTGGTGCCTTACCTCGCGGACCTGCTCGGCACCAGCCATCTCAAGGGCGATCCGTGGACGCTGCGCGTCGACGTTGCGGACACCATCGCTCTGCGCCGCCGCAAAGGCACGCTTAGCGCCGTCGAACTGCTTACCTTCGACCTCACCAAGTGGGCGGCGCACTGCGTCGAGTTGCGGGAAAACCTCGTCTGGAACCAGCATCTTAACCATCAACGGCCCGATGAAGGCGGCAAGCCGCCCTACGGATTGCCGAATATCGATCGGTTCGTCGTGCGCCGCGGCGGCACAGTGCCGGTGCGTTCGCCAGCCTCGCTCAGTCTGTTGGAGACGCCTTTCGACCCGTTCGCGCACGTGGTTGACGTGAAGCCGGCTACCGCGGGCGGCGCTCATTGCAACCTGCCCAACCTGGCGATCTTTCTCTGGCGCCTCGAGGATTATCGGATTCGCGTGAGCCGGCCGTTGGCCAAGGGTTCCGTGCAATTGTTCGGCGGCTCGCCGCCCGCAGGTTTGGCCAAACACGCCGTGCGCTTTGATATTCATCCGCTCGACCGGCCGGTGCGCCTGTTCAACACCTATCGCTTTGATCCCAAGCGACGCCCGCCAGAGTTGAGCGAGCTGGATCAGGTGCCCGGCCCGATCCTGCCGGCCCGGCTCAACTCGGATCCGCCCGCGGGCAATCCGGACGCTTACCTGGGTATCGACCTCTATAACCCGGCCGCCATCACCATCGCCGATTTCAACCTGCGCGACGCCGGCCTGCAGTTGTTCCTTCCCGACTCGCAATTCACGGGGAACTGGAATCTCCACGTGCGTGGCGACAATCTGTGCGCGTGGGAGAACGGTCTGCACAATCCACTGCGTGATCGCGAGATCGTAATCGATCCGGTGATCGGTCGCTTGCTCTTCGGCGTGGCCAACGCTCCGCAACGCAACGCGTTGCTGGATGATCTCTGGATTGGTTACACCTACGCCGCTGTCGGACCGGTCGGTGCGCACCCTGTGTCGCGTCCCGCGCGGCCAACCGAGTGGGACGGCGCGCCGGTCGTTTTCCGTCCCATCACCGCGTTCCCCAGCAGCCCGACCGCCCTTGCCACTGCGGTCGCCAATCTGCAGACAGCGACCCAACCCGTGGTCATCGAAATCCAAGACAGTCTCGTGCACGAACTCGACCTGACTGCTGTCGCGGGAACTCTCGCCGAGGACGGCGGCCCCAACCTAGTCCTGAACAAGTCACTCATCATCCGTGCGGCTGATGGCGAGCGGCCCATCGTGCGGTTGGCGCAACCGCTGCGCTTCCGTCTGGCGGACCCTACCGCGCCTCAAGTCGATCAGGTGCGCCTTACGGTCCGGCTAGAGGGCGTTTATCTCACGCGCGGTGCCGCGTTCCCGGCTGGCGAAGCGCTGATCGCCCGCGCGGCGATTGGCCGGCTCGAACTGCTCGGGTGCACGCTCGATCCCGGCGGGTTCCGGCAGCGCGACGGCACGCGCGCCTCGTCGCACACCGGCCTGAATCTGCGTAAACCCTATGGCTTCGCAAACGCGGCGGACGAAACTGCATTCAAACCGACGCCGCATATTCTTTTGCAACGGACCATCGCCGGCGCGGCCCTGATCGATGGAGATTACCATCTCGTTTTATCTGATTCGATTCTCGATGCAGGCATCGGCGTCGGCAACGCGCCAGGCAACCACTTCGCGCTGTCGAGCGCGACGGACCCGGTCAACGGTTGGGGCGCACGCACCGATGCGCGCGGCGTGACCTTTCTCGGCCGGGTGCGTGCCGAACAGATGAGCGGCGCGGGCGGCATCTGGGTGCACCGGCTCGAAGTCCACAACAACCAGATCGGCTGCATCAAGTTCAGCTATTTTTCCGGCGACGGTGATCGTCTGCCGCAACATCACGGGTGCGTGTCCGGGTCGGGTGCCGTGCTGAGCTTCACCAGCGAATGGTTCGAACAGCCCGGTTACGCCCAGTTGGGTCTGACCTCGGACAAATCCGTGCTGCAACTCGGCCCGCGTTACCCTGACCAGCGGCAGGATGATCAATTCCGGCCCGAACAATGGGCTGTGCCCGACGCCATGGGCGCGTTCGGCTTCCTGCTGGAGGCGCACAAATGGGTCAACCTACAAATCCGCTTTCGCGAATTCATGCCCGTCGGCGTGCGACCGCTTTTGATTCCAGTGACTTGAACAGGAGACAAACTATGAACGGAGATTTTTCACAATGGCGACGATTTGATCCGACCGAGAACTTCACCGCCGTCCTGCACCAACAGGGCCGCGTTCTGCTCGATCAAGACTGGAACGACCAAGCGCGCATCGTCGATCATTGGGCGCGGCGCGCGGGCAAAGACATCATCGGCGACGCCATCGCAGCGGTGCCCGCTGGCAGCCCGAACGGTTTCGAGATCGAGGCGGCGCAGGTTGTCAACGTGGGCGGCACCGACCGCGTTGAGCTCGAGGTGCGGCCCGGTCATGCCTGGGCGGACGGTTTGTTGGTCTATCTCGGCGGTGATCCTTCCGCCACCATAAGCCGCGTCGCGACCTATCTCGAGCCGCCCATCCAGGATCCGGTCCCGGACGTGTCCTCGATCACTGCCGGTGTGCGCGATGCGGTCGTCCTCGAAGTCAGCCGCGAGGCCTTCAACGGGTTCCAGTGGCCGGATCGGTTGATCGAGCCGGCGCTCGGCGGGCCGGATACCACGGAGCGCGTTCACACCAACGTCGCTTTTCGGTTGCTGCGCCTGGGCCAGGGCGAGGATTGTCACAGCGTCCAAGCTAAACTGAAGGACAACCCGGCGAATTTCGGCAAATTGACTGTCTCGCTCCAACCGACCGTGGTCGTGCCCGGCGACTGTCCCGTGGTCGAAGGCGGCGGTTACACCGGCTTCGAGCATCAGCTCTACCGCATTGAGATTGCAGCAGTGAACACGGGCGGCCCGAAGTTCAAGTGGTCGCAGTTCAACGGTGGTTTGGTGGGGCGCGGTCGTTTCGTCGCGGGAGCGCCGCCCAAGGTTGAGATCAGCGCGAATCTCACGGCCATCGTCACGTCGGGATTAACGTCGTTTTACCTCGAGGCGTTGGAATTCGATTCTGACGTCGGTCACTGGCGCGTGACGTATGGCGCGACGGCCACCTTGAACAACCAGCAGGAACTCGAGTTGGCTGCCGCACCGGTGTTTGGCACGTTGCCGGCCTCAGCCGATCCGGTGTTCTTTCGCCTCTGGAGCGCGCTGCTCGATGTAAGCGCTTTCACGAACGCCGTCACGCCAGTTGAGTTGCGCGACGGCATACGGCTTCTGTTCGATGCGCCGGCCGGTAAAACTTACAGGCCTGGCGACTATTGGGTGTTTCCGGTGCGGGCCGGAGAAATCAAAAACCCGGATGTGCTCATTGACGGAGAGCCGCCGCAAGGCATCAAATATCACCGCGTGCCACTCGCAGAATTGAACTGGAACGCCGGCCTGAATATCGCTGCTCCAACCGAAATTGAAGATTGCCGGCGCCGATTTCCTCCCCTAACTGGGCAGGACACGTGCTGTACGTTCCGCGTGGGTGACGGCGTGCAGAGCGTTGGTGATTTCGAATCCATTCAGACGGCCATCGACGCGCTGCCCCCGGAAGGCGGGCAGGTTTGCGTGCTGCCCGGGGTTTTCGCAGAGAACGTTGAGATCACAGATCGGCGTGATATTACGATTACGGGTTGCGGGCCACGCAGCTTGATCGTCGGTGCGGGACCGACCGGAGGAATGGCCGAGTCGCCGCCCGTCATTCATGTGCGGGGCGGACAAAACATCACGATTGATTCGCTGGCGATCGACTCTTACGAGACCGGCGCCGGCATCGTGCTCGAAGGCGTCAATCCGGATTTCCCCAACGATGGGGTTGCGCTGATCAACGTCACTCTCGCGGAG
>WNGB01003628.1_pt1 | contig 24106 bp, 22 predicted proteins | sample 5400681 | NCBI WGS metagenome assembly WNGB01 (sample SAMN13153367, study PRJNA577476) | soil metagenome | isolation source: 115 cm soil or saprolite under grassland replicate 2 | place: USA:California | collected 2016-06-15
GCCGTCCGGACCGATTCGCGGGACTCCATTTCTTCAATCCCGTGCCGGTGATGAAGCTGGTCGAAGTCGTGCGGACGATCGCGACCTCGGAGGAGACGGAGAAGACCGTCTTCGACTTCGCCAGGTCGCTCGGCAAGGAGCCGATCCGCGCCAATGACAACTCGGGGTTCGTGGTCAACCGCCTGCTCGTTCCGTACCTGCTCGACGCCGTGCGCGCGCTGGAAGAGGGGGTGGGGACGAAGGAAGACATCGATCGCGGGATGGAGCTGGGATGCGGGCATCCGATGGGGCCACTGCGCCTGCTCGATTTCGTCGGCCTCGACACGACGTACGCCATCGCCGAGATTATGTTCAACGAGTATCGGGAGAAGCGCTTCGCTCCGCCCCCTCTCTTGAAGCGCCTGGTGCTTGCCGGCCGGTTTGGAAAGAAGTCCGGCCGCGGGTTTTACGAGTACGGAGAAACGAAATGACGGGCGAGCCGGTTCGGGTCGAGACGCGGGAAGGGATCCGCATTCTGACGGTCGATCGGCCGGAGAAACTGAACACGTTGAACGCGGCGGTGCTGGAGGCGCTCGATGGCCAACTCGCGGATGCGCAGAACGAGTCTGATCTCCGATGTCTGATCATCACTGGGGCGGGAGAAAAGGCGTTCATCGCGGGGGCCGACATCGGCGAGCTGGCGCGGCTGACGCCACTGGACGGCCGGGAGCAGGCGCGGCGCGGCCAGGCTCTTCTCGACCGGCTCGAGAATCTCTCCTTCCCGTCGATCGCCGCCATCAACGGGTTCGCGTACGGGGGAGGGCTGGAACTGGCGCTTGCCTGCACAATGCGAGTCGCCTCCGAGAACGCGAAGATGGGTCTTCCGGAGACGTCCCTCGGGATCCTTCCCGGATACGGTGGGACGCAGCGCCTGGCACGCCTCGTCGGCAAGGCGAAGGCGGCCGAGCTCATCCTGACGGCGGAGAAAGGGTTGACCGCGGCCGAGGCAGGAAGGCTCGGGCTGGTCAACCGCGTCGTCGCTCCCGGGCAGGCCCTCGATGCGGCGATGGAGCTGGCGCGGGCGATCGCGAAGAACGGGCCGATCGCATGCCGTTACGCGCTGGAGGCCATCCGCCGTGGAATCGAGATGCCGCTGCCCGAGGCGCTCTCCTACGAGGCCGCGCTGTTCGGCCTCTGCGCCTCGACGGAAGACATGAAGGAAGGGATGAGCGCCTTCCTGGAGAAACGTCCCGCCCGATTCACCGGCCGTTAGCTCATCTGAAACACAACTCCGTTCTTCTCGCGATCCTGGTGCCCCTTTGTCTGGTCTGCGCTCCAGGTCGGTTGGCGGCTCAGGCCCGTGAGGAGTCCACCTGGGGTCCCGGATTCGGCCAGAGGAGTCTCTACGTCCTGCACGTCCCCTTCTTTTTCTTCGGCCCCGCCGACACTCGCCCGATCGAACGCGGGGACTCGGAATGGACGCTCGCGACGGCGTATGCGAATACGTTCTCCCACAGCTGGCACGCTCCCAAAGTTCATGAGGACCTGGGACCTCCCGGGACTCCCTTCCGTCCCGACGAGGCCGACAGGATCCATCAGAGCTTTCCGCAGGAGACGGTGTGGTTTGTGGACGGAGAAGCCCTGCGGGCGTCTCTTGAAGGCCGCGTCGGCCTCGCTCGGGCTTTCTCCCTGACCGTCGAGATCCCTTACGTCTCTCACGACGCCTTTACGCTTGACAGTTTCATTGCATCGTTTCACCGGGCGTTCGGTCTGGGGCAGGCGGGACGGACGGAGTTTCCCAACGGCAGTTTCGTCCTGATGTTCCAGCCCTCCGACGGGACCATGACGTTCGACGGGCGAAGGCCGCGCGCCGGAATCGGCGATGTTTCTGCGATCTTCTCCTGGCGTCCTTTGGCACACCGGGGCGGCACGAGCTACGGTCTCGACCTGGCTCTCAAGGCGCCGACGGGCTCTTCGCGTGATGACAACGGCTCGGGGAGCTGGGACGGAGGTCTTCGTCTCTTCGCGGCGCGTCCCGGAAGGAGGTGGATTCTCCAGGGGGAAGCCGGCATCGTCTTTCTGGGAAGCTGGAAGGCCCCCCTGGGGATCTCTCCATCCTCCGTCGGGAGGCTTTTAATCGGTGCCGCTTATCGGTTGAGCTCCGCGACATGGATGGGTGCCTCGGTGACGTACGAGCAGAGCCCGTTTCGCAAGGCGGGCCTGGGCGCGGTCTCCAGGGCCGGAATGGAGGTCGCGCTCGGACTCGAACGGGGCCTGTCGCGCAGGCTCGCCGCCCGGGCGACCGTGACGGAGCACATGTCCGCGCTCGGCGACCGGGCCGACATCGGGTTCTCGGTTCAACTCCGATATCACCCGTAACGACAAAGGACGGCGAACGCCCAGACCGTTGAACTCTTCCGCGGCGAGGAATAGGCTCATCAAGGAAAAGAGGTGGCCGTGCATCCGCCGGAATCCGACCTGATCTAAACAATGGATGGAACCCTCATGAAATACCGCATTTTCTCGTGCGTCGCATGGGGTGTTCTCGTCGGAGGGTGCGGGCCGGAAACGCTGAATGCGGCGCCGACTCCGACGCGGACCGTGGCCGCGATGCCGATGCCGACGCCGACTCCGGTCGCCTCCACTGCGAGCACGGCCCCGACCCCGGCCACGCCGCCGGTCATGCAGCCCGACGCTCCCCAAGGCACCGACGCCGAGCGCGACGCGGTCCTTGCCAAAGACGCGACGGAGATTTTTCAGGCGTTCAGCAACGCCGAGCCGAGGCTCACCGCGGACGGCGCGACGGTCGTCTTCGAGTCGAACCGCGACGGGCTGACGCAGCTTTACGCCTCGGATGCGAAGAAGACCGACAGCCCGGCGAAACGACTCGTCACCCTCGACGAGCGCACGGGCGCGTTCTCCATCACCCCGGATGGCAAGACCGTCGTCTTCGCTTCCGACAAAGGCGCCGACGAGAACTGGTCGATCTTCCGCGTCGGCGTCGACGGCTCGGGGCTCGCGAAGATCACCTCGGGCGAGACGATGCATCGCGACCCGCCCATCGTCGTGCGCGACGTCGAAGGGATGATCGCCTACAGCGCGCGGCCGAACAAAGAGAAGGCAGGACGCGTTTACCTGCAGTCGATGGCGCCCGGGAGCAAACCGAAGCTCGTCTACACCGACTCGGGTGCGTCGTTCCTCATCGACGTGACCAAGGACGGAAAGTACGGGCTGATGGGGCGAATCCAGTCACTCTCCGATTCGACGCTGCTGCTGGTCGACTTCGCCTCTGGAACGAGCAGGCCCGTTTGGCCCGCGAGCGGCGCGCCGGAGTACGTGAGCGATGCCGCGTTCTCTCCGGACGACGCCACGATCTACCTGTCGACGGACGGCGGCGGGGAAGAAGCCGACGTCATCGCCATCGGGCGCAACGACTTCAAAGAGAAGGCGCGCTACGTGGAGAAAGAGCCGGCCACCGCACGCATCGAGGGCCTGGCGGTGGCGAGAAAACAGGGCGATCGCATCGGCATCTACGTCGACGCGGGCAATCATGCCGAGCTGCGTCTTCTCGACGCGAAGACGCTGAAATCGGGACCGGCGGTGACCATGCCGCTCGGAAGTGGCTACGAGATCCACATGAGCGACGACGGCAAGTCGCTCCTCGCGAGTTGGTCGACGCCCGATCACCCGCGCGAGATCTACGCCATCGACACGAAGAGCGGCGCGTCCCATCCGCTGCGCAAAGACGTGCGGCCGACGGTGGCGAAGCTGCCGAAGCTCGCCGCGTCGATCAAAGAGATGAAGTCATTCGACGGGACGACGGTGCCGGTGAATCTGTATCTGCCGGAGCCGATGCTGAAAGGAAAGAAGCTGCCGACGATGGTCATCGTGCACGGCGGTCCTGCGTCGAGCTACAAGATCCGCTGGTCCATTTTAAATCGCTTCTTCTCGTCGCACGGCTGGGCAATCGTCGAGCCGAACGTGCGCGGCTCGACGGGGTTCGGGCGAAGGTACGAACAGGCGGACGACTACAAAAAGCGCATGGACGCCGTGCGCGACGTGGAAGAAGTCGGCAAGTGGGCGAGCGCGCAGCCGTGGACGGACACGGACAAGCTCATCATCCTCGGCGGAAGCTACGGCGGGTACATGACGCTGATGGGCGTGACGAACCATCCGAAACTGTGGAAGGCGGGGGTCGATCTCTTTGGCGTCTACAGCTGGCGCACGTTCATGGCGACGACCTCGGGCGTCATCCGCGACGTCTTCCAGAAAGAGGTCGGACCGGACGGCGAGGGTCCCTTCCTCGATTCGATTTCGCCGGCGGCGAAGATCGATCAGGTGGTCGCGCCGCTCTTCGTTTACGCCGGGGCGAACGATCCGCGCGTTCCGCGCAGCGAGAGCGACGCCATCGTGAAGAACCTGCGCGACCGGAAGATTCCCGTCGAGTATATGGTGGCGAACAACGAGGGGCACTCGCTCGATCACCAGGGGAACATCACGACCTTCCTCGCGCGCGCGCAGCGGTTCCTGGAGACGAACTTGCAAATCGCGCCGCCCACGCCGAAGGGGGAGAAGAAAGAGACGCCAAAGGGGGCGGAAAAGCCGCTTCCGCCGTCGACAACGGTGGAGATTCCCATTCCGAATTAGGCGAGGGATCTACTCGTCGTCCCTCTTTCACTCCTCGATCGCATACGCGAGATCGCGCACGGCCGCCTCGCTCGATGGCCGACGCGGACGAGGCTGAGATAGAGCCGGGGGATAGGAACTTCGATTTCGGGCGCCAAACCGGGTGACGGATGGCCGAGGCGTGGAGGGGGCTGTGGGTGGCACTGCCGGGGCGCGACCGGCAGTCTGAAGCTCACAGAAGGAGCCCTTCTTGATCAGATACCTGCGAGGCAAAGCGTGTAAGGGCTCGTCCGCCCAGGTGTCGGGCGATCCTTACACTCCGGCTGCAGGCAGCCGCGCAAGCCAAGTCGCCTCAGGTCGTTGGCCGGTGACAAGCTACCTTCAGTGCGGGAAAGGGGGAAGCCGACATCGTCTCTCTGGGAAGCTGGAAGGCTCCTCTGGGGATCTCTCCATCCTCCGTCGGACGGCTTTTCATCGGCGCCGCCTGCCTATCGCTTGAGCTCCGCGATGCGGATGGGTGCCTCGGTGACGTACGAGCAGAGCCCGTTTCGCAAGGCGGGCCTGGGCGCGGTCTCCAGGGCCGGAATGGAGGTCGCGCTCGGACTCGAGCGGGGCCTGTCGCGCAGGCTCGCCGCCCGGGCGACCGTGACGGAGCACATGTCCGCGCTCCGCGACCGGGCGGACACCGGGTTCTCGGTTCAACTCCGATATCAACCGTAACGACAAAGGACGTCGAACGCCCAGACCGTTAATCTCTTCCGCCGTCAGTTGCGCTGGGTGCACCGCCCTGTTGACGCGCGTTTTCGCAGCTTTCAGATCGCGCGACTGTCCCGAACCGCTCAATGGAATCAGGGAAGTAATTGGGAATCGAAGGCATAAGGCTGCTCATCGCCAATCGAGAGTTTCCGAAAATCGGGATGTCGAGGGTTGAGTAGGTAGTTGAACTCCGTCTGGACAATGGCGCTTGGAACGCGCAAGACAGGTTTGAGTTTCGCATCAAGCCATCCGTCGCCGACAGTCCAGAGTTCGGGTGGAGGAGGAGAAGCCATCCACCGCGCCGGCAGAGTTTTCGGATCGACGATCAGGACGAGATCTTGAGGGATATCGACCTCGAACAGAGAGAAGGCATTGACCAGGAGACTTCGGTCGTATCCCAGATGAGCCACGATCTCGAGCGTTGCCAGCGAGACACTCCCAGCGGCGTAAACGGCCGGCTGGCCGACCCGGGTCCAACCTCCGCCGTAGAGACGCGCGCCCTCGCCATCGAAGGCGGCTGCCGCGTATTTCTTCTTGACTATCCGCCAGGCAACCGGCACGTCAGGAGAACACGCCGTGCTCTGTGCGGCCGATCAGGCGCTCGACCTCGATGGCTCCGGGCTCAGTCTTTGTCATCGCCAACGGACTCACGAGGCCGAGCGCGGGGAGCGGCTTCTTCATCCAGCGCAAGGCGGCTTCGGTGTCCCCCTCGAATAACTCAACAGCCTTTCCAAAGACCCTGGACAGTCTCAGCAGACGGTCGGACTCGTCGGCATGGAGCCGGCCTTCGGTTTTCCTTCGCTGCAGCGTGCGCTCGGACATGAAGAGAACATCGGCCGTATCCTGCAGTGTCATGCGCATCACCTCGGTGAGGGAGCGAAGACTCGCGAAGGGTAGACCTCTCTCCACTCTCGATCGAAGGCTCGCGGCGTCAAACTGATGGATGCCCAGGAAAGAGGCATAGGCGTGAGGCCCTTTCGAACTCCGCACGGCCCGGAGATAGGCCTCGATGGAGGCCCCATTCCGGCTCTTTCGACGGGCCGATGTAGCCATAACGCCATATTGTACCCGCCACTCTGGCGGCAGTCAATCGCCGGTCAAGGCGCGCGCGGCCTCCGCAATGAAGCCCGCATCGGAGGCTCCGCGTTACTCCCGCCTTCCGGTCGCCTGCGGGGAGAGTACCGGGAGGAATTAGAGACGAATAGAAACCATCCTGTCGAGACATTGAAAAAGGTAACCCTGCGAATTGAGGTTAAGCGATTCGGAGTTTTGGATTTCGACGTAAACTCCGAGAGCTGGATCGACGGTCGTGGCGCGAAGCCTTGACTGCCAGCTGAGCTGCGCGATGAAATGGCGTCTTGCTGACCTCGATCTCGCCGATCCGCTCAACCTCGAGATCTGGCGGGCCTCGCCTGGGCTCCAAGCTAGGCTCGACCCAGCGCGGCACGGACGTGAGGGCGACGTAGGGGCTGCGCAGGCCATGGTTGGTCCGACCGCACTTCCTTGGGTGCCCGATCTCGTGGGCGGTGCGTGGCGCGACCCCGGCCCCGTGCTTGTGTTCGGGTCCAGCTAGCGGACTTCTTCTCCAGGTTCGCGGCTCGGTCTCGCAGGTTCTCGGGTCACGCCTACCAGCCGGCGACCCCTGTCGCCGACTTCCAGCGCACCTTCGTGGACGCGGTCGTGGACGATGATCCCTCCTACTATGGCAAGGTCCTCGAGCTGCTCGCCGCGGCGAACGTGCCCCTGGCCGGGGTCGTGCTCACGGACCTTTGCCGGGCTTCGTTCGTCGCGATCCGCGACGGCAGGGCCGACTCGCGCCAGCAGGTGCTGATCGATCACGCCGCGCGATTCAACCGCTATGTCGTCGCAAACGCCACGTGGCACCAGCGTCGCCTCGATGCGTTTGGTGGCACCGTGATCGTGGCGCTCGGTCACCTAGCCATGCGCGGCGTGCTTCATCTGCTCGACGGCGGGGAGGCCGATGACAATAGCTGGCTCGGGACCGGCACATCTCCCGAGTTCGCCACGAGGAAGCGCGCCCAGCGGGAGCTCCGCATCCTCCGCGTTCCACACCGCAGGGCACGCCAGGGCCGGCCGGTGGACGGGGCGGGCCGCCTGCGCGCACTCCTCGACGGGAACCCTGTTGGCGCGGCCGACACCGCCGCTCGGGAGCGAGTCGGTGTTCGACGCGCGGACCCGATCGGACCAGCATCGCCGGGGTCCGAGGCCCTCTGGCGTGAGGCGTTGCGCGAGGCGACGCCGCTCGAGGCAGCGACGTTGCTCGCCCGCGACCCGAGGTCGCCCGAGCTGACAGCCACGCTGCTGGACCGCGTCACCGCAGAGCGCGTGGTCGCCATCGCCAACGCGATGTTCAACCCCTGCCGTTCCCCACGCGCTTCAAGACGGGGTGGTACGCGCCCCCGGGGGACCTCCCGTTCTTTTCGTATCCCACTAGACGACGCCGAGGAAGAGGTTGAATGCGGGGAAGCGCCGTCCCGACGACCTGCCCGTTCGACGTCGAGCGGTATGCTCGGTTGTCGCAGGTGGGAATAGACATGGCCGGTATGTGGGCGGACAAGCACTTCGACTTCGAAGACACCCTGAACGCCGAGATCTGGCGTGAGTCGCCCGCGCGCGGGGCACGGCTCGCCGCAGCGAACGACCGAGTGTCGGCAGGCGGCTGGCAGGACCGGTGGGCCTCGCCGCCCTTGCCGTGGGTGCCCGACCTCGTGGGACGACAGTGGCGTGAGCGCGGCGGGGTCGTCGTGATCGGCTCGGCCTACGCGCCCTTCGTCGGCGGAAGTGCAGCACGACCCGCGGCCATGCCGTTGTCGAGCTACGCGAGCGCGCGCTCTGCGGCCGAGTTCGGGTCGCGCTTCCTGGCCTCTGTCATGCGACCGGACGCCTCCTTCTACGGAGGCCTCCGCGAGCTGCTCGGAGCGATCGTCGAGCCGGAGCGCCTGGTCCTCACCGATCTCTGCCGCGCGAGCTTCGTCGAGCAGCGACCCGACGGGATCTTCGGCGGCGACGAGGTCGTGCGGCGTCACTCGACCGTGTACGACCAGTGGGTGGACGCGGGCAGCGACTGGACGCTCCGCCGCGTTCGCGAGAGCGGCGCGAAGGTGATCGTCCTGCTCGGCGGGCTCGCGTGGAGGACCTTCCAGCGAGTCGCGCGCCTGGGCGGCGCAACGGTCTCCGACCGCGGATGGCGCGACTTCTCCGCCGCTCATCCGACCACGCAAGCTGCCGCGGTCACTGTCGGCGGGGCGGAGCGCACCCTGCTCCTGTGGCCCACCCGAGCTGGAGGAACAAGAACGATCCGGCCTGCGCGGGAGCACGTCGCGCGCTCACGCTCCTGCTCGGCGTGCGCGCCCCCGCAACGCCCACGCAGCGTCTCGTACGGCCCAAGCCTGCAACGCCGTCGCGCCCCTCGGCACGGTCTGGCCGCGCAACGGTGATCGGCCTCCACTTCGTGTGCCGCGGCGCGATGAACATCCGCGACCTGCCTGACGGCACGTTCGAGACCGGTGTCTGGGTCGTCGCGAACCAGCACGCGCGGACCGCCGAGTACGTCGCCCTGCACGAGTCGAAGTCCGAGCGGTCGTACCGGCAGGGTCGCGTCCTCGGGTTCCGAGCGGTGGTGCACGAAGGTCGGCGGCGCCTCGTGTTCCGCGTGGCTCCCGACGCCAAGCGCCTCGCCTGGGTCGGCGAAGGGTCCGGCGAGAAGGGCTACTGTTATCGCTGATTTCCCACGCCGTCGGTCACTGGGAATCCTGGGAAGTTCCAGAGCGCTGGGGAAGGCGATCGTGGCAAGCGAAACCCGCCGCTTCCCCGCGTTTCTGAAAGCGACGGTTCCCAGCGCAGGAAGCTCGCACCGACCTCCGATTCGACGCCTTCCCCGCGGGCCGTTGATCTCTTCCGCGGCGAGGAATAGACTGATCACGGAAAAAGAGGTGGCTGTGCATCCGCCGGAATCCGACCTGATCTACGACTGGAACCGAGCCGGAGGGGCGGTCTCCCCGGCCCGTGGGAAAGTCGAGCTGGACGACGAGACGCTCCGCGACGGCCTGCAGTCCCCCTCGGTCAAGAGCCCTCCCGTCGAGCAGAAACTCGAGATCCTGCATCTGATCGAGGCTCTCGGCATCGATTCCGCGGACATCGGCCTGCCGGGAGCGGGGCCGCATGTCGTGCGAACGGTCACGCGGCTGGCGCGCGAGATCGTGGATACCCGGATGAAGTTGCGCCCGAACTGCGCGGCGCGGACTGTCGCGGCCGACATTGTCCCGATCATCGAGATTTCGCAGAAGGTGGGGATTCCGATCGAGGTGGCCTGCTTCATCGGCTCTTCGCCGATCCGGCAATATGCCGAGGATTGGAACCTCGGCCGCATGCTGCGCATGACGGAAGAAGCCGTGTCGCTGGCCGTGCGCGAAGGCCTACCCGTGATGTACGTGACCGAGGACACGATCCGCGCCCAGCCGGACCACATCCGGCAGATGTATACGACCGCCATCCGGGCGGGAGCTGGCCGCGTCTGCGTCTGCGACACCGTCGGACACGCCACGCCCAACGGCGTTCAGAACCTGATCCGCTTCGTCTCGGACCTCGTCAGAGAGATCAATCCCGAGGTCAAGGTGGACTGGCACGGGCACCAGGACCGGGGTCTCGGCGTCACCAACGCCATCTGGGCACTGGAGGCGGGCGCCCACCGGGTCCATGGTTGCGCCCTCGGGATCGGAGAGCGGGTCGGCAACACGCCGATGGACCAGTTGCTCGTCAACCTGCAGCTTCTGGGATGGATTGACCGTGACCTGACGCGCCTGAACGACTACTGCGCGGCGGTCTCCGAGGCGACCGGCGTCCGCATCCCGGACAACTATCCCGTTGTCGGCCGAGACGCCTTCCGCACCGGCACCGGCGTCCACGCGGCCGCGATCATCAAGGCCCGCAGGAAAGGGGACGACTGGCTGGCCGACCGGGTCTACTCGGGCGTTCCCGCGAGCATGGTCGGGCGCAAGCAAGTCATCGAGGTCGGTCCGATGAGCGGCCTCTCGAACGTGCATTGCTGGCTGGAGAACCACGGCATCGAGCCGAGGCCGGAGCTTCAGGAGGCCATCTTCCTCCGGGCGAAGGAGAGCGACCGGGTGCTTTCGGACGAGGAGATTCTGAGCGTCGTCTCGAGCTTCTCCTCCGCCGCCGTGGCTCGGTGAGAAGAGTCCAGGGTCGAACGTCCAGGGTCCAACGGAGCGGGGATTTCCTGGAACGGCATCTGCCGACTTATCTGGATCACCTCGCCATCGAAAGAGGACTCTCCCCGGCGAGCCTGAAGGCCTATCGCGGCGACCTGGAAGCCTACGGTCACTGGCTCGAGAGGTCCGGGCTCTCGGCAACGCGCGCGCGCCGCGAGGACCTTTCGCGTTACATGAAGGACCTGAAGTCCCGCGGCCTTTCGGCCCGCTCCGCGGCCCGCGCTTTGTCGGCTGTCAGAGGCTTCTATGGATTTGCGGGCGCGTATCTGGGTTTTGAGCGGGACCCGACGGCCGACCTTGTCAATCCCAGGACCGGCCTCTCCCTGCCGAAGACTCTGAGCGAGGAGGAGGTCGAGGCACTGCTCGAAGCTCCGGACTGCGGGCGGCCGCTCGGCGTGCGCGATCGGGCGATGCTCGAGCTGATCTATGCCTCGGGACTGCGCGTTTCCGAAGTCGTCTCGCTGGCGCGCGACCGCGTGGATCTCTCCGACGGCATTCTCCGGGTGACCGGCAAGGGCGGGCGCGAGCGGCTGGTGCCTTTCGGCAAGTCGGCCGGCAAGTGGCTGTCCCTGTACCTCTCGCAGGTGCGGCCCCGCCTCGACCGGAAGGGGTCCTCCTCGCTTTTCCTGACGCCCCGCGGAAGCGCCATGACGCGGCAGCGCTTCTGGCAGCTGATCGAGGGGTACGGGCGCCTGGCGGGCATCCGCTCGCGGATGACGCCCCACCGGCTGCGGCACAGTTTTGCAACCCATCTGCTGGAGCATGGGGCGGACCTCCGCGCCCTCCAGATGATGCTCGGGCACGCGGACATCTCGACGACACAGGTCTACACGCAGGTCTCCCGCTCGCGCCTGCGGCGCGTGTACGACGAGTTCCATCCCCGGGCTCGCCGCAAACGTGGGAGAATGACAACGTGAGAGGTCTCGGGAATACCCGCCCCCGGGAGGAAGTTCCCCTAGCAAAAATGGGGCGCCTGGCACTGATCGCTATTCTTGTGCTCGCGCCAGCCGCGCCGGCGGCGCTGGCCGAGCTGGTGATTTTCCAGGAGGGCCGCGTCGTCAAGGCCGCCTCCTACCGCGTCGTAGGGGAGGAGCTGGAGATCCGTCTGCCGGGGGGAGGCAGCTACCTCGTGGATCTTTCCCGAGTCGAGCGCATCGTGGACGATGAAGTCGCCCTCCCCGACGTCACGGTCCAGGTCACCGGCAACGGAGAGCCCGTTGCCTACGATCTTTCCTACCGCGAGGACCGCAAGCCGCTCTTCAACACCCCCTACGACAAGGTCATCGCGGCGGAGGCCAAACGTTACGGCGTGGACGCCTCGCTCGTCTCCGCGCTCATCCGCGCCGAATCCAACTACCAGCCGCGCGCCGTGTCGCGCAAGGGAGCGCGGGGACTCATGCAGCTCATGCCCGCGACCGCGAACCGCCTCTCTCTCTCGCACCCTTTTGATCCCGTCGCCAACGTGCGCGCCGGTGTCCGGTATCTGAAAGAGCTTCTCGATCGCTTCGATCACCGCCCGGACCTCGTGCTCGCGGCCTACAACGCCGGAGAGAACGCCGTCGAGACCTACGGCGGCGTCCCGCCCTACCGCGAGACCGTCGGCTATGTCAAACGGATCCTCTCCTGGTGGGCTCCCGCCCTCGCGGCCGCCGTCGCCGCCTCCCCCTCCTCCGTCCGGGCCGCGCCTTCGGCTCCGTAACCGTCGCTCCGCGCTTGCGCGGGTTCTGCGCCTCTCGGCGCACCGGCGAGCGACTCGGCCAAAGGGCCTCGATCGCTCGCCTAACCCCGCGCAAACGCTACGCTCCCGCGGCGCGAGGCTCCTCCCCCCTGGGAGACTCCTCGCGCCGCGACCGGGGCAGGGATTGCCTGGACCCTTAGCGTCAGGGATTCTCAGGGAACCAGGGCGACGATCCGCAGAGGACCTCCCGAGCCGCCGGCGATCTTCATCGGGAGGGCGACAATCCAGGCGCCCGTCTCCGGGACCTCCTCGAGATTCGCTATGTTTTCGAGGCCGGGAACGTTAGCGCCGTTGGCGATCTGGTGGACGATGAAGTCCTTGGAAGGGCCATAGTCGATCGAGGCGGTGTCGAGGCCCAGCGCGGCGACGCGCCTGTCGCGCACGAGGAGCTCCGCGGCCTCCTTCCCGTACGATGGGAAGTGGAGGTGATCGACCGCGCCCGGCGTATCGTCGCCCAGATAGCGTTTTTGATCGGGCCATCGCTTTCCCCAGCCTGTGCGCAGAAGAACAATCGAGCCGGCCGGGACCGGGCTGTGCCGCTTTTCCCAATCCCGGACATCGGCGACGGTCAATCTGTAATCGGAGTTGGCCTCGGCCTGCTTCGCGACGTCGATGACGATCCCCGGGGCGACCAGCTGCGACAGTGGAATCTGGTCGGCGGTCCTTCCGTCTCTCGCGAAGTGCGACGGGGCGTCCAGATGCGTGCCGCCATGCTCGGGCGCGCAGAAGGAGTTCATCCGGTAGTAGAAGCCCGCCTCCGTGGCTCCGTCGGCGAGTTTCACGAGCTTGAAGGTGGAAGGGGAGTTGGGCCAGTAGATCGTGTTCTCGTCGAAGGGGTGCGTCAGGTCCACGACGCGCGCCTTCGCGAGATCGAGTCCGGACTTCGAACCGTTTGCGGCCACCACCCCGAGGACGACCAGGGCGCCGAACAGCACAGCAACGAGAATCCGAGACCAATTTCCATGTCTCATGACGGGCCTCCCTCCCTCATTCCTCCGGCGGGCCGGACGCACGGGCGAGCTGATCGGCCTTGACCGACTCGGGCTTGAACTTCTTCGCCGAGGCGAGCATTTTTTCCAGCGTCGGTTCGAAGTCCGCCTTGGCTCCCCGCTGGAAGCGGAGCGGATTGATGCGGGCCACGACGAACGCCCGCAGGTACGGGCTCTGGAACCCCTTTTCCTGAAGGCCCTTGATGGCGGCAGTCACGGCCTCCTCGAGCTGCGCGACGAGCGCGGCGCGCTTCTCCCGCTTTTCGAGGGCTCTGGGCAGCTTCTCCTCAAAGAACGCGTCCACGCGCTTCAAGACGGGGTGGTATGCCCCTCCCGGAAAGCGCCCGTTCTTTTCGTAACAGACGCCGAGCGTCAGGAGCGCGGGTTCTTCGAATTCGAGCGCGTAGTCTTTCTCCGGCAGGGGCGCTTCCCCCGCGAGGTCGCGCGCCATGCGGATGACTTCGAGCGCCCTTTCGCGAAGGTTGTGCGCCTTCTCGGTATTGAGCGCGAGGATCTTGTAGGCAATCTCCGCCTCGGGCAGCACGAGCGCCACGATGGACCGTGCGCCGAGCTTGCGCATCGCGGAGAGCCGGTGGTGTCCGTTGGGAGTCCAGTAGTCTCCATTCTTGCCGCGGACGGCGATGATCGGGTCGAGGAAGCGGCCGAGGCTGTCGATCACGTTGATCAAGCGCTTGACGTGTGCTTCGGACAGGTCGCGCTGGAAGGGAGTGGGTGCGACGCGGTCGAGGGGAAGAGCGGCGAGAAGCTGCCAGCGGCCGCCGAGCGGGTCGCGAAAGGCCGAGAGGACCGATCCTCCGTCGTCTTCGATCTGGTTACGCAGCTCCGTGATGGGCACGGGAGGAGAACCTTCGGCCATCTCGGCCGCCGCGAGCCCTCTCGAGGCCTCCTTCGCTTTCTTTCTGCGTGGCATCGTCACCCCGTTGCCAGACGGCGAGGCTATATTGTCACGGGAGATGGAAGCCCCGAAGCCTCCCGATTCTCCGGCGAGCGTCTGGCCGATCTGCCTCCAGGACGTCCTCGAAGCGCGCCTGCGCATCCGCGCGCATCTGCCGCCAACCCCCTTGCGCCGCTACGCCGCGCTCGATGCCGCCGTGGGTGCCGGCGTTGCGGTCTGGGTGAAGCACGAAAACCACAACCCGACGAATTCCTTCAAGGTCCGCAACGCCCTGTCGATGATGAGCGCGCTGCCGGAAGATTCCAGAAAGCGCGGCGTCGTCGCCGCCACTCGCGGCAACCACGGGCTCGGCGTCGCGTGGGCGGGCTCGCTTCTCGGAGTCGAGGTGACGATCTGCGTCCCCCACGGTAACAACCCGGAGAAGAACGAAGGGATGCGCGGCCTCGGAGCGAAGCTCGTCGAGGAAGGCAGAGACTATGACGAGTCGCTCGAAGTTGCGCAGCGGCTTGTCCGCGAGCGGGGATTCACGATGGTGCATTCGACCAACGATCCCCGGGTGATCGCGGGAGCGGCGACCCTGACGCTCGAGATTCTCCAGGAACGGCCGGACCTGGACGCCATGGTTGTCAGTGTCGGCGGCGGGTCCCAGGCAGTGGGCGCGCTGACGGTGGCGCGGTGCGTCCGGCCGCAGATGCCCGTCTACGCGGTCCAGGCGGAGCGGGCCTCCGCGACGCATGACTCCTGGCACGCGGGGCGTCCCATCGCGGGGTCATCGGCGAACACTTTCGCGGACGGCCTGGCCACGCGCAACGCCTACGAAATGACCTTCCCCGCGCTCAAGGCCGGGCTGGCAGGATTTGTGCTGGTATCAGAGGGTGAGATGGCGCAAGCCGTACGTCTCCTGCTTCGAGCAGCGCACAACCTCGTGGAGGGAGCGGGAGCGGCCGGTCTCGCCGGCCTGATCAAGCTGCGCGAGGAGCTCTCCGGAAAGAAGGTCGGAATCATTCTCTCCGGAGGCAACATCGACGGCGAGACCCTGCGGCGTGTCGTCTCGGGCGAGCTCTAGCGGCTGCCGATCGGCCGGGGCTGTCGGGCGGGTAAACGTGGCGTGACGGCTCGGCGTCGAAGAATGGAGGGAAAATGACTCGAAACAGCGGACGCGGTATTGCCTTTCTTCTCGCTGGTCTGGTTCTGGTCGGGCTGGTTGCGATGCCCAGCCCGGTGATTGCGGACGTCAGGGTGCGTGTCTACGTGCCCGTGCCGCCTCCGGCGCCCCCCGTGGAAGTGGTCGGCGTCGCCCCGAGCCGGCGTCACGTCTGGATCCCCGGCTACCATCGCTGGGACGGCAGGGCGCACATCTGGGTTCCGGGGCGTTGGGTCGTGAGGCCCCGGGCGCGCGCTCACTGGGCGGCCGGCCACTGGGCCAGGCACCGGCGGGGCTACTACTGGATCGAGGGCCACTGGCGATGAGCCGTGTCAAATCTACGATGACAGGAGAGTGATATTGAAATGCGGAATCGTTATCTCGTTCTGATCGCCGCCGCGCTCGCGGCGCTTTCCCTGACGGCGTCGTGCGTCGTGCGTCCCGCGCGGGGCGGTGTGTACGTCCGCGTGGCGCCACCGGTGCCCGTGGTGGAGGTCGAGGGTGTGGCTCCGGGGCCGGAGTTCGTCTGGATCCGGGGATACCACCGGTGGGACGGGGATCGCTACGCCTGGGTTCCAGGCCGCTGGGAGCGGCGCCCACGCGCCGGTGCCGTCTGGGTAGAGGGGCAGTGGAGGCACCACCGCAGCGGCTGGTTCTGGGTCGAAGGGCACTGGCGCTAGGCCCACTGGACCGGCTGTCAACCCGTTCGCCGCGCCTCGAAGAACCTCTCGCTTCACTCGAAGGTCAGAATCACGAGGGTCCGATCGTCGGCGGGCGGCTTGCCGTGGGTGTGCGCCGAGACGGCGGCGAGAATCGCATCCCTGAGACGCTTCGCATCCGCGGAGGCCTCGGCGCGAAGGAGGCCCTCCAGCCGCTCGAAACTGAAGGGTTCTCCCTCCGGGTTGGCCGCCTCGACGAATCCGTCCGTGACGAAGAGGAGACGGTCGCCCGGCATGAAGGAGAAGACCTGTGTCGGAAAATCGGACCGCTCCGAGAGGCCCAGCGGGAATGAAGGGAGGGAGAGGCTCTCGAGCCCCTCGGCGGAGAGCTTGTAGGGCGCGAGCTGCCCGGCGTTGGTCAGATCTGCCCGCCGGGAAGCGGGGTCGTAGGCGAGAAGCGCCAGCGTCATGTAGTTGCGCGAGTCCGTCGAGCGGTGGATCAGGTCGTTCAAGCGCGTGAAAAGTGCCGTGCCGGCGAGGCCCGATTCGACGAGAGTCGAGAGTCCCGCCTTCGCCATGGCGACGAGAAGCCCCGTCGGCAGTCCGTGGCCCGAGACGTCTCCGACCGTGACGGCCGACCTTCCGTCGGGCATCGTGAAGTAGTCGTAATAGTCGCCCCCGAGCGCGGCCAGCGGCTGGAAGTCCGCCTGCACGGAAATTCCGGGTAACGCGGCTTGCGGCGGGGGAAGCAGTTTCTGCTGGATCGTGCGCGCGATCGCGATCTCCGCCTCCAGCCTCTCCTTCTCGGCGGTCTGGATCATCAGTCCCTCGATCGAAGCGGCCATTCCGTCGAAGGAGCGGGCCAGGTCCCCGATCTGGTCGCGGGACCGGGACTGCACGCGCACCGAGAAATCTCCGCGCGAGATGGCCTGGCTCGCGCGGGTCAGGCGGTTGACGTTGCGTGCGATCGATCCGACCAGCGTGAAGGCGATCGCAAGCGCAACGAGATAGACGAAGAGGAGTGTCGCCGAGAGCCCCATCAGCACCGCCCGGAAGAGGCTGGCGAGCCGGGGGATGCCCTGAGTGAAAACCTGCGTGAACAGGAGCCGTGGCGACGCGGTGGCCAGATAGAGGACCGCGTTGCGCTCCTCGGCTCGTCGGCTGATTCCCGCTACTGCGGATTCCAGATAGATCGCTCCGATCCATTCGCTGTCGAGAACCCCCTTTCCGCCAGCAGGCCTCGCCGCCGGCCGGACGAGTCCTTCCGTGCGCCTGGCTCTGCCGCTCTCGAAGTTGAATTCCTTGCCGCGAGTCCTCGCGCTCCCGGCCTCCACGCGAACGGCGTAGCCGGTCCGATCGGCGAGTTGCCGGAGCCAGGGCTTCGATCGGTCGGTCAGATGGAGGAGGGCAAGGCCGTCGCCCGCGGGCGCGGCGATCCAGACCTCCTCGCCGGAGAGAACCGGTTTGGGCGAATCGACCTGGGAGGCCCAGGAGGCCTTGTCGCCCGCGCCCAGCCATGGAACCTCCGAGGAGACGATACGCCCGTCCTCGACATGGACGCGGGGAAGATCCCCGCGAGCGATCTCCTGCTCGGTGATGGCGGAGACTTCGTGGCGGACGCGGGTGGCGATGAGCTGGTTGGCGGTCACGTAAGCGAGACAGAAGAAAAGCAACGCCAGGAGAGGAATCGGCACGATGCCGATCAGGAAATAGGAGAAGGCCAGGCGCAGAGTCAGCCGGTGGACGATCGCGCGAAAAGCGGCGGCGATCCCGAACGCCAGGAGGACCATGCCCGAGACGAAGGCCGCAACGGCCGTCAGGACGCCGAGACAGCCGAGGTCCCCCCTGACGGACTTCAGCGTCGCGGTCGCGGCGACCGAGACCGCGAAGAGAGCGATCCAGATCTTCGTCGATTTTTTCAGGGTCACCAAACGAAACGATAGCATCGCGAATGCGGTTAGAATCGAAAGGGACGTGAGCTTCCTGCGCCAGGCCGCCCTTCTCCTCCCGTCTGCCTTCCTCCTCGGAGTCCTCCTCTTCCTCCTGACCCACGCCCGCAACGATCCGGGCTTCGGCAGTTACCCGTTCTTCGAACAATGGTCCGGGGCGAAGTTCGCGACCGTATCGCCCGAGATCCGGTTCGTCGAGCAGTCGGTCCTTTTCTTCCTCCCGGCCTACGCCGTCTCGCTTCTCTTCATTCTCGGCGTCGCCTTGGCCGAGAGGGCTCTCTTCGGTCCACGCGAAACCGGCGGGCGGTCGGGATACGGACGGATGTTCGGTCCAACCTTCGCGCTCCTGTTTCTGGCCGCGAGCGCTCTCGTCGTCTTCGGGGGGGAGCGCGTGGCGGGCCGGCTCGCCCCGGGAGCGCTCGTGGCTCCCCTCCTGGTGGGGCTCGCGCCTTTTCTGGCGGCGGCGATCGCCGTGGTGCCGGCTGCCGCGCTGGCGGCTCCGCTGGCAGCCGCCCGCAAGCGGAGCGAGGCATGACCGCACCCGGCAATTGCGTCGTCGTCCTGGACTTCGGATCGCAGTACACGCAATTGATCGCGCGCCGCATCCGGGAGGCGCGCGTGTTTTCGGTCGTCCTGCCCCCCTCCGCGACAGCCGAGGAGATCCGGAGGTGGAAGCCGGCCGGGATCATCCTGTCGGGGGGACCTCAGAGCGTGTACGAGGTTGGCGCGCCGCAGCCCGCGGAGGACCCCTTCGGCTTCGGCGTGCCGGTGTTGGGCGTCTGCTATGGAATGCAGTGGATGGCGCGGGCGGCCGGAGGCGAGGTGGCCGGCGGGAAGGGGCGGGAGTACGGCCGGGCTCTCGCAAGCCTTTCCAGCGACTCTTCGCTTTTCGCCGGTCTCGAGCCCGAGCAAACCGTCTGGATGAGCCACGGGGACACGATCACGTCCCCTCCTCCCGGGTTCACCGTCACGGGCCGCACGCCGGAGAGTCCGATCGCGGCCTTCGAAGACGCGTCTCGCGGCCTCTATGCGGTCTGCTTCCATCCGGAGGTCCGGCACACCGAGCACGGCTCGGAGATACTGCAGAACTTTCTCTTTCGAGTGTGCGGCGTAGCGCCGGAATGGACGATGGATTCCTTCCGCCGGGAAAAGGTCGAAGCCATCCGCCGCCAGGCTCCCGCGGGGGCGGTTATCTGCGCCCTCTCCGGAGGCGTGGATTCTTCCGTCACGGCGCTGCTCCTGCGCGAGGCGATCGGCGACCGCGTCTTTCCGATCCTCGTGGACCACGGCCTCCTGCGCGCCCACGAACGCCTCCAGGTCGAGGAGGCGTTCCGGCATTTCGGCCTCGCGGTCCGGTCGGTGGACGCGTCCGACCTTTTTCTGGCGCGCCTCTCGGGCGTCGTGGATCCGGAGGAGAAACGCCGGATCATCGGCCGCAGCTTCATCGAGGTCTTCGAGTGGGAGGCCCGGAGTATCCCGGGCGCCCGGTACCTCGCGCAGGGAACGCTCTATCCCGACGTCATCGAGTCGGTCTCGATCAAGGGGCCTTCGCAGGTCATCAAGACGCACCACAATGTTGGCGGGCTTCCGGAGAAACTGGGGCTCGAGTTGATCGAGCCTGTGCGCGAGCTGTTCAAGGACGAGGTGCGCCTGCTGGGAGCCGAGCTCGGCCTGCCGCGCGAGTTCCTGTTGCGCCACCCCTTCCCGGGGCCAGGTCTTGCTGTTCGGATCCCCGGAGAAGTCACCCGGGAGAAAGTCGGGATCCTCCAGCGCGCCGACGAGATCGTCCTGGAAGAGATCCGCGCGGCCGGACTCTACGACGCTATCTCCCAGGCCTTCGCCGTGCTCCTGCCCGTGCGTTCGGTCGGCGTGATGGGGGACAACCGCACGCACGAGTTCGTCCTGGCCGTGCGTGCCGTCCAGACGACCGACTTCATGACCGCCGACTGGTTCCGCATGCCGCACGAAGTCCTGGACTCGATCGCCCGCCGCGTCGTCGGTACGGTCCGCGGCATCAACCGGATCGTCTACGACGTCACCTCCAAGCCCCCGGCCACCATCGAGTGGGAGTGAGACTGAGCCGCTCCGCTCCTCCGTCTTCGAGGTCCCTCGTGCAATTGGATTGCAGCCGGCACTTCCGTCGCTACATGCAACTAAGGAAGCTCCGCCTCAAACCGACGAGGGTGTTGATGGATCTGGCAAGTCCGCACGTCGGTATCTGATGTCGAACAATCCGCCCGGAGTTGCCGGCGTTGTGCCCTTGGCGGCACGCGGCGGCCAGCCCGCATGGAGGAGGACCGGGCCGCCGCTACGGTCCGAGGGCACAGAGACGGCACCTCCTGGTCGAGAGCCTGGCGTGTGCCCTCGGACAGTGCCGCCGCCGGGCAACGCCGTCGCCTCCGGGCTGCACCCCGGCTTAGCCGAACTCCAGCCCCGGCGGCGGGACCGCTTGCGGAGGAGGCCGTGAGCGAAGGCGCACCAGGAAAGACTTCCAATCGCCTCGCTGCGACTGCGCCTTCGCGAGACGGCCGGCTCTGCTGTCACGGCGCGCCGTCGCGTGCCGACGAGGGAGGCGGGGGGGGGTCCGCGACGCCGGGGCGGATTGTCATCAGAATCCCCTGACGCAGCCTCGCTTCGCACTCGATTCATTCGTGACGATGCCTGTCATTGTAGGGATCTAGGTCGCGTCGAGGCAGCGGACGATCGATGCGAGACCCTGGCGGAGCTTTTCGGTTGAGCCGCCGAAGGAGAGGCGGAAGTGGGGCGGAGAATCGAAGAAGGAGCCGGGGACGACGGCGACGCGATGCTGCCCGAAGAGGCGGTCGGCGAACGTGCCGGCGTCGCGCCCGTCGGCAAAGCGGGGAAACGCGATGGTCGCGCGGGATCGGACGCATTCGAGGTCTCGTCGGTCGGTGAGAAACTCCTGGACGAGGTCCGCGTTGATCCGGACGAGCGCACGGGTTCGGGCGGCGAGCCTGTCCAGATTGCGAAAGGCGACGACCGACAATCGGTCGGAGGGGATCGGGCTCCAGACGTCCACGACGTCGCGGGCGCGGCGGATGCGCTGCGCGATCTGCGGTGACGCAAGAGCCCATCCGCAGCGCAGGGAAGCGAGGCCATAGGCCTTCGTCAGGCTGCTCGTCGAGATGAAGACGGGGGAGCGGGTCGCCGCGGGAGCCTGCCCGCCTTCGAGAACGGCGTCGTGATAGACCTCGTCCACGAGGACGTGAATGCCCGCCGCCCCGGCGATGCGGGCGATTTCCTCCAGGGAGTCCTCGGACGCGAGGACGCCCGAGGGGTTGTGCGGATTCGACAGGACCACGAGGCGCGTCCTCGAAGTGAGGGCCGCCGCGACGCGGTCGGGATTCACGGCGTAGCCCTCCTCGAAGCGCCTTTCGAAGAAAGTCACCTGCGCTCCAACCATTTTCGCCGCGGCGATCAACGGATCGTAGGCGGGGTGTTCGATCAGGACCTCGTCACCGGCGTCGAGTAGTGCCGCGCAGGTCAGGAAGTTCGCTCCCGAGCAGCCGCCGGCGGTCGCGACCCGGTCGGGCGAGACCGCGTAGCGATTAGCGATGGCCTCGACCAGGGGAGGATAGCCGTCGGGGCTCTCGCCCTCGAGCGAAACGGCTTCCCGCGCGCCGGGGAGGTCGTCGAGCGTGCAGGCGAGGAGGTTCGAGCCGGCCAGATCCACGTCGGGGCGCGGGCGGCTGCGGGCCCATTCCATGTAAGGAGCTCGGGCGCGGGTCATCCATGAACCCGAGCGGCGAGGGTGGCCCTTTCATTCGGGTCTCCCGGGGGGAGAGAGGGACGAGAGCGGTGTCGCCTTGCATAGAAGAGATACACGGGAACGCCCGTGGCGAGAAGGGCGGTGCCGACGAGCGAGCGCTTCGGATTGGAGGCGATGGCGCTCGCGACGGCGGCAACGCCCGTCACGACGAAGAAGGCGGGGAACCAGGGATAGCCGGGCGTTCGAAAGGAACCAGGTGGACGAGCCTCGAGGGGATGACGCCGCCGGAAGAGGAAGATCGCTGCGACGGTCAGAGTGAAGAAGATCCAATCGCCGAAGACGACCGAGTCCACCAGATCGGCGTAGGTGCCCGTGAGCACGAGGACGATGCCCCACGCGGCTTGCAGCACGATAGCGAGGGAGGGAGTCTCAAACCTCGGGTGGAGGCGGCCGAGCCTCTCGAAGAAGAGCCGGTCCGCTCCCATCGCGTAGTAAATCCGAGTCTGGGCGAGCAGCGTCAGGTCGAGGAACCCGAAGGCCGAGATCGTGATGGTGGCGGAGATCATCCGGTCCGCGCCCGGTCCGAAGATCCGGCGCACCGCGTCGGCCGCCGGCGTCGTGGTCGCAGCGAGGCCCTCGCGTGTCAGGGCCGAGAGATATACGATGTTGGCGAGCAGATAGATGAGGATCACGATTGCGGTCCCGGCGACGAGGGCCAGCGGGAGTATGCGGCGCGGCTCGTGCATCTCCTCCGCGATGATGTTGGCGCTCTGCCAGCCACCGTAGGTGAAGAGAATCGGAATCAGCGCGGCGCCGAAGGCGACCGGACTCGAACCGCCCGGAAACGCGGAGGCCGGGACGGATGCCTCGACCGGGCGATGGGCGAGGAAGAACCCGCCTCCGATCAGGGCCGCGAGCGCCGCGATCTTCGCGACCACGAGCACGTTCAGAAGCCGGCTTCCCGGTTTCACGCCCACGTAGTTGACCCCCGCGACGAGAGCGATCGCCGCGATCGCGAGCGGGCCCGCCGAAGCGGTGGTGCCGCCCGCGAGTCGAAGAGCGTATTGCGAGAAGGCGATCGCGACCGCCGCGAGACCGCCCCCTTGGATCATCAAGAGCGACGCCCAGCCGAAGAGGAAGGCGACTCCGGGATGGTAGGCCTCTCGGAGATAGACATACTCGCCGCCCGCCTTCGGAAAGAGCGCTCCGAGCTCCGCGAAGGCGAACGCTCCCGCGAGCGCGATTGCGCCTCCGGCGACCCACGCCGCCAGCACGAGCGTGCCCGAGGAGAGCCGCTGCGCCACGATATAAGGGTTGATGAAGATGCCGCTTCCGATAATCCCGCCGACGACAACCATCGTCGCGTCAAAGGGGCCCAGCGCCCGTCGAAACGACATCCGAGAATCGTAAAACGTAAAACGTCAAACGCGAAACGTGATTCGGGTTTCTCGTTTTACGTTCTTACGGTTTACGTTCTTACGGCCCTCTTCCGAACAGCCGCACATCGGCTCGAAGCATCGGACATCAACTGGGAGAAGACCTGACTTACAATCGGGAGGTGCCCGGCGACTTCGTCCATCTTCACCTCCACAGCCAGTATTCCCTGCTCGACGGAGCGAACCGGTTACCGGAGCTGTGCAAGCGCATCGTGGAGCTCGGGATGCCCGCCGTCGCGGTGACCGACCACGGCAACATGTTCGGGGCCTTCAGCTTCTATCACGAGGCCTTGAAGCACGGGGTACGGCCGATTCTCGGGGTCGAGGCTTACATCGCGCCCGCCGACCGCCGGGACAGGGAAGCCATGGCCGCGAGCGAATCGGGGGACGGATACGCCTACCACTTGACGATCCTCGCCGCGACACAGACGGGCTACCGCAATCTCGTCCGGCTCGTCTCGGAGGCCTATCTGACCGGCTTCTATCACCGCCCGCGCATTGACAAGGCGCTCCTTCGCCAGTACTCGGAGGGGCTGATCGGCCTCTCGGGGTGCCTGAAGGGAGAGGTCGCCGGCGCGCTGGCCAGGGGCAACTCTGCCGCGGCCAGGAGGGCCTTTCTCGAGTACGAAGAGATCTTCGGCAAGGGCAACTTCTTCGTCGAGGTCATGGATCACGGCCTGCCGCAGCAGACCGCAATCGTGCCGGACCTTCTGCGGCTTTCCGCCGAGACGGGGGCCCCCGCCGTCGCCACCAACGACAGCCATTACCTGAACCGCGATGACGCCTTCGCGCACGAGGTACTCCTCTGCATCGGCATGGGCAAGACGCTCGAGGACGAGCGGAGGATGCGCTTCTACAACGACGAGTTCTACGTCAAGAGCCCGGACGAGATGAAGGCGCGCTTCCGGCAATGGAGCGGGGAACTGGTGAGCAAC
>WNGB01012435.1_pt1 | contig 24099 bp, 25 predicted proteins | sample 5400681 | NCBI WGS metagenome assembly WNGB01 (sample SAMN13153367, study PRJNA577476) | soil metagenome | isolation source: 115 cm soil or saprolite under grassland replicate 2 | place: USA:California | collected 2016-06-15
CTGAGCGCTGTCCATGCGCATGTCGAGCGGCGCGTCGGCCCAGTACGAGAAGCCGCGCTCGGGTCGGTCGACCTGCGGGCTGCTCAGGCCCAGATCGAACAGGATGCCCACGATGTTCCCCTCGCTCTCGGTGCTCACGATGTCGGCGAGGTCCTCGAACCCGCCCCGCACGACTCGGGCTCGTCGCCCGAACCCGTCGAGCGCCTGCCGAGCTGCTGCCACGGCGTCGGGATCACGGTCGATGCCGAGCAGGTCCACGTCTGCCCGGGCCTCGAGCACGAGGCGGGCGTGCCCGCCACCGCCGACCGTCGCGTCGACGATCAACCCCGCCGGAACCGGCGCCAGCAGCTCCACCACCTCCCGGCTCATCACCGGTTGATGCACGAACTCCGCCACCGCTTGCCCCCTCGTGTGCTCCTGGGCCTGCGACCAGCCCCCCGGACAACGTGCGCCGCTCGGATGTCTCCCCGAATCGACTCGGTTGGAAAGCGGGCGGAGTAGGGGCTCTCAACCGTGTCGCCCAGGGGGCTGGTGGCAGGCCCAGAGGACCTCACCATCGGTTGTCAACTGCTCTGGTGTTGCTGCCTTGCTGTGTGTCGCCCGGCTAGATGCCGAAATCGGGCAGGTCGTCGGATTCGTTGAGGCTCTGCTCCCCTTCCCGGTCGCGCTCCTGCCAGCGCCGGCCGTCCCAGATCTCGACCCGCGAGAAGACCCCCGCCACGACCACGTCCCGGTCGAGGCCCGCGTACTCGCGCAGGTTCTGCGGGATCGCGATCCGGCCCTGCTTGTCGGGTGTGACCTCGGCCGTGCCCGCGAAGAAGGACCGGGCGGCGTCGAGCTCCCGCGCCCCTCGCTTCGATCCCTCTCGCACCCGGTCGGCCACCTCACTGAACTCCTGTGCCGTATAGACGGAGAGACAGCCGCCCCTCCCCCTGGTCACGAAGGCGCCATCCGACAGCTGGTCGCGGTACTTCGAGGGCAGGATCACCCGCCCCTTGGCGTCCAGGGAGTGCTGGTACTCCCCGAGGAACATCTGGCTCCCTCGCCCGTCGGTTGTCGCCCCGAGGACAGCGGGTCGCTCCCCCGTCCTCCACTTTGCACCACCCTACGCCCCCATCCCCCACACGTCAACACTCTGGCGCCACATGAACCCCACGAACGGGCATGCGCCCCCACACGCAAATCAGTGGGGGCGGCGCATCGGCGGAGCGCCCTGCGGGCACCGCACCGGTCAGCCAGGTCCGCCGGACCGGCTCCGCTGATCCGGCCGAGCCCCGGCTCGCCTCGCTGCGCTCGGCTCGGGTCTTCGACCTGGGTCTCGGCCGGGCGTCGCTGGACTGTCCGGCGGACCGGCCGCCGATGCGGTGCCCCCACCGCTTTGGCGCGCGCGGCGAGGCAGCCGGTCGCCGACAGAGGCGCGGGGGTGGCGTACTTGGGGTTGGGCTAGGCGACGACGGCGCGGTCGCCGTCGGCGTGGTCACCGTTGGGGAGGTAGGGCTCCCAGAGCGGGTCGATCGACCCGACCGTGGCGATCAGCCACAAGGAGGCGTGCGGCGCCCGCGGGTGGCGCCGGAGCGCGAGCCCGCACTCCCCCGGCAGGCGGTCCTCCTTGCGGGCGTTGCAGGCGCGGCACGACGCCACGACGTTGTCCCATGTGTGCTCGCCGCCGCGCGACCGGGGCACGACGTGGTCGATGTTCTCGGCGCCGCGGTTGCAGTACTGGCAGCGGTGGCGATCGCGTGCGAAGACGGCACGCCGCGAGAGCGGGACCCGGTTCCGGAACGGCACGCGCACGAAGTGCACGAGGCGGATCACCGCGGGGATGGGCAGGACGGCGCGCTCGGAGTGGAGCTCACCGCCGTTGCGGGCGATGATCTCGGCCTTGTCCTTGAGGACGAGGACCACCGCCCTGCGCATCGGCACGACGCAGAGCGGCTCGAAGCTGGCGTTGAGCAACAGGGCTCTCCCCAAGCGTTCGAGACCTCCTTCTCCGGCGTTCGCTGCGCCGGGGGCAGCTTACCGGCGGGTGCTGCGGCGGAGACGCGTCATCTGACGACACCATTCCAGGTAGGTGATGACGTCCTGCGGCTCGGGCTCGGGATCCCCGCCGTACTGCGTCTCGAGGCGGAAGCGCACGTACGCACGATCGGGGACGGGCAGGAACGGGGGCCGCCCCCACCACCGCGGCCGGGCGAGCCGTCCCACCTGCCGGGCGGCGGTCGCCCAGAGACCGGGCCGGCGAGTGACGGCGACGACCGCACCCGTCCAGAACCGCGCCCCGCCAGTCGTGCTCGTCGACCGCACGGCGGCTGACCGTACTGCCGGTCGCGCCCGTGGGACCGCGAGGCGGGGCCGGCCGGATGGACCCACCCTTTAGGCTGATGGCCACGCCAGAGGGAGGTCGCTGTGCAGACCGCGCCGGCTCCGCGCCACACGTCGTTCGGGGCCCTGTTCGATGCGCTGCTCGCGAACGTCGAGCGGGTGATCCAGGGCAAGCGCGAGCCCGTGCGCCTCGCGCTGGTCTGCATGTTCGCCGAGGGTCACCTGCTCATCGAGGACGTCCCGGGCGTCGGCAAGACGTCGATGGCGAAGGCGATCGCCCACTCGATCGACGGGACGTGGAGCCGGATCCAGTTCACGCCCGATCTGCTGCCGTCCGACGTGACCGGCGTGTCGGTGTGGAACCGGGTGGCGAACGAGTTCGAGTTCCGGGCCGGCGGCGTGTTCGCCGACGTCGTCCTCGCCGACGAGATCAACCGCGCGTCGCCGAAGACGCAGTCGGCCCTCCTCGAGGCGATGGAGGAGCGGCAGGTGACGGTGGACTCGCACACCTACGGTCTCCCGCGGCCGTTCATGGTGATCGCGACGCAGAACCCGATCGAGCTGGAGGGCACCTATCCCTTGCCCGAGGCGCAGCTCGACCGGTTCCTGATGCGCATCCAGATGGGCTACCCGAGCCACGGCGCGGAGCGCGCCATCCTCGACACCCAGGGCGGCCACGCCCGGGTCGACGAGCTCGCGCCGGTCACGTCGGCGGCGGAGGTCGTCGCGGGGGCGCGTGCCGTCACCGATATCCACGTCGGCGACAACCTCAAGGCGTACATCGTCGACCTCGTCACGGCGACCCGACAGCACCGCGACCTCGCGTTGGGCGTCAGCCCTCGCGGCGCGCTCGCCCTGCAACGAGCGGCGCGCGCGCTGGCGGCGAGCATTGGCCGGGACTACGTCGTGCCCGACGACATCAAGCGCCTCGCGGGCGCCGTCCTCGAGCACCGGCTGCTGCTCGCTCCCGACGCCCAGCTGCGCGGGACCGCGCCCGGCGACGTCGTCCGGTCGCTCCTGGCGTCGGTGCCGGTGCCCGGCGCCACCGGCTGATCCCCTGATGCACTCGTCGCCGCGCATCCTCACCCGGCGCGGATGGAGCCTGGCCGGCGCCGCACTCGGGCTCGCGGTGGCCGGGCGCCTGCTGGGCACGGTCGAGCTCTGGATCCTCACGACGGGCATCGTGCTGCTACTGGCTACGAGCGCGATCTGGGCGCGGTCACGCAGGTACGAGCTCGTTGCGCGCCGCGCGGTGCGACCGGCGCGCTTGCACGTGGGCGGCGACGGTCGCGTCGACCTCACCCTCGCCAACAACTCCGACCGCGCGACGCCCCTCCTCACGGTCACCGACGTCTTCGACGACGGGCACCGGGCCGCCCGCTTCGTACTGCCACCCATGCCGTCGGGCGAGACCGCCCAGGCCGCGTACCGGCTCCCGACGAACCGCCGGGGGCGGTTCCGGATCGGCCCCCTCGCAGTGTCGGCGTCGGACCCGTTCGGGTTCGCGCGCCGCACCTGGACGCTGTCGACCATGACCGACGTGCTCGTGTGCCCCCGTGTGCACGACATCCTCGCCCCCCGTCAGGCCGGTGGACGGCTGGTCGCGTCGGTCGAGACCGTGCACGCGCGCGCGCAAGCCGCCGACGGCGAGGAGTTCCTCACCCTGCGTGAGTACGAGGTGGGCGACGACCTGCGCCGGGTCCACTGGCGATCGACGGCACGCGTCGGCGACTTGATGATCCGCCAGGACGAGGCCCAGTGGCGCGCCCGCGCCGTCGTGCTGCTCGACACACGCCCGGCGGCACACGACGCGGCCTCGTTCGAGACCGCAGTCGAGGCGACAGCCTCGATCGTCGACCGGCTCACGCGCATGCGCCGCCGAGTCGAGGTCCTGACCAGCAACGGTCAATCACTCGGCGCGTCCACGATGCGCTCCGGAGCGGCGGTGATGGACCTCCTGGCAACGATCGAGCCGGGCGGCGACGACCACTTCGCCGGCGTGCTGGCGTCGCTGCGAGCTCACCGCCGCGCCGCGCTGGTCGTGGCCGTGGTCGGGTCGATGGGCTCGGTCGAGCTCGACGCGCTCGGCGCCCTCACCGCCCACGGCACGGCCGTCATGGTCGGCACTCGGCCGGGTGTCGACCCGGCGCCGGCGCTCGTCACGTTGTCGGGGCTCGTCGTCGTCGACGCGGCGCGGGCACCCTTCCCGACCGCCTGGAACCAGGCAATGACCCGATGGCATCTCGCACCTCCTCCGCGCTCACCACACTCGCCCTCGCCGCGCTGAGCACGGCGGCCGCGCTGACCCTCGGTCGCGTCTTCGCGACCGGGCGGTTCGTGGTCCCGGTCGTCGGCGCGGTCCTGGTTGCGCACCTGCTGGGGTTCGTGGCTCGCACGCGCGGCTGGTCGCTGCTCGACGCGGTGTCGCTCTCGGTCTCGGGCCTGGCCGCGTACCTCATCTGGGTGCTCGCGTCGCACACGACGCTGTACGGCGTCCCGACGCTCGAGACCTTCACGGTGCTCGCCGACCGGCTCGGCAACGGGTTCCACGAGCTGCGTACGGCCGTCGTCCCCGCGCCCGCCACCGACGGTGCCGTCTTGCTCTCGGTGCTCGTCGTATGGGTCATGGCCGCCTCGGCCGACTCGCTGGCGTTCTGGCGCAGCGCCACCATCGGGGCGGTGGCGCCCGCCCTGGCGCTCTACGTGTGGGCGTCGACGCTGGGCACGGACTCGCTCGCCACCCGGACGACGGCCGGGTTCTTCGTCGCCGCGCTGCTCTTCCTCCTCTTGCAGCACCAGTCGCTGGTCGGGAGGGGCCGGGCCCGGTTCGCCGGTCGTCGTCTCCGCGCGGGAACCACGGTCATGACGATCGGCGCGGTCGCCGGCGGGATCGCAGTCGTCGGCGGGCTCGTGGTGGGGCCGGCGCTGCCCGGCGCCGACGCCGATCCGCTCATCGACGTGCGCGGGATCGGCCCGCGTGACCGCAGCTACCGGGTCGAGCCTCCGCTGGCGCGCATCGGCGAGAACTTCAACAGCAACGGCCGCAGCGAGGTCTTCACGGTCCGTTCCCCGCGCGAGGAGTACTGGCGCGTCGCTGCGCTCGACACGTATGAGAGCACGAACGGGGGCCAGTGGACGCTCACCGCCCAGGGCGCGGGCCAGGTGCAGGAGGGCCTCCACGGGACGGTCGACAGCAACATGCTCCGCCAGGAGTTCCACGTCACCGGGCTCGGGGACCGGTGGCTGCCGGCGGCGTACGAGCCGGTGCAGCTCGAAGGGGGCGACGACCCGCTCGTCGTGAAGGCATCCAGCACGCTCGTCGCCAACCGCGCCGACGTCCGCGACCTCACCTACACCGTGAGCTCGCGGGTACCGCCCGGCCCGACCGAGCTCACGGACGGGCAGATCGCCGGCACCGACGCTCCACTCCCACCTCAAATGCGCAGCGACACGAAGCTGCCGAACGACTTCCCGTCGGACGTGCGGGAGAAGGCGCAAGCGATCACCGCCATTGCCGCGACGCCCTTCGACCGCGCCCACGCCTTGGAGCAGTTCTTCCTCGATCCCACGCAGGGCTTCCAGTACTCGCTCGACGTCGATCTCGGGCCTGACGCGCAGAGCCAGAGCGCGATCAGCCAGTTCCTGCAGAACCGCACCGGGTTCTGCGTGCAGTTCGCCAGCAGCTTCGCGGCGATGGCGCGCGCCGTCGGCCTTCCCGCGCGGGTCGCGGTCGGCTACACGCCGGGCCGGTACGACAGCATCTCCCGCACGTACCGCGTCACGTCCGAGGACGCGCACGCGTGGGGCGAGGTGTGGCTCGCCGGCGTGGGTTGGACGCGATTCGAGCCCACCCCGGCGAGCGACCTCCCCGGTGGCAGCCGCCTCCCCGGCGCCACGCCGGCAACCGCCCCTTCGGGCCCCACCGCGTCCGCGCCGGCCACGACGGCACCTGCGGGCTCCGCCCCGACGACCGCGCCCGAGATCCCCGCGCCGCGCGGCACGGCACAGGTCGCGATCGACGAACCCACGGGCGGACACAGCCGCGGCGGCTTCACCTTCAGTTGGTGGTTCGCGCTCGTGCTGGTGCTCGGCGCGGTGGGAGGCGCCATAGCGGTCGCGGTCGTCATCGTGCTCGCCAAGCGGCGGCGCCGGCGCCACCGGCAGGCCCGCGCCGACCCGTCCGCTGCGATCACGGGCGCATGGGAGGAGGTGCTGGACCGGTTGGGTGAGGTCGGCATCGAGCGCCGACCGGCGCGCACGCCACTCGAGCTCGCCGACTTCGCCCCCGAGTCGGTCCCCGACGAGGCGGCCGTTCCGTTGCGCCGTCTCGCCGAGACGTACACCGCGGCGCGCTACGGCACGGCGGCCCCTGATGCCGAGATCGTCCGCCAAGCCTGGCGCGACGTGAAGTCGGTCAGCTCGGCGTTGCGGGCCGACGCCGGAATACGCGAGCGATGGCGTCGCCGCCTCGACCCGACGCCGCTTCGCCGGTAGTCGCGACCTCGTCTCCGGCCGGCTCGGCGTCACGCAGCCCGTTCACGAACGCCCGGCGCTCGGCGTTGAAGGCGCGTACCTCGGCTTCCACTTCGGCGGTGACGCGGTCCACGGCGACGAACAGCGCCAGTTGCCCGCGGCGGAGAGCGTCGAGGACCTGACCGTCGGTGCGGCACGCCCACACCGACTCGCCGTCGGTGACGATGGACAGCGCCGCGACGTCCTCACCGGATTCGACGAGGTACCCGAGAGCGCGACGGATGCGGCCGAGGCTGAGGCCGGCGTCCAGGAGCGAGGCGACGACGCGCAGGGCGACGAGGTCCCGAAACGTGTACCGGTGCGAGCCACCGGGCAGCGGCACGATGAGCCCGATCCGCTCCCACGAGCTGAGCTGGGAGAGCGTGCAGTTGGTCAGCCGGGCGGCCTGCGCCGCCGTGAATCCCACGGCGCCCCGGCGATCAGGACGGGTCGTCGCGGCGCCAGCGCTCACGCCAGCGGCGGCCGGCGTTGCCGAACACGTTCTTGAGCGCGCCGGTCCGCATCGAGCTGGTGAGGTTCTCGAGCCCCGCCTTGCCGAGCTTCCGCACGTTGCGCTCGATGACGAGCGCGCACGCCAGCATGATCAGGAAACCGACCACGCCGAGGAGGAGCACCTGGGTGAACGTGAGCACCAGCAGGGCGAGGCCGGCGACGAGCCCGACGACGGCCCATTTGATCGCCCGGGCGGAGTGGCGGTACAGGGTCGTCTCGGAGACCTCTTGGACCAGCCGGGGGTCGGTCTCGGTGAGGTTGGCCTCGATCTCCTTGAGGATCCGCTGCTCGTCTTCCGAGAGGGGCATGCCCGTCGCCTCTACACCCTGTGCTCCGCCGAAATGCGGGGCAGCTTCATTGTCGCGCGCGGTCCAACCCCCCTCAACGCGCCTGCGTTCCCGACGACGCATGATCGCCATACCGCGGCAGAGATCACACCGCCACGGGTCGACCACCTGTCGAGGCGGACTGGTACGCCCGTTCGACGAGACGGTGGGCCGCGAGCGCGATCTCGACGTCGGGATGCCCGCGGGCGTCGGAGCCGTCGCGAGCGAGCGCGTCGAGGAACGCCTTGCTCGGCTCGGCGTATTGCGCCAGCGGCTTGGCGAGCACCTCGGGCACCGTGAACCGATTGATCCACTCCGGCGGTGTGGCGTCGACGAGCTCCTCGCCCGTGCTCGTCTCGACGTGCAGCGGCCCGAGGTAGTCGTCCTCGGTCCACAGCATCGCCTCCTCGCAGAACACCTCGAGCCGGCGCCGCGAGCCGCGGCTCAGGATCTGGTGCCACACGCTCACGATCGTCGCTGTCGAGCCATCGGCGAATCCGAACGTGAGCGTCGTGGCGTCGTCGATGCCGCGGTGCTCGAACAGCGACGCGGTACGCGCGCGCACGTCACGGGGCTCGCCGAGGGGCGTCCCGAGGATCCAGCGGAGCACGTCAACGTCGTGGATCGAGTGCTCCAGGAGGGTGCCGCCGCCGGCCCTGGCCACGTCGGCGCGCCACGCGGACGCGTAGAGACCCTGGATCGGGAAGTACTGGTCGTCTCGCAGCACCGTGGCCAACGGACGGCCGTAGCGCCACCCAGGCGCTCGGCGTCCGCAAGGCTCGGCGCCAACGGCTTCTCGCAGAAGACGGCGCGTGACTGCTCGCACGCCGCCAGCACGGCCTCGAGATGCGCTGCCGTCCAGGTGCACACCCAGACGACGTCGACGTCCCCGACGAGCTCCTCGAGGTGCGCGCAGGGACGGGCGTCGTGGTGGCGGGCGAGCCCGGCCGCGCGTTCGCCATCGATGTCGTACGTCGCCACCACACCGGCGTCGATCAGGCCGGCGTCGCCGAGCTGACGGAGCGCGAACGAATGCACGGTGCCAATGTGCCCGCATCCGACGAGCCCGATGCGGATCACGCGGGCTCGGGCCCCGGGTCGGGCGCGGAGTCCGCGGGCTCGACGAGCGCGGCGGGACCGACCGCGTCCGCACCGAAGCGTCGCCGGACGGCGTCCTTCGACTGCTCGACTGCTCGTTGCCGGCTGCGGGCGTCGCGCCGGGGTTCTTCACGACCGTCGGCGTCGCTGTCCGGAGTGTCGAGCGCCAGCCGACCTTGCGCGCCAGCGTCGTCGATCTCGTCGAGCTGCTGCATCGCCACGCCGAGCAGACGGAAGCCGTCGTCGACCTCCACCGCGTCGAGGAGCTCGCGGGCGACGGACGCGATCTCGGGTGCCATGTCGGTCGGCTCGGGCAGCGTGCGCGACCTGGTGATGGTCCGGAAGCTCGCGTACCGGAGCTTGAGCTGCACGGTGCGCCCTACGAGGTGCGCGTGGCGCATGCGCTCGGCGACGCCCTCCGACATGCGGAGCACCTCGCGCTGCAACGCAGCGCGGTCCGAGATGTCGGTCGGGAACGTCTCCTCGTGTCCGACGGACTTCGTGACGCGATCCGGTTGCACACCGCGGTCGTCGCGGTTCCACGCGAGCGCGTGCAGGTGCCGCCCGTGCGAGTCGCCCACTGCGTGCACGAGCGTGTCTTCCGGAACGGCGGCGAGATCGCCGATCGTGCGCACGCCGAGCTGCTCGAGCCGGCGGCGGGTCGCCGGCCCCACGCCCCACAGGCGGCTCACGTCGAGCGGGTGCAGGAACGCCAGCTCAGTACCCGGTTCGACGACGATCATCCCGTCCGGCTTGGCCTGCTCGCTGGCGAGCTTGGCGACGTGCTTGGTGGTCGCCACCCCGACCGACGCCGTCAATCCCGTCTCGTTGTCGATGCGCTCCCGAAGCGCGGCCGCGATCTCGCGGCCGTTTCCGTGCAGGCGCCGCGCTCCGGCGATGTCGAGGAACGCCTCGTCGAGCGCGATGGGCTCGACCAGCGGCGTCACGTCGCGCAGGATCGCCATCACCTCGCGGCTCGCTTCGCCGTAGGCGTCGAAGCGCGGGGCGAGAAACACGGCGTCCGGGCACGCCCGTCGGGCGCGGCCCATGGGCATGGCCGAGTGGATCCCGAACCGGCGCGCCTCGTAGCTCGCGGCGGCCACCACCCCCCGCCGACCGAGCCCTCCGACGACGACCGGCCGGCCGCGGAGACTCGGGTCCGCGAGCTGCTCGACCGACGCGTAGAACGCGTCGAGATCGACGTGGAGGATGGTGGGCTCAGTCGCGGACACCACCGTCGCGGTCGGTGCGCGTCACCTCGAGCGCGGCGCGCGCCGTGCCCCGCACCTCGTAGCAGTAGCGGCGAACGCTCTCGGGCCCCCACGGTTGGGCGAGCCAGTCGGCAATCGGCTCACCGACCCACGGGTGACAGCGTTCGAGCATCTCGCCCGCATCGGCCGTGGCGACGAACGCGGCCTCGACCACGATGCCATCGGGGTCGGCCACCTGAACGTCGCCCTCGTAGTCGATGGCGCGGTGCACCTCGCAGCGCATGACCCAACCCAGGTCGGGCGCGACCGCCTCGACCTCGTAGAGCGGCCCTTCCCATCTCGTGACGCGCAGACCGGTCTCCTCTTCCACCTCACGTGTCAGGCCCGCGAGCACGGAGCCGTCCTCGGCGTCGATCACGCCGCCCGGCGTGCTCCAGTCCTCGTGACCGCCTCGCCGCTGGTTGCGCACGAGGAGCAACCGGCCGTCGGACTCGACGAGCGCGCCGGCGACGACCCACTCACGCACGGTCTCCGCCACGGCCTCAGTGTGGCACGCGCATGGTTCCGCAGCCGCCGCCCGCCATACCATCGCCGTCCCATGGGCGACGAGCCGCCGAGCAACGGTGCGGGCGAGTCGGGTGAGCCGGGCGATCCGCTCGTCCCGTCCGGACTCCCGTCACGCGGCGCGTACGTCCTCGCGTTCCTCAGCGTGGTGCTCGCGGGCGCGTTCGGGGGGATCATCGGATACGGCCTCGTCGACGTGGGGTGCAGCGGCGACTGCGGGCTCGCGGTGGTCGCCGGGCTCGCGGTCGGGGCGGTGATCGGCGCCAGCGGCGTCGGCATCGTGGCCGTGCTCGTCTTGCGCGCGATGGCCGAGTGGCAGCGAGGCGGCAAGCGCGCCCGCTAGATCTTTTGGCGTCAGCTACACCCCTTATGCGCACGTGGCTGACGCCAAAGCAGCTCTGGACGGCCGCTGTCGCCTGCTCCTGAGCGCTACCAGGTGAGCTCGAGGGCCTGCCGCATGGTCGCTTCGAACGTCGCGTCGTCCATCGAATTGCGCGCCGCGAGCACCATCTCGGCATCGGCGCCGACGGGCCAGCGCAGCTTGTCGTCCTTGCCCTCGACCGCGTCGGCGATCACCTGCGCGACCGGCTCTGCGCCCGCCGGCGAGTCGTCGCCCCGAAGCTTCTCGAACGCGACGGACCACTCACGGTCGAGCTGGTCGTACGGTGGCTCGTCGAGGCCGAAGCGCGGCTCCTTGCCCTGGAACTCGGTCTCGAAGTATCCGGGCTCGATCAGGGCGACGCGGATCCCGAAGTGCCCGACCTCGTAGTGCAGCGCCTCGGAGATCGCTTCGAGCGCGTGCTTCGTCGCTGCGTACGCGCCACCGATCGGGCCCGTGACCAGCCCCGCGAGCGAGGTGACGTTGACGATCGTCCCGCTCCCCCGCTCGCGCATCTGGGGCAACACGGCCTGCATCATGCGGACGGCGCCGAGGACGTTCGTCTCGAACATCCGTCGGATCTCGTCGACCGGCACGCGCTCGATCGGCGCCTGGATCCCGAAGCCCGCGTTGTTCACCAGCGCGTCGACCTGCCCGACAGCGGCCATCACGTCCGCCACCGAGGCGTCGTCATCGACGTCGAGGCGGAGCCGCTGCGCGACGTCGAGATCCTCGAGCGTCTCGGGTCGGCGCGCCGTCGCGATCGCCTCGTGGCCTCGCTTCGTCAGCTCGATCGCGCTGGCGCGACCGAACCCGGTCGAGCAGCCGGTGATGAGAACCCGTGCCATGTGTCTCCCCTGCTCCGAGGAACTGAGCTTCGCTCAGCTCCGCCGTCTGCTTATCCGTGCGCGACACCGGCGAGCGTCTTGAGCACGCGCTCGAGGTCGGCGTCGTCGACGTCCTTGTGGGTCGCGAACCGTACCGTGCGGGCGTCGATCGTGCCTGCGCCGATCCCGTCGGCCGCGAGCCGCTCGAGGAGGTCGGCCGGAAGTCGTTCCGCTTCGGCACAAACAATGTTCGTCTCGACGGCGTCGGGATCGACGGAACCCGGCCAGAGGTCGACGACCGCTTCGGCAAGACGGCGCGCGCGCCGGTGGTCGTCGGCCAGGCGATCGATCATCGAGTCGAGCGCGACGAGCCCGGCGGCCGCGATCACACCCGCTTGCCGCATCGCACCGCCGAGGCGCTGACGGTGCTCACGCGCGGCCGCGATCACGTCGCGCGGTCCACACAGCACCGAGCCCACCGGCGCGCCGAGCCCCTTCGAGACGCAGAACATGGCGGCCGTCGCCGGCGCGACGAGCTGCGCGGCGGGTACGCCGAGCGCGATCGATGCGTTCCAGATGCGTGCCCCGTCGCAGAAGAGCGGGATGCGCTGCGGTTCTCCCACCGTCGCGACCGCCCGCACTTCGTCGACGCGCCACGGCCGGCCGCACGCCGCCATGTGCGTGTTCTCGATCGCGACGAGCGACACCGCTGCCGAGTGATGGCCGCCGTCCTCGATGGTGTCGGCGAGCGCGTACGGGTCGAGGAGCCCGTCGTCGTCGGGAAATGGATGCATCTGGACGGCCGAGTTCCACGCCGCCGCCCCCGCCTCGTAACGGAACACGTGCGCGCGTACCGCGCACAGCACCTCGGTGCCGGGACGGGCGAGGACGCGCAACGCGAGCTGGTTCGCCATCGTGCCCGTCGGGACGTACAGAGCGGCTTCCTTCCCGAGGAGCTCGGCGGCGCGTGCCTGGAAGCGGTTGACCGTCGGGTCCTCGCCGTACACGTCGTCGCCGACCTCGGCGTCGGCCATGGCGCGGCGCATCTCCGGCGTCGGCGTGGTGACCGTGTCGGACCGGAGGTCGATCCGCCCGTCCGGAGAAGGCATACCCGCGAGAGTACGTGCCCGTCAGTCCTGCTCGATCGGGCGGATCAATCCCTCCTGGATCACCGTGATCGCGAGCGTGCCGTCGCGACAGAAGATCGACCCTTGCGCGAGGCCACGCGCGCGCGAGGCCGACGGGCTGGTCTGGTGGTACAGGAGCCAGTCGTCGGCCCGGAACGGGCGGTGGAACCACATCGCGTGGTCGAGGCTGGCGATCATGTACTGCTGCTCGCGGTAGGAGATCGCGTGGGGGAACATCGCGGTGTCGAGGAGCGTGAGGTCCGACGCGTAGGCGACGACGCACTCGTGGATGAGCGGGATCTCCGGCAGCTCGCCGTTCGAACGGATCCACACGTCCTGCTCCGGCTCCCGCGGGGACGGATCGAGCCAGCGGGGATCGTTGACGGGACGCGAGTCGATGGGACGCTCACGAACGAGCCACTGCGCGAGGTCCGGCCCGAGCCGCTCGAGATACGGCTCGACGCGCTGGTGCCAGGTCGGGAGCGCGTCTGGGTCGGGCACGTCGGGCATCGGCATCTGGTGGTCGGGGCCGCGCTCGGCGATCTGGAACGACGCCGCCAGGTTGAAGATCGCGCGACCGTGCTGGATCGCGACGACCCGACGGGTCGTGAAGCTCTTGCCGTCGCGGATGCGGTCGACCTCGTACACGATCGGGATGTTCGGGTCACCCGGGCGCAGGAAGTACGCGTGGAGCGAGTGCACCGGGCGGTCGTCGTCGACGGTACGGCCGGCGGCCACGAGCGCCTGCGCGGCCACCTGCCCGCCGAACACCCGCTGACGGTCTTCGTGCGGGCTCAGCCCGCGAAAGAGATTGACCTCGAGCGCCTCGAGCTCGAGCAGTGTGAGCAGCTCGTCGAGCGCGGTCCCCAAAATTCCTCCTGCCGGCGTCGCAAGCTCCGGCTCTCTACCCCTGGTCGCGGTCGCAAGCTCCCGCTTTGCAGCGGCAGTCGGCGAAGCCGCTGCCGCTGCGGGCGACGGTCGGCAAAACCCCCCGTCGCCGCGGAAGCGGATGCTAGGCGTGCGCTGACTCAGCCGAAGAACACGCTGGCGACGTCGTAGAGCTTCCGGTCGATGGTCTTGAGCTCGCGCACGCCTTCCTCGATCGGCACCCGGATGATGTCCGTCGCGAGCAACGCGACCATCACGCCGAACTCGCCCTCGTTCACCGAGTCGATGGCCTCGATGCCGAACCGGGTGGCGAGGACCCGGTCGTACGCGGTCGGGGTCCCGCCTCGCAGCACGTGCCCCAGCATCGTGACGCGGGTCTCGAAGCCGGTCCGTCGCTCGATCTCGGGCGCCAGGTCGTTGCTGATCCCGCCCAGGCGCGCGTGCCCGAACTCGTCGACCTCAGCCGACTGGAGCGCCATGGTCCCTTCGACGGGCACCGCGCCCTCGGCAACGACGACGATCGAGAAGTTGGCGCCCCGGCGGTGCCGGTGCTGGATCCGATCGCACACGTCGCCGATGTCGAACGGCTCCTCCGGCACGAGGATGATGTCGGCGCCGCCCGCGATCCCGGAGTACGTGGCAATCCAGCCGGCGTGCCGGCCCATCACCTCGACGACCATGACCCGGTCGTGGCTCTCGGCCGTCGTGTGCAGACGGTCGATGGCGTCGGTGGCAATCTGCACCGCCGTGTTGAACCCGAATGTGAAGTCCGTCGCCGACAGGTCGTTGTCGATCGTCTTGGGCACGCCGACGAGGTTCACGCCGTCAGCGCCCAGCTTGGCGGCGACGCCGAGCGTGTCCTCGCCGCCAACCGGGATCAGCGCGTCGATCCGCTCGCGCTGGATGGTGTCGTGTACTCGTGCGACGCCGTCCTCGGTCTTGTACGGGTTCGTGCGCGAGCTCCCGAGAATCGTGCCCCCGCGGTGCAACAGGCCGCGCGTGTTCGCGGTCGTGAGGTCGACCGTGTCGCACTCGATCACCCCGCGCCAGCCGTGACGGAACCCGACGAGGTTGTGCCCGTAGACGCCTTCGCCTTTGCGCACCACGGCTCGGATCACCGCGTTGAGACCCGGGCAGTCACCGCCCCCGGTGAGAACGCCGATCCGCATCTGCACCTCCGCCACCGCGTCTCCCTTCTTCCGGGAGCCTTGTCCATCCTGCCGCAGCGGCGGCGAGACGCGGAAGGCCCGAAGTCGGCCAGTAGCCTTTCGCTGCGTTCAGGGAGTGGAAAGGACGCCGTGAACCGCAAGCACGTGCGCGAGCAGATCGTCGCCGCCACGAGGCCGTCACTGACCAGCGGCGAGTTCATCAGCTCGTGCGGCCCGGTGTGGGCGACGGAGTGCGGCGGACGGGTCCCACTCCTCTTCCGGGGCCGCTCGCTGCATTACGTCGCCGTCACCGACCAGCGGCTCATCCTGTTCCGTGCGCCGGGTCGGCGCCGTGCGATCCGGCCCCGCCACATGCTCATGGCCAAGCGGCATTCGACGTTCACGCTCGACAAGACCCGCCGCTTCGGGCCGATGCTGCAGCTGCTGGTCCGCGACGCCGGCGGCCGACACATCGCCCTCGAGTTCCGACCGCGCGACCGCAAGGTCGGCCTCGAGCTCGCGTCCTTGCTCGGCTGGGGGCGACGGCAGCTCCCACGCGGCGACGTGTGATCGCCGAGTGAGCGTCTGTCTCGCGATCGACGCCGGCACGACCGGCGTGCGGGCGTACGCGGTGGACGACTCGGGCCGACCCGTCGGCTGGTCGTACCGCGAGTTCCCCCAGTACTTCCCGCAGCCCGGGTGGGTCGAGCACGACCCCGAAGAGATCTGGGCCGCGACCACCGAGACGCTCGCCGAGGCGCGGGCGAAGCTCGAGGCCGACGGGTTGACCATTGCGACGATCGGCATCACGAACCAGCGCGAGACGGCAGTGGTCTGGGACCGGCGCACCGGCCTTCCCCTGCACCGGGCGATCGTCTGGCAGGACCGCCGCACGGCCGGCCGCTGCGACGAGCTGCGCGCGGCGGGCCACGAGCCCCTCGTCCGTGAACGCACCGGGCTCGTGCTCGATCCGTACTTCTCCGCGACCAAGCTCGAGTGGCTCCTCGCGCGCGGAGGTGTGCCTGCGGGACCGGACCTCGCCTTCGGGACCGTGGACACGTGGATCCTCTGGCGGCTGACGGGTGGGCCCGACGGCGACGTGCACGCCACGGATCCGTCGAACGCCAGCCGCACGCTCCTCTACGACATCGATGCGGGCCAGTGGTCCGACGAGCTGTGCGCCCTGTTCGGCGTGCCGCGCGCGTGCCTGCCCGAGGTCCGTCCCAGCAGCGGGCGCTTCGGCGTGACGAACCCGGAGCACGCGGCCGGTCTCGAGGTACCCGTGAGCGGCATCGCCGGCGACCAGCAGGCGGCGCTGTTCGGGCAGGCGTGCTTCGAGACCGGGATGACGAAGAACACGTACGGCACGGGCTCGTTCGTGCTCATGAACCTCGGGCCGTCACATCCGCCGCCGACCGAGGGGTTGCTCACGAGCGTCGCGTGGGACCTCGGAGGCGCGGTCACCTATGCGATGGAAGGCGCCATCTTCGTCACCGGCGCCGCGATCCAGTGGCTGCGCGATGAGCTCGGCGTCATCGGCGACGCGGCCGAGACCGGCCCGCTCGCCGCCAGCGTCCCGGACAGCGGCGGCGTCGTCTTCGTCCCCGCGTTCACCGGGCTCGGCTCACCGTGGTGGGACTCGTACGCGCGCGGGTCGGTATTCGGCCTCACGCGCGGCTCCGGTCGCGCGCAGATCGTCCGCGCCGTGGTCGAGGCGATGGCCTGGCAGACCCGCGACGTCGTCGATGCGATCACCGCTGCCGCCGGTACCCCGATCAGCGAGCTGCGCGTCGACGGGGGCGCGAGCGTGATGGACGTGTTGTGCCAGTTCCAGGCCGACGTCCTCGGCGTCGCCGTGCGGCGTCCGACCGTGCAGGAGACGACCGCGCTGGGTGCCGCCTACCTGGCCGGCTTGGCCGAGGGCGTGTGGGCGTCCCCGACGGAGGCCGCCGCGAGCTGGGCCGAGGAGTCGGTGTTCGAGCCCTCGATGCCGGGCGACGACGTCGCCCGCCGGTACGACGAGTGGCATCGCGCCGTCGAGCGCGCCCGGGGCTGGGCGCCCCAGGACGCGTGAGCGCTACGCGACGGCCGCTTGATCGAACGTCGCGATCGGGACGGGCTCGACCGGGACGTCCTCGGCCTTCTTCGTGGCGTACGTGTCGACGTACTCGTAGCCGGACAGCTCCCGGAGCTCGAACATCACCTCGTCCGTGATCTGACGAAGCACCATTCGGTCCTGCTCGCGGCCGGCGTATCGGTCCACCGTGACCGGCGTGCCGAACGTGATGCTCACTGTCCGGAACAGTCGCGGCAGCTTGCGGCCGATCGGGTTGATCTCGTCGGTGCCCGTCATCCCCACCGGCACGATCGGCGCGCCGGTGCGCAACGCCAGGCGCGCCACACCGGTGTGCCCGCGGTGGAGATTCCCGTCCCGGGTGCGCGTCCCCTCGGGGTAGATCCCGAAGACCTGCCCGCGCTCGAGCACGTCGGTCGCGGACGCAAGCGCGCGCTCACTGGCGCTCCCGCCCTCGCGGCGAATCGGGATCTGCCCGACGCCGCGGAAGAACCACGCGGTCTTCTTGTCGTCGAAGTACTCGGCCTTGGCCACGAACGTGACTCGGCGCCGGATCACCAGCGGGAGGAACAGCGAGTCCATGAACGACCGGTGGTTGGCCGCGAGGATGACGGGCCCCTGGGGCGGCACGCGGTCGCGACCCTCGATCCGTACCCGATAGAAAAGGCGCAGGATCGGGGTGAGGATCGCCTTGATGATCCAGTAGAGCACCGCTCCCCCCCTCGACCGCGCGGCGGCGGGCTGAAGCCTACGTGACGGTCGGAGTCGAACGTTCTTGACCAAATAGTCAAGTGCTCGTACCCTCCCGGCCGGCGACGGCGGCGGCTTTGCCGACCGTCGTCGCAAAGCCGGAGCTCGCGACGGCGATGGAGGAACATGCGGCGGAAGCTCACGCAACGGGGCAAGGAGCGCCGGCTCCAGCTCATGGACCACGCGGCCAAGCTCTTCGCCGAGCGCGGGTACCACCCCACCTCCGTTGCCGACATCGTCGAGAGCCTCGGCGTCGGCAAGGGCGTCTTCTACTGGTACTTCTCCTCGAAGGAGGAGCTCCTGTCCGAGATCCTGCGCGAGGCGCATCAGGACCTGCGCCGCCGGCAGCAGCAGGCCATCGTCGATGAGCCCAACCCGGTCGAGCGCATCGAGCTGGGGATCCGCGCCACGATCAACTGGTTCCTCGAGCACCGCCGGTACTTCACGCTGTTCCAGTTCGCAGCCAGCGATGAGCGGTTCGCGCCGGTGCTACGTCGCAACCACGACGTCGCGATCGCCGACGCGGTCCGTCACATCAAGGAAGCCATCGTCGACGGGCTCATTGCCGACCAACACCCCGAGATGCTCGCCGAGGCGATCTTCGGCACCATCAACCAGCTCACCCACACCTACCTCTTCGAGCGCAGCGAGCCCGTCGAGCGCACCGCCGACGCCACCGTCAGCTTCTGCCTCCACGGCCTCGTCGGGAAGTAGCACGCGCCGCCGCCGGTGAGTCGCTACGGCGGGCGGCGGCGGTCAGTCGCCGACGACGACTTACGCAACCGTGGAGGAGGAGGCGATCTCGGCCGCCGCCGCCCGCACCCGCCGATGCGTCCGGCGCCGCCGCCCGCCTACCCAAGTTTCGTAAGGGCGCGGCGGATGCCGCGGACGGCCTGGCCGATGCGCTGCTCGTTCTCGACGAGAGCGAAGCGCACGAACCCTTCGCCACCGGGACCGAAGCCGACCCCGGGTGAGACCGCGACCTTGGCTTCCGGTACGAGCATCTTGGCGAACTCGAGGCTGCCCATCTCCTCGTAGGGCGGGGGAATCGGCGCCCACACGAACATGGTTCCGCGCGGCCGCTCGACCTCCCATCCTGCGCGCGCGAGGCCGTCGATCAGCGAGTCGCGCCGTCCGCGGTACGCGCGGTTGACTTCGAGGGGATAGTCGGGCGCTTCGTTCATCGCGACGATCGACGCGATCTGGATGGGCTGGAACGTTCCGTAGTCGAGATAGCTCTTCAGCTTGGCCAGCGCGGCCACGACCTCTTCATTGCCGAGGAGGAACCCCATGCGCCACCCGGCCATCGAGAACGACTTCGTGAGCGTGTACAGCTCGACGGCCACCTCGGTCGCGCCCGGGACCTGCAGGATCGACGGCGGCTCGTAACCGTCGAAGCCGAGGTCGGCGTAGGCGAAGTCGTGCACGAGCAGCACATCGTGGCCCTTCGCGAACTCGACCATGCGCGTCATGAACTCGAGGTCGACGCATGCGGTCGTCGGGTTGTGCGGGAAGGACAGGACGATCACCCGGGGGCGGGGCCACGACTGCTCCCACGCCGCGAGGAGGTTGACGAAGAAGTCCTCCTCGGGACCGAGACGGACGTGGCGCACCTCGGCGCCGGCGAAGATCGGCCCCCAGATGTGGATCGGGTACGACGGGCTCGGCACGAGCGCGGCGTCGCCCGGCCCGAGCAGGGTCCACATGAGGTGGGAGTACCCCTCCTTGGCGCCGATGGTGGTGCAAGCCTGCGTCTCCGGGTCGAGGTCGACGCCGAACCGGCGCCGGTACAGGTCGGCGACGGCGAGGCGCAGCTTCGGGATGCCGCGGCTGGCCGAGTAGCGGTGGTTGCGCGGGTTGCGGACCGCCTCGCACAGCTTGTCGACGGCGACGGGCGGGGACGGGATGTCGGGATTGCCGAACCCGAGGTCGATGACGTCCTCGCCGCCACGCCGCGCGTCCATCTTCAGCGCGTCGATCGTGGCAAAGACGTACGGCGGGAGCGCGTTGATGCGCCGGAACTCCACGGAAGTCGACGGTACCAGGCGGTCTCCGCGGCCTCCGGTATGGTTTTGCCGCGATGCCGCCGATCGACGCCGTGTTCCTCGATGTCGGCGGCGTGCTCGTCCTTCCGGATCACGAGCGGATCGCGGGCGCGCTCGCCCGGGCCGCGGGCGTGGCCGCGCTGACTGAGTTCACCGAAGGGGATCGGGAGATCTGGGTCGCGTACAACCGCGCGTACGCGCGTGCGTGCGACGTGCCGGAAGACGCGGTCGACGACACCGTCGAGCACCTCTTGAACGAGTTCGCGACGGGCGAGGTGTGGGACCGGACCATCCCCGGGACGACCGACGCGATGCGCGAGCTGGCCGGTCTCGGTGTTCCGATGGCCATCGTCTCGAACGCGGACGGGAACTGCGAGCAGCGCTTGCGCGACGCTGCGATCTGTCAGGTCGGGCCGGGCGAGGGCGTGCACGTGGCGACGATCCTCGACTCGACCGTGGTCGGCGTGGCGAAGCCGGACCCACGCATCTTCGATCTTGCGCTCGAGGTGCTCGACGTCGCGCCCGAGCGCGTCATCCACGTGGGCGACACGCCCGGTGCCGACGTCGAAGGCGCGCTCGCCGCCGGCGTGCACCCGGTGCTCATGGACCCGTACGACTTCCATCCCGACCTCGACGTCGAGCGAGTCACGTCGTTGTCCGAGGTGGTCGAGCTCGTCCGGGCCCGCCAGGCCGCCTGAGCGACGACACACCGGTCGCGCCGACGGTGCGCCGGGTACGCTCCCCCGTCGCCGTTCGACCCGGAAGACGACCGTATGCCTCGTTTCGTCCGCGCCTGGACGCTGATCGCCCTGGTCACCGCCGCCGCGCTGGTGGCGTGCTCGAGCGGCTCCGACTCGAAGAAGGCGAAGCCGAAGTCCTCGACGGCCGCGACGACTACCACGACCACCACCACCGCGACCTCGGCGGCGCCCACCACCGCGAGCAAGGATCCCGCCTCGTGCATCCGCGGGAATTTCCGCTTCACCCGGATGGACTACGACGGCCCGGTGAACACCCAGTTCGGGCCGACCGTGATCATGGGTGGCATCGGCGGCCGTCGCATCGAGCTGAAGCCCGACAACACGTTCCATTTCACCGACGACGGCTCCGACAAGGTGCAGTTCTCGTTGCTCGGGAACCCTCCGACCAACGGCACCGCCGTCCTCAAGGCCCAGTCGGACGGATCGTTCGTCCCGACCGCACAGACCGCGAACTTCAACATCACTGCATTGAGCGGCACGCTCGTGCTCACGCTCCAGAACGGGTCGATGGTCAACATCCCGCTCCCACCCGACGGGACCGGGGTCAAGGAGACCTTCGGGATCAACGGCGACGCGACCTACATGTGCCAGGGCAACACGGTCACGTTCCGGTTCCCGACGCTGACGATCGCCCTGGAACGAGCCTGACGGCCGAGCCTCCGCTCAGCTCTCCACCGGTGTGAACCGAACGGGCATGTGCTTGATGCCGTTGATCAGGTTCATGTGGAGCCGCTCGACGGGACCGGTGAGCTCCATGTCCGGCAGGATCGGCAGGAGCTCCTCGAACATGCAGTTGATCTCGTAGCGGGCGAGGTTGGCGCCGAGGCAGAAGTGCGGACCCCGACCACCGAACGCGACGTGCTCGTTCGGTTCGCGGTCGACGTCGAAGGTGTGCGGTTCGGGGAACTGATCGGGGTCGCGGTTGGCGGCCGGGTACCACAGCGTGACCTTGTCGCCCGCCTTGATCGAGACGCCACGGATGTCCGTGTCGCGCGTCGCCGTGCGACGGAAGTAGTTGACGGGGCTGACGTACCGCAGCATCTCCTCGACCGCGACGGCGAGACCGTCGGGTGCATCCAGGAGCTGCGCGCGCTGGTCGGGATGCTCGATGAGCGCCAGCGTCCCGCCCGTGATGAGGTTGCGGGTGGTCTCGTTGCCGGCGACCGCGAGCAAGAGAAAGAAGACGTTGAACTCGAGGACGCTGAGCTTCTCCCCGTCGACCTCGCCCGTCAGCAGGAGCGTGACGATGTCCTCGCCGGGATCCGCCAGCCGCTCCTCCGCGAGGTTTTGCGCGTACGCGTACAACTCGGCCGCGACCTCCTGCACGTCGCTGTCGGCCCCGTATTCGGGATCCTCGGCACCGACCATCCGGTTCGACCACTCGAAGACCTTGTGACGATCCTCTTGCGGCACGCCGATCAGCTCGGCGATGACGATGAGCGGCAGATCGGCTGCGACCTCGGTGACGAAATCGATCTCGCCCTGCGGCGCGGCGCGACCCACGATCTCTTTCGCCGCCGCGCGCACCTTCTCTTGTATGGACCGGATGTGCCGCGGCGTGAACATCCGGCTCACCAGCTGGCGGAGGCGCGTGTGTCGCGGCGGGTCCTGGTTGATCATCATCAGCCGCGTGCCCTCGTCGACCGGTCCGATGAACGCGCCGCCCTCGTACGACGAGAACGTCTCGGGGTCACGTTCGACCGCCATGACGTCGTCCCACTTGGTCAGCGCCCAGAAGCCGGGGCCGTCGAGCTCGACGTGGTCGATCCATGCCACAGGGTGCTCGCGGCGGAGGAAGTCGAAGTACTCGTGGGGCGGGCCGCCGACGAAGGTGCGCCCGTCGGCGAGGTCGACGTCCGTGATGTCCATTTCGTACAGGCTAGCGGCGAACCGGCCCAAGTTAGAATCCGTTCTAGTTTCTGGGCCAACGCCGATACCCGAGGTGCGACCGATGTCCGAGCTGCTCGACCTCAGCACCAAGCACTGCCGCGTCGAGCGCGACGGGCACGTCGTCGTGCTGACCATGGACCGGCCGGAGGCGCGCAACGCCCTGAGCCCCGACATGCTCGTCGGCCTCGCCGACGGGTTCGACTACGTCGACCGTGAGCCCGGCGTGCGGGTGGCGATTCTCACCGGTGCCGGCGGCCACTTCTCGTCCGGCGCCGACCTGAAGGCGATGTCGAAGCCGTCCGACAGCGAGCACGTGCGGTCTCGCCTGGCCGAAGAGCCGAACCTGCACTGGAAAGCCCTCTTGCGCGACTACCGGCTCTCGAAGCCGCTTGTGGCGGCCGTCGAGGGGTACGCGGTCGCCGGCGGCACCGAGATGCTCCAGGGCACCGACATCCGCGTCGCGGCCGAGACGGCGACGTTCGGAGTGTGGGAGGCCAAGCGCGGCCTGTTCCCGCTCGGCGGCTCGGCGGTGCGCCTTCCCCGCCAGATCCCGTACACGCGCGCCATGGACATCCTGCTCAGCTGCCGGCCCGTGACCGCGTACGAGGCGCGCGACCTGGGACTCGTCGGCCGCGTGGTGCCCGAGGGGCATGCGCTGGACGTGGCGCGGGCCGTCGCCGAGCAGGTGGCCGCCAACGGGCCGCTCGCCTGCCAGGCGATCCTGCGCGCCTGGCGCGACACCGAGGGCCTCCCGGACACCGAGGCGATGCAGATCCAGGACAAGATCGGCTGGGAGGTGTTCGCGAGCGAGGACGCGCAGGAGGGCCCGCGCGCGTTCGCGGAGAAGCGCTCGCCGCGGTACAAGGGCAGGTGATGGACGAGCCCTTCGTGTCGGAGGGCCGCGTCCGCCTCGCCGAGGCCGTCCGGCACCTCATCGACGCTGCGCTCACCGCCGAGGACGCGACCACCGACCAGCTGACGGCGGCGGCCGACGACGTCGAGCGGATCGCCGCCGAGCTGCACGGCCGGGAGCAGCTCGGCGCGCGGCCGTCGGGGGTTCGGGCTCGCGCCGAGGAGTCGCACGACGACTACCTGCCGCGCAGCCCGCTCGTCGGCAAGGCGAGCCCGCTCGCGCCGCCGATCGAGTACGAGTACCGGGACGGCAAGCTGTTCGGCCGCGGTGTCTTCCACGCCGCGTACGAAGGACCGCCGGGCTACGTGCACGGCGGGTGGATCGCGCTCGCGTTCGACGAGATGCTGGGCATGGCGAACATTGCCAGCGGCCATCCGGGGATGACGGGGCGGCTCAGCGTGCGCTACCGACGGCCAACCCCGCTGCACGAACCCGTCACCATCGAGAGCTGGACGGAGCAGGTCGACGGGCGGCGCATCGTCACCCGCGGGACGCTCGCCGTCGACGGCGTCGTGACTGCCGAGGCCGAGGGCCTCTTCGTGATCATCGACCTGGAACGGGCGCTCGAGTACTTCGGCGAGCGCGCCTACGAGCGGCGACAGGTGGTCGATCCCCTCCCGTAGTGGGGCGGGCCGCGCGCGAATCGGCGCCCATTCCGAATAAAGTCCTGGGTCCGACGAGGTTGGGGCGGGATGAACCGACGAGAATTCCTACGGACTGCCGGCCTCGTCGGCGGCGCCGCGGTGGTCAC
>WNGB01003633.1_pt1 | contig 24097 bp, 22 predicted proteins | sample 5400681 | NCBI WGS metagenome assembly WNGB01 (sample SAMN13153367, study PRJNA577476) | soil metagenome | isolation source: 115 cm soil or saprolite under grassland replicate 2 | place: USA:California | collected 2016-06-15
TGCGATGCGAAGGCGGCTGCGTGCCGAACGACGTGCACAACTGTGGCTCGTGCGGCCACGACTGCACCAATTTGCCGCACGTGAGCGGCACCATCAGCTGCAACGCTGGACAATGTTCGTTCCCGCCGGCCTCGTGTGCCTCCGGTTGGACGCACTGCACCACGAATGCCGATCAGGGCTGCGAAACCGACATATCGAGGGCGGCCAACTGCGGCGGATGCGGGACCATGTGTCCGAGCGCCATGCCGGCGTGCTCTCCGTCGGGTGCGACGTATGCCTGCGTGACAGGTTGCTCGGGCGCCACGCCTACGCTTTGCGGGGCAACGTGCGTCAACACGGCGAGCAACCCCAACCATTGCGGCATGTGCGGCCGCATTTGCATGACCTCGGTGACCCACGCGCAGCCTTCCTGCGCGAGCGGCACGTGCGGCTTCTCCTGCAACAGCGGCTATACGCCGTGCTCGGGCGCCTGCGTCGATGAAAAGTCGGACAACAACAACTGCGGCGGTTGCGGCACGCAGTACGCGTGCACAGGCGGAAGGCAGTGCGTGAACAGCAGCTGCCAGTGTCCGAGTGGCCAAAACTTCTGCGGAGGGCAGTGCGTCCCGAACAGCGTCAACGCTTGCGGTTCAGCGTGCTCCACGTGCACGGCCCCAACCAACGGCACAGTATCGTGCAGCAGTGCCGGCAATTGCGTGCCCTCTTGTAACGCAACGACGCCCACTTACTGTAGTTCGACCAACTCCTGCCTCAATACGACGGCAGACCCGAACCATTGCGGCTCGTGTTCCAAAGTGTGCACCGGCGGCGCGACATGCACGTCGTCGCAGTGCATCATCAACTATGGCTTCTCGTTTCAGTTCACCGACAAGTTGGATCTCATCCCGACGTACCTTCTCGGACTCGAGATCACCGTGCCGACGTCCATCACGGTCCAGAAACTCGGCGCTATCGTGAGCAACGTCGCGGGGCAAGTCATTCTGGCTCTCTATCAAGCCGATGGCTCCGGCACGCTCCACTTGGTGGCGGAGACCGCCGCGACTTCATTGGTCGGCAGTAGAAACGAGATTTCCGTCACCACCCCGAAACTCATCTCGGCAGGCAACTACTGGGTCTTTGCTGAATTCAGCAACCTGGTCTCCGTCTACCGGAACGGTGCCGCCACCATGACACGTCGGCTCTCGACGTCGGTGACGTTTGGCGGAGTTCCTGATCCGTATCCGTTCAATGCGAGCACGGCAGGCAATAACAACCCGCTCAACTACTACGTGATCGGCGCGCAATGACCGATTCGTAGCCGTCGCTCGCACCCGGGTATGCGCCGCTGGCGCGCGGCCTAGCGCAGCGCCTCCTCGAGACGACGGAGAGTGAATCGTCGTCGGAATGATGCCACTGGACACGCGGAAACGATGCTAGATTTCGCCATCCCGCCAGCGGCTGATGTAGAAGGCAGTGAACCATGGCGACGGCCGCTGCTCTTCCGCAGAATGACCCTTGGCTCCTCGACGCGCACGAGGTGGCCCGATCGCTGGGCACCGATCCCGCGCGCGGTCTCACCGCGGCGGACGCGGCCGATCGGCTCGCGCGGGTAGGCCCCAACGAGCTCGATGCCGCCGCGCCGGTTCCGACGTGGCGCAAGCTCCTCGCCCAGCTGCGCGACCCCCTCGTTTACCTGCTGCTCGCCGCGACTGCGATATCGGTACTCGCCTGGGCGTTCGAAGGTGCCGAGGGAGTTCCCGTCGATGCCCTGGTGATCGTGGTGATCGTGATTGCCAACGCGGTGCTCGGCTATGTCCAGGAGGCCAGAGCCGAGCAGGCGGTGGCGGCGCTGCAAAAGCTGACGGCGACCACGGCCACCATCGTCCGCGACGGTAACCCCAGCCGAATTTCTGCAGACCGCGTGGTACCGGGGGATGTCCTTCTGCTCGGCGAAGGAGATGCCGTCAGCGCCGACGCCCGACTCGTGCACTCAGCAACGCTGCGGGTGGCGGAAGCGTCGCTGACCGGCGAGAGCGAGCCGGTGCTGAAAGAGAGCGCGCCTCTGCGCGAACCCGCGTCCCTCGGCGACCGGCTGAACATGGTCTACAAGGGGACCTCGGTGAGCCAAGGTGTCGGCCGGGCGGTGGTGACCGCGACCGGCATGCGCACCGAGATGGGGCAGATCGCCGGCCTGCTCGAGCGCACCGTGGAAGAGCCGACTCCGCTGCAGCGGGAGATTGCGGTGCTCGGCCGGGTGCTGGGTCTGGCGGTCATCGCCATCGCCACCATCGTCGTGGTCGCGGTGCTGCTGACCTCGAAGATCAGGTCGGCGAGCGATGTGGTGGAGGTTCTCCTGCTCGGGGTCTCGATCGCGGTGGCGGCGGTACCCGAAGGGCTGCCGGCGATCTTGTCGGTGGTCCTCGCCGTGGGGGTCCAGCGCATGGCCGCCCAGCGGGCGATCGTCAAGAAGCTCTCGTCCGTGGAGACGCTTGGATCGGCCTCGGTCATCTGCTCGGACAAGACCGGCACGCTGACCAAGAACGAGATGACCATCGTGCGGATCGTGACTCATTCGGGGGAGGTCGAGGTCACCGGCACCGGTTACCACCCAGAAGGCGAGCTGCGTTTCGACGGTCGCCCCCTCGGCGACGGTCCCTTGCGAGAGGAGATACGAGCGGTCCTTGCGGGCGGCAGCCTCGCCGGCAACGCCACCCTGCGCGAGGAGACAGGTGGCTGGACCATCCAGGGGGATCCTAGCGATGGCGCTTTCCTGGTGGCCGAATGCAAGGCCGTCTTCACCCAAGAGCGCGAAGAGAGATTCCGGCGCGTGGGCGAGGTCCCGTTCACCTCCGAGCGCAAGCTGATGACCAGCATCGAGGCCGACGCCGCACGAGAGGGGCGCATCGCCGTGGTCACCAAGGGCGCACCGGACGTGTTGCTCGGCCGCTGCACTTTCGAACGGGTCGGCTCCGAGTCGAAGCCCCTCACCGACGAGCGCAAGAAGGAGATTCTCGCCGACGTCGACCGGCTCGCGGAGCAGGCGCTGCGAACACTCGGCGTCGCCTTCCGAGCACTGCCCGACACCGTCGTTCCCGACACCGAACGGCCCGAGGCTCAGGACTCGCTCGAACGCGAGCTCGTTTACGCCGGATTGGTCGGCATCATCGACCCGCCCCGCCCGGAAGCAGCCGCGGCGATCGCCGAGGCGCACAAGGCGGGGGTGCGCACCATCATGATCACCGGCGACCACCCGCGCACGGCGGGCCGCATCGCCGCCAGTCTCGGCCTGGTGGCCGCCGGCGCATCGGTCTGCACCGGCAACGAGCTCGACCGTCTCGACGAGGAAGCGCTGCGCCGGACCGTGCGCGAAGTGTCGGTCTACGCGCGCGTCGCTCCCCAGCACAAGCTGCGCATCGTGGATGCCCTTCAGGCCGATGGGGCGATCGTGGCGATGACTGGCGACGGCGTGAACGACGCACCCGCGCTCAAGTCGGCGGACATCGGTATCGCTATGGGCATTGCGGGCACCGAGGTGACGAAGGAGGCGGCGAAGATGATCCTGGCCGACGACAACTTCGCCACCATCGTCGCCGCGTTGCGCGAGGGGCGGCTCATCTTCGCGAACATCAGGAAGTTCCTCCGCTATCTGATCTCATCCAACATCGGCGAGGTGCTCACGGTGTTCTTGGGCGTCGTGGCTGCCCCTGTCATCGGCCTCGAAGCCGCGGACGGAGAGAAGACCGTCCCCCTGCTCGCCACCCAGATCCTCTGGATCAACCTTCTCACGGACACAGCTCCTGCGCTCGCGCTGGGTGTCGACCCGCCGGCCGAGGACGTGATGGCGCAACCGCCACGCTCGAAGAAGCAGCGAATCATCGACCGCGAGATGCAACTGGGAGTGCTCCTGTGCGGAGTCGTGATGGCGGTGGTCACGTTGCTGACGATCGATCTCAAGCTGCCCGGCGGTCTGATCGAGGGATCTTCCAGTCTCGCCGAGGCGAGGACCGCCGGCTTCACCGTGCTGGTCGTCGCTCAACTGTTCAACTGTTTCAACTCGCGCTCGGAGCGGGTGACCGCCTTCCGGGGTCTGTTCGCGAACGGATGGCTGTGGGCAGCGGTGGGCCTCTCGCTGCTGCTTCAGATTGCGGTGGTGCACCTGCCGATCCTGGGCGGCGCCCTCGGCACCAGTCCGCTGTCGGCCGGTGATTGGGCGCTTTGCCTTGTCATGGCCAGTTTCGTGCTTTGGGTCGACGAGCTGAAGAAGCTCATCGTTCGCCGCGCGCTGTAAGACGCATGGCCAATTCTGGAATGTCCAGAGTATGAGGCAATGAGATCGGCGCGCCAGCACGCCTCGCTTCGAGATTACCGGCGCCGGAGCTGCACAGGGAAAGATCCACCGGCGAGAAAGATCTCGACCTGCTGCGTCGTACCGGGCGCGGCGGAACCGACCGTGATCGCGAGGTCGCCCGAGCGATCGGCGATGGGCACGTCGTGTCCGTTCACGCGCGCGGAGGCATTCCGGCGATAACAGTACGGTACGACCCAGCTCGCTTCGTTGGCCGCAAGCTCGGCGCGGAGCGGCGGATCGCACTTGCCGGGTGGCGGCTCGGGGATCGGGGGCTCAACGGTGCGTACGCCGTGATTGGGCGCATATCCAACGGCGATCCGAAGCCCAACCGATGTGTACCCGTCATACGCTCCACCGATTCCACCGAACAGAATGGGGCGCACCCAGAGCCCGTCGTAAATCGATCGTATCTGCAGCGCGGCTTCGAGCTCGCCCATGGCGAAGACCTTATCCGTCGCTCGCGAGTAACCGAGCCCAAAGGCCGGACCGAAGTAGAAGGTAACCGGGGACAAGTCCTCCTTCCAAAATGTGACCAGAACGGGGAGGACCAGCGCAGCGCCGTCGAAGGCTCGATCGCAGCCAGGGCAATGAAGAATATCGATCCTTCCGCCCACCTCGACGCCGCGCAACGACGGAGCGGTCACCAGCGTGTCGAAGGTGTATCCGACGCCGTAGCTGCCGTGCGCGCCTCCGGCCAGGTGAAGCTCGTAGCCGCCGTGGGCTTCCAGAACGTGGAAGTCGGTCGCTCGAGCCGGAGCGCACCAGAACGTCATCGCGAGCGCGCCGATTGCGGTCGACCTGCTCATGCGAACTCCAGCGTGGCCCTCACGAGCTTGTGATCCGAGCCGAAGGCGTCGCGCGCCAGGTAGCTTTCGGGGAGGAGCGACGGTTTGGCGCCGTCGACGCCGGACGCGAACATGAAATCGATCGAACGCGTTCCGCTCACAATCGTGGGCGCTGGACGGGCGAGATCATTCTGGCGCGCGTTCTCCAATCCGGCCTCCAGCCAAGACCGACCCGCCGTTTCGAACAGTCGCCGGTACAGCCTTGCGTCGAGCCCGGTTCTCGCCGACGCGTCCAGGTTGAAGTCCCCGACGACGATCACCGGACGATCGGCGGCGTCGGCGAGGAATCGGCTGAGCGTCCGGATGTTGGCGTCGCGTGCGCGACCGTCCACCTGGTCGTTCTCGTCGTCGTTGAAATGAGTCGTCGCGATCACGAACGATGCGTCATCGGTGAAGACATCGACCGCCAGGATCCCCTTGACCGACAGTGAATCGGGCACCTGCAGGCCGGCGAAGCGGATGAACCTCGCGTTCTCCACGAGAAGCGACGTGTAGATAGCGATGCCGGCGCCCGCGCCCCCGACCAAAGCAGTCGGCGTGGAGCCGACTCGGGTCGAGTAGATGCCGCCGTCGTTTCGGGCGATCTCGATGTCCCCCGTCACTTCGCGGAAGGCGCCGGGACCCAACAATTCGGTATCCAACGCGAACCGTTCATCTTCGAAGAAAAGCTCCTGGAAGCAGATGATGGCCGGTGTCTGCTCCAGCAGGTACTGCGCGACATTCGCCTGGACCACGCCGGATCGGTCCACGGCTCCGTGCGTATTGAACGTCGCAATGTCGAGACGGAGCGTCGGGGCGACGGCTCGTGTGAGCGCTGACGCCGCAACGGCACGAACGCGGACGCGCGACGCAGACTTAGGAGCTTTTCGCGAGCCTGACTTGGTCGGCGTCGGTGTCGACTTCTTCGTAGAGCGTTTCGAGGTTGCGCGACGCGGCTGCTTCTTCCGTTTTGGCATGGCGCAGTTTCGAGGTTGCCCAGCTTTGTGGCAAGCTCAAAGGCGCAGCCGCCGTGGGCAGCCTCGAGACCCCGCGTGCCTCCGTACTTCGCGGGGGCAAACGGCCTAATTTCAGCAGCTCAGCAGGATATATTGTTGCCGTAGCCGTTGCAGCCGAGCCGATCGCAGTAGGTCCTGTAGCGATTGATGCGAGCGTCCCGCTGGGCGGTGTTCCCCCCACCCAAGCTCGGACACTCGAGCGAGCCGTTGATGTGCGCGATGGTGCAGCCGAACCCACCGCCACCGTTGCTATTTTCCATGCAGTCGTGCGAGTTGGCGTACGCACCGCCTGGACCATATTGTGTGGCCCAGTACCACGCTGCGGTCTGTGCGGAGATGTTGGGGTTGGTGGCCACCCAATCAGGGTTGTTGAGAAGGTCGTATCCGAGGGCCTGGCCGGCATGCAAATAGTTGCAGCTCCAGGTGAGCTGGGTCCAACCGCGACCGTAGTAGTTGCAATCGCCGGCCGGACAGCCGCACGACCAGTCGCAGCCACAGGTGGGGGTGATCTCCCGCGTGTAGACGAAATCGCCGGTCTCGTGGCCGAAGTTGGCGAGCAGAGCCGCTACCTCGCGCTTGCGCAGGTTCCAGTCGCCCTGATTGGCGATATAGCCGTACTTGTCGTTCATCGACACGAAGCCCCAATACGTGTAGAGCGAGGCGCGGCTGGGGAACCAGGAGTTGAATTGTGATTCCGTGATGACGCTCTGAATACCGGAGCCGCCACCGCCACCGCCAGACACGGGATTCCAGGTCTGGGCGTTCGTGGTATTACAACCCCACGTCTGGATGTTGGTTCCATCTGCGGAGTTTGACCCGCTCACGTCGAGGCACCGGCCGTCGTAGCGGTTGACGATTTGTTGGTAGCCGTTGGAGGATTGGAACTGCCACTGGAACTCGTTGCTTCCAGAGTAACCGCACCACCATTGCTGCACGTTGCCGCCGCCGTTCGAGTTGTTCCCGCTGGTGTCGCGATTCAAGCACCGGTCGGTTCCGGAGTGCTGCAGCGAAAACCAACCACCGCCCTTATCCTGGGCAACCCATTTCTGGGCCGTGCTCCCGTTGCATGTCCAAAGCTGGACATTGGCTCCGTCATCCGGGGAGTTCGAGGAAACGTCCGCACACTTGTTGGCAATGTTCGGAGCTTTGAGCTCATAGGTGGTGCCGTTGGTGACGGCTTCTGCCGTCTGTCCGACATCATCCGACCCGTCGTTGACAGGCATCGTGCAGCCACTCAACACGACCAATAGCGATGCAGTGGTCCCTAGTGTCTTCCTCATGTGGACGACCCTCCCATTGAAGACTGTCGATGCACGAGACACGCCAACGTCCGCCCTGTAATTATAAGCGGTGAGCGCCGGCCATTTGGACCCAACGTCTTCATGCTCTCGGCGATGGGCAAGGCCGTTGCCCTTGGTGCGCAGGGCAGGTGCTCATGTCGCGCAACGCCCATGCGCATGAGAGCCGAAGGGTGCGTCAGCCGTGCAGTGCTGCGCGACGATGAATGCCACATTGCGCAATGCCGGTGCGCATTCGGCAGCGCCGAGGACACCCACGTGGTTGATGGTGACCAAGAGTAGGAGTTGAGCGTGACGATGCTCGATGATCTTTCGAAGAGACGCAGCTCCATCGAGTTATAAATCGGGTGACCGAGCGCCCCTATCCTGCGGTATCGGTTCGCAGATCGACGATGCTTCAGTTGGGCAATCCGGGCACGTTCAGATCGATCGCGAACAGTGCGGGACTCGGGGTGCCGGTCGTGATGAACAGCGTCTTCTGCTCGGGGCCACCGAACGCCACGTCGATGACCCGTGGGCCGACCCCGATTTCGCCAACCTGCATCCCATTGGCGTCAAAGACGGCCACCGTTCCGCCCCCGGTTCCGACGTAGAGATGACCCGCGCAGTCCATCGTCATGCCCGCCGGGTGCGGAACATCCACGAAGTGCGCTCCGCCGCTCACCGAACCATCGACGGCGACGGCGTACTTGGTCACCGCGCCGTTACCGTCTTCGCTACTGACGTAGAGAGACGCCTCTTCGAGCCCGAGTGTGAGGCCGAGGGGATTGTGGAGAGCGGAATCGACGAGCGTGACATCATTGGCGGGAGAAAGGCGAAAAACGCCGGTGAAGCCGAGCTCCGTCTGACCTTCCGCCAGGCGAGAAGCGGGATCGGTGAAGTATGCGTTGCCATCGCTGCGCACAGTGACCCCGCGGGGCGCATTCAAGTGCTTTCCTCGATAGAGCAAGGCGAGATCGGCGCGCGTTTGATGGACGACATCGAATGTGGCGAGCGTCCGAGTGTCGTACACCGCAGCCAAGAGTTGCCCGTCGCCGGCCAGCGCCAATCCGCTGCTGCCGGACTGCGCGAGGAAATCGGCAAGGCTGCCGCTGGGGGTCAGCGCTTTCAGCGTCGATCGAATCGCCCCCTTGGCATCCTCGGCGGCGTCGTAGTCGATCTCCGAGAAGAACAACGCCGCCAGCATGGGAACCCACACTGGACCCTCCCACTCGTGAACGCTCTGCAACACCAGTCGAGCGGCGCGGTTTTCGACGGGGGGCAGCGGCGATCCGTAAGTCGACGCTGCGGCGCACTTCGGAACCGGAGGCGCGCGCATACCTTCTTGCGAGCTCCCACCGCCGGACGTCCCGGTGGTGTCACCCGAATCGGCGAATCTCTGGCAGGCCATCGATGCAGTGAAGCATGCCGACAGCGCAAGCCGAGCGATGTTCATGAGCTTCCGACGATCAGGTGATGCTCACGGTTTGTACTTCGGCAAGAGCTGATTCTGGATGAGGAACGCGTAGTCGGCGGCTTCCTGCGTGGGCGCGCGACCCCCCGCCGCCTTCGTCGCTTCCGGCCCGGCATTGTAGGCCCACAAGAGCGTCGTCCAGGTGAGGCCCGATCCGAACTGACTGACGAGGTAACACATGTACTTGCCCTGGGCCATGATCGCGTCGGCAGGATCGAACGGATTGGCGCTGCCGTCGTTGTTCGCATCCACTCCGAATGTCGCCCAGGTGCCGGGCAAAAACTGCGAGAGCCCCTGCGCGCCGAGCCACGACACGGCGTTAGGGTCCCAGCGAGACTCTTGATCGATCTGCGCAGCCAAGTGGGGCGCATCGAGAAACGGGCACATGTCCGCGGCCTTGCGCAACCAGGGGAGATACTGGTCCGGCACCGAGCCGGCGCGAACATCGAGCTTGCTGGTTCCGGTGGTCCCGCCGGTGCTGCCTCCGCTACCGGTGCTCCCGCCCGTCCCGCCGCTGCAGCCGGTGTAGGACGACCAGAACCAGGTGCTGATCGTGGGGTCGTAGCCCGGGTTGTCGTGCGTCGCGATGTACGGTTTGCCGTTGTACATGACGATGTTACCCGTCACGTAATTGTTTCCTGCCGCCCATTGCGGATAGTTGCAGGTCCCACCCGTGGTGGTGGTGCTCCCGCTCGTTCCCCCGCTACCGCTCGTGCCGGAGCTTCCGCCGGTGCAGCCAGTGTACGGGGACCAAAACCACGTGCTGATGGTCGGGTCGTAGCCCGGATTGTCGTGCGTCGCAACGTACGGCTTGCCGTTGAACATGACGACGTTGCCGGTCACGTAATTGTGCCCTGCCGCCCACTGGGGAAAGTTGCAGGTCCCACCAGTGGTGGTGCTCCCGCTGCTGCCGCTCGACGTCGAACCGCTCGATCCTCCGCTCCCGGTCGTCGAGCTTCCTCCGGTGCTTCCGCACGCACCGAGCGAAGTCCATGCGTCCTGCCACGCCGAGCCCACGCCCGGCTCGTACGCCCCTGCGATGCCGCACCATCCCGAGTAGGGATACGGCTTGCATTGATAGACGACCCCCTTGTTCTGAACTTGGTCGCCGGCCTTGTAGGACTTCACCGTGTATTGCGGGGCCGTGCATTCGCCGGTGACCCGGTCCGTCGCAAAGTCGTCGTCGCCACTGAGGGGACCGCCGCTGCAGGCGAGGGGCACGAGCAGCGCGATGCCAAGAAAGCTGTTTCGAGCCGAGTTACTGCGGGTGTCGTTCATGGCTGCATTCCTCGCGCGCACAACGGGTTGGACTTTGCCGGCAGAGCGCAATATTGCGATCTCCATGCCGGCCTCGATATTCCGGCCCGACTGCGAGAGTCTCACCGGCGCGGAAGAGATGGCCGTCCGGATCGTGATTCGCCGTTCCGACTGTCCGGAGCGATGCATCGACGTAGATCGATGCGATCCTCGCGTCCCGCAAGGAGATCTCGTAGAATCGAGCCTACATTGTCGTTCAACGGGCGCCGACCAGGCTTGGCGCGCCGGTGGTTTCAGCGGCGCGTATGCGTGCATCCGGAGGAAAAGATCGGCGCCTGACCGGCAGTGGCCTGGAAGAAGTCGCCGAGCGCGACCGCCTCGTTCGCAATGCGTTCGCAAAGCGGAGCGGTCGGAGTGCAGCGCTCGATCCTGGTTGGTTTCGGAACTGCGATGGCTTGTGAAAATCGGATGGCGGAGTCATCATCCGATCCCTCCGTGCCGATCACCGAGATGAATCATTTCACCGTTCTCGCCAAAGACTTGGCAGAGACACGTTCCTTTTACGTCGAGGTATTGGGGCTCTCCGAAGGCCCCAGGCCCCCGCTCGGTTTTCCCGGGCTCTGGCTCTATGCGGGTGGCCGGCCGGTTCTGCACGTCGTCGGCGGGCGCGAGCTTCCTGCCAATCCGCGCGGTGTGCTCGATCACATGGCGTTCAGCGCGACGGGGCTCGCGGATATCGCCAAGCGGCTCGATGCAGCGACCGTGCCCTACGACTTACGGCGGCAGCCCGAGTCCAACGTATGGCAGCTCTTTTGTGTCGATCCCAACGGCGCGCGCGTCGAGCTCGATTTCGATCCGTCGGAGACGCCAACGTCCGCTGACAACGCTTCGCCTTGAGCAAAGCATTCGATCCGGTCGGCGCAGTCGCTCCGGCCGGATCGTAAGCTCGATCGGGACACACTGAGGTCTCGTTCTGGCAATGCCCAAGGCACGGCGGCGACCCAGGGCCTCGACAAACCGACAGCAGAGCGAATAATGGATTTGGCCGACAGCCCGCCAACCTATTCCCCGCCCGGTACCAAAATGGTCAAACACGACGATGCGAATGGCTCGATTTGCCTAGGCGCCACGCAATCTGAATCGCAAGAGCATTCCTATCGCTAGGGCGATTGCGCCAACCATCCCGAGACTGCTGCCACTGAATCCCGCGACCATGACCGGACGGGTATTCTCGAGCTTCTTGACACGATCTTCCATATTCGCCAACTGCGAGCGCAAGCGATCGTTCTCCCCTCTGAGCGTCCGCAGAGCTTCCACAGATAGGGCTTCGAGCCCTCGAACTGTCACCGTCTTATAGCCCTGCGCGTCGGTACCAACCCACTCAGGAAATACCTTTTCGACATCTTGTGCAATCAATCCAGTCTGACGGCCTGTCAGGTTTCCGTGCTTTTCCGGTTCGATCCACTCGAAGGTCACTCCCTGGAGCTTCAGAAGGCGCTCGAGAGCACCCTCCAGCGGCTTCACGTCTTTCTTCAGCCGCCTATCGGAAGAGTCGCTCCACATTCCGCCACCTGGCTTATAGCCACTGCTCGCAAATAGCTTTCCACTGGAATAGACAGCCCAACCGGAAGCGTTTGAATTATAGCCGTAAACGCCGAATCCTCCAGAACTATATGCGGCTCCGTAGATCCCATACCCGCCGCTGGTGTGGACGGCCTGTCCGTAAACGCCACTCTGGAAGGCGCCTTCCGTGTACCCCTCGACCCCACTGCCAGCGCCGAATGATTGGCCACGGACTCCCGGCCCACTGCCGAACGCCTCGCCCCAGACACCGACTGCTCCTCCGGTGCTGGAGTCCGACCGCCCTACTACTGCGGCGGAGCTAGAAGAAGCTGTGTTGATAAAGCCGTTGATAGCAGTACCTCCACCCGTATTCCTTATGGTGAAGCAAGGGTCGGTGTTAATGCAGCTCGAAGTATCTGGAAGCGTGATTGCATTCGCATTCGATGAAATCGACAGGGCAGCCAAGGTCAGTCCGGCCACCAAAAAACCCGGGATATGTTTCGTGATCATGACATATTCTCCCTTTGTCAACATCGGTGAAGGCGACAATTATCTCCATAACCGCAAAAACGGACGAACTCGGAAGAGCGACACGACGTCGAAGGCTATGCCGCGTCGATTTCGAAGAGTTCCAGAAACGCAATGCAACCTTCGCCGCCACCTTAGAATATCGTCGAAAGTTTGCGGAATCAACGCTATCTATATGCGATACTCGTGCAACGGCGACGGGGGTTCAGCCGGGATCATCCTTGGACGCGTTATCGTGATTCCGTTCGTCGTGCCAGCTCCAGAAAATCTGGAGCCACTGTAGATCGAGAACCGAAACGAAGGGATAATTTGGTCGCTGCTCCGCGCTTTGATTGTCGGGCTTTCGTCTTATGTCCGGAACGTAGGTTGAGCCGCGGCGTGTCGTGGGCGACGTGGCGAAACGCGCCGGGTTTTGGGGGCATTTTCTGTGCGACGGCCTGCGGAAGCCCTTTGGCCGTCGCCGGCGCGCGGCTAGACTAGTGTCCCATCCAAAGGTTCCTCCTCTTAGTTTAGCTGGGATCTGCCACAGTTGTGGGTGCATCGGGCCGCGACACGCACTCCCGTTCAGCCGAGTCTTTGGACCCGCGAGCGCAGTCACCCGCTGTCCCGGCAAACGACCGGCGTTCGCTGCAGCGATTAATACATTGGCCAGGGAATTCAGGGCACGCAAACGTACGCTTGGAAATTGGTGCGCGAGAACGTCGTTTGAAGCCGGCAGCTGGTTCCTGGGTAGTCTTTGCAGGTCAAAGGATCTTCCGTTTTACATCCGGGGACGCACTCCTTATTGCCGTCGAGCGTCAAACACCAGTTGTGCGTGTCGTTCTCGTTGTTTAGATCGAGATCGACGCTCCCATCGCGGCGATTCGCGCAGCGGTCGTCTTCGTTGCATGGTCGCGTGCAGAACCCATACGGGGTGCACAGACGGGAGGCGCAGTCGTCGTTCTTTGTGCAGGGGTCGCCAATGCCCTTGAGCCAAATGAGGGGCAAACAGAAAGAGTCGCCCACCCCGGTCAGATAGACACATGACGTGTTGTTGCAGTCCGCCGCTACGCGGCACCGCTTCAAGCACGCGTAGTCGAAGTAAGGCGGAGCACCGATGCACCCATGGGTCAAAGCTGCGCAATCGAGCGACGATGTACATGGCCACACGCAAAGCCCCTGGAGACGGTCGAAGCTCGAGAGTTGGCACTTGAGCTCCACGTCCGAACAGGGAGCCGTAGCCGTGCAGAGCTTGGTGCCCGAAATCGTGGCCTTCGGTCCCGGGTCGCCTGCTCCTGCATCCGCATTGCCGGGGCTCGGCATGAGGTCGCTCAGTGAGGCGGTCATCGAGCCGTCCATTCCTCCGTTCGTTCCCGCGGTTCCTGCGGTCCCCGCGGTTCCTGCAGTCCCCGCGGTTCCTGCGGACCCCGCGGTGGCGCCGGCTGCGCCGCCGGCGCCGTTGGTGCCCCCGCTCGATCCACCCTGCTCGCCGACCGCATACTGATCGGCCTCGATGAGCGTCGAGCAGCCCGCTCCGAGCACGAACGCGGCCACCAGAGCGATACCGCACCATCGGAGCCCTCCCCACGCGAATCGCATGTGACCCTAGAAGGAACCTTCGACGCCCGCGGCGCCCCAGCTCGCGAACGGACGAATGGCAACGCTGCGCGGCGACGCGCCGCCGGTCGACGCGGAGCTTGCCTTGGTCGTGAGCAAAAGCACGAGACCACCACCTGCGGCGACCGCGCCGACGGCGAATCCAATGGTGGAGACGGTGGCCGCGGCGTTCATCGTGTCGATGTCGCTTTGTGCGTCGGAGGGGCAGGCGTTGCGCGGCTGGCAATGGTCATCGAGCGAGGACTTCTTCGATAGCGCGACCAGACCGGCGACGGAACCCAGCACGAGCCCGGCTCCGCCGACGGCCAGGCCGACGTATCCGAGCGTCTTCGAGGAGCGCTTCGGCTGCGCGACGAAGTTCGTCGTCCCGGCCTGCAATGGGTCGGCGGCGACGGCTCCGTTTTCCGGATCGAGCTTCAGCGAGGCGGTGACACTACCGCCTTCTCCGACGGTGACGTCACGTTGGACGGTGCGGTAGCCGGGAGCCGATACTTCGATCTTGTGAATGCCGGGATCGATGGGACGGTCGGCATCGAGGGCGGCCAGGGGTATCGCGTCGCCATCCACCTTGACGGCCGGCTTGACACCAGGCGGCGTGTCGACGTGGATCTTGAGCCGGGCCAGCTTGGGGAGCGCCCATTCGAGTGCTTTGCGAGCGCGTGCCTGCGCGTCGACGAAGGCCTTCGGAGGGCGAGCCGGCAGCGGCTCGCGCGCAACGCGCTGAAGGTTCTCGGTCCCCGCCACGACTTTACCGACCGCCACCTGGCATTCGCCGAGCGGTTCGACGATCGTCGGCGCGTAGTAGAGCGCTTCGGCTCGCTGCAACCGCTCGATGGCCGCGGGGCAGTTGCCATCTTCGGCCAGCTGCACACCTTCAGCGGCCAAGCTTCGCGCCAGCGCGATATCCGCAGCGCTGGGATTGCGCTCTTGTGATGACGCGTCGACCTCGAATCCGAGCACGAGCAACGCGATTCCCAAGCCGGTGAAGCGCCATCTCACGCACAGCGGCAAGGGTCGTCGCACGATCGGTCTCCGCGCTAAAAGCCGAGGTCGATGGATCTTCTTTTGGCCGGGGAAGCCGATTTGCTTCTGCCACTGTGTTTCGTCACCGCAGGCGTCTTGACCTTATCGGTGCCGCTCGCAACAGGGGCGTCTGCGGAGGCGGACGGGGACGAAGCTACGCTCGCCACCTCCGGTGAGCCTGTGGCAAGGGGAGCCGGCAGCACCTCCGGTTCTTCGAGCGCAGGCTCCGTCTCGACGGTGGGGGAAGCGGGTGATGTCGCCTGGCGCCGAGACACGGCAAAAAAAGCTGCCGCCGCCACGACCGCAATCAGGCTCCCCACCAAAAGGAGCAACGGCGTTGCCAGCGACCGCTTGCGACTTCCGGGCAAGTTCAGCGATAGCGTCGAGGGGGTTTCATCATCGGGGGAGCTCGGCTGCGCTCGCCGGGGGACGGCGATACGACGCGATTCGGACGTCTCATCGAACTCGGAAGTGCCCGGGCACGACAACTCCGTGGTTCGGTGGTTCGGCCGGGCGATGTCCAAGGCCGCGTACAGCGCCTCCACGAGCTCTTCGGTACTTCCGAAGCGATGAGCGGGATCGCGGGCGCACGCCCGCGCGAACCAGTCGTCCACCGAAAGAGGTAGCCGGGGGGCCAATTGGCAGATGCTCGGCAGCGACTGCGTGCAAATCGAAACCAAAACATCGGCGGGCGACTCGCCCGCAAAAGCCGTTCGCCCGGTCAGCATGGTGAAGGTCACCATCCCGAGCGAGTAGACGTCCGTGCGGTGATCGACGGACTTGAGCCCACGGGCCTGCTCGGGACTCATGAACAGCGGCGTTCCAATCACGGCGCCGGTGCAGGTGGCCGAATTGGTTTTTTCAGTCGAGAGAAGCTTGGCGATGCCAAAATCGAGAACTTTGGCGATCTCCTCGTCGTCGTCGTGGGTGAGGAAGATGTTCTCCGGCTTGAGGTCACGGTGCACGATGCCGACGGAGTGGGCGCGCGAGAGCGCCCGAGCCACGTGACTCACGACGCGCAGCGTCGCGTCGATCGGAAGCGGTCCGATGCGCGCGATGCGTTGTTCGAGCGACTCGCCCTCGAGCAGCTCCATGACGATGTAGGGGGTTCGGTCGGCCATCTCGCCGTTGTCGTACACCTGCACGACGTATCGGGAACGAAGCTGGGCAGCGGCCTTTGCCTCGAGTGCGAAACGCTGGCGTGCCTCACGCGACCTTGCGTACCGGTACGAAATGAGCTTCACGGCGACGCGTTGACCCAGGCCGACATGGGTGGCAGCCCAGATGCTCCCCATCCCCCCCAGCCCGATCCTGTTCTCGATGCGGTATTTGGCACCGATGATCGCCCCAGCCTTGAGAGAGGGAACCTCCAGTTCTTCTTCGTCGAGGTCCAATTCCAGCATCGGGACTGACTTTCTCGAGCGAGCCACACGACGTGTGTCGCTTCACCAAGAAGCAAAGTTTCAGTTCCTACAGATTCCGTGATGGCGTCAGGCGCGTCAAGCAACCAAGTGTGCAGAGACGGCCACCTTGCCTACTGCCGTGGTGTGCCCCCAATCGCGCCGCGCGTATGTGCGCGGCTTGGCGGAGACCGGAAACATCGGCATACATGTACACAGATGAACGACCCGACAATGTGGAGGCAGAGATGGGCATCGAACAGCACAAGCAGGTGGCGTCGGAATTCTTCGCGCGCGTCACTGCGAACGACGTCTCCGGCGCGGTGGGCCTTTTGACAGACGATGTCAGTTGGTGGCTCGCCGGAAAACCGGCGCTGCTGCCGGTCGCGGGTGCCCACAACAAGGAACGAATCGCACGCATCCTCGGCAACATGGTCGCTCCGCTAAAGAACGGGCTCACGTTGACGGTGAAAAGCGCGATCGCCGAAGGCGACAAGGTCGCCCTCGAGGTGGTTTCCCACGGTGAGCTCGCCAATGGCCGCACTTACGACAACGAGCATTGCATCGTGATGACGATCCGCGGAGGCAAGATCGCCGTGGTCAGAGAATATTACGACACCCAGCACACGTTCGCGACATGGTTTCAGCAATAAGATTGAAGGGCAAGCAGCTCGGCAGGACGCCTACGCGCGCTCAGCATCGAGCGTAGACCTTCTCGAATGCCGTCGCCATTCGATCCGCCGACCCCGCTCGGCACGCGGATGATGCATCGTCGCGATGGTCGGGAGGCCTCCACGAGTCGGCGCACGGAGCGCGTCGGGGCCGTTGACGTGCACCACGTCGACGCCTTCTTCAGCGACGTCGCTCCAGGCGAACCTCGCGTGCGCTCGTGCAGGTGCTCACCGATCCCCGCACGACCCTGGATCAGTGCTTGAACGCCATCCTGGTGGCCGAGCTCGCCGACAATGACGGGTGGATGCTGCTGGCGAGCCTGGCCGATGCCATGGGTCACGAAGAGATGGCCGAGACCTTCCGTGAAGCGCTCGCCGACGAGGCGATGCACCTCGCCAACGTGCGTCAATGGGTGGCCGCATCGGTCGGCGAAGTGGCTCATGCCGAAGTGGCGACGGCTGGCCCATCGATCTGAGAGGGTCGATTGACCGTTTTCCCGCCTCCCCGTTCAAACCACCGGTTCAGTCAGCGAGGCGGTGCAGGGCCCGGCGACCGGGGGGCGTGCGAAAACCGCGAGGTCGCGATAGACCTCGCACTCCCGCATGCCCCCCGACGCCCAAGACGCGAACGCCGACGCAGGCTCCCAGATTCAGCGCAGACTCCGCGAACGGGTCCGCGCGTTCGTGGCGCTTCACGGACGAAAGCTCTGGTGGCTGCACTCCCTCTACGCGCTCGCGCTCGGCGCGTTCGTGGTGGCATTCGCCCAAAAAGGATTCGAGAACGCGCGGTGGCTTTCGATTTCGATCGGCGTGGCATGGCTCTTGGTCGTGCTCTTCTTTCGCCTCTTCGGTGCGGATGCGCCGCACATGACCGTCGATGCAACCACGAAGGCCCGCGTCTTTTTCGTGATGTCCTATGCCCTGAAGAATCTCTATCAGGGCATGCTGTTCTTTCTGCTTCCGTTTTACTGGAAGTCGACGACCTTCGACGCGCCGAACGTCTGGTTCGTCTGCTTGCTCGGCGTGTGCGCCGTGGTGTCCACCCTCGACCTCGTGTTCGACCGCTGGTTGCTACGCTTCCGCGCGCTGGCATCGACGTTTCACGCCACCACGCTTTTCGCGGTGATGAATCTGCTCATTCCCGCGCTCCTGCCGAACACGCGCACGCTGATATCTCTCTTATCGGCCGCGTTCTTGACGGTCGTGAGTTTCTGGACGTTGCACGTGCGCGCGAGCGCGCTGAAAAAAAGACTCAACACCGCGCTCTTGCTGGGAAGCATCGTGGCGGGGGTCTGCTTCGTGTACGCGATCCGCCGATCGATTCCGCCCGTCCCGATGCACCTCTCCTCCGCTGCCGTCGGCCACGAGCAGCTCGCCGACGGGCGGCTCACCATGGAGGTGCGCTCTCTTCACTTCTCGGTGATTCGACAGCTGATCGCGGTGACCGATGTCGTCGTTCCCGGCGGCAAAGGCGATCGGCTCATTCACGTATGGCGGCACGACGGAGCCGACGTACATCGCGCCGAAGAGGACACGTCCCGCGTTTCCGGACCTTTCGGCGCCGTGCGGCTTCGATCGAACCTGACCGAAGAGGAGCTCCCTCCGAACCTCATTGGCCGGTGGACGGTCGACGTCGAGACGGAAGACGGGCAGCTCGTCGGCCGCGTCCCGTTCACGGTCACCGAGTGATTCGCAGGCATGTTTATGTTATGTTGATGTTATGACGATTCGCCGCATCACGATTAGCGTGCCCGAACGGGTAGCGAGCCGCATCAAGAAAGCCGCCCGCAAAAAGCCAGTATCTGCCTGGGTGACCGACCTGATCGAGGAACACCTGGACGACGAGGATCTCGAGCGTCGGTGGCAGGAATTCTATCGAGATGTCGCGCCACGTCGTGAAGACATCCGTCGCGCCGATGCCATCTTCAAGCGGCTCACGCGAGGTTCCGGCGGCGGGGGAGCAAAGTGAAACGGGGGGGGATCGTTCTCGATGCAGGCGCATTCATCGCGCTCGAACGTGGCGATCGCACGATGGTACATCTCGCGCGGCGCTTCGTGGATGCGGCGACCCCACTCGTGACCTCCGCCGGCGTTGTCGCGCAGGTATGGCGTGGAGGCGGGCATCGACAAGTACCCATCGCGTTCCTCCTTCGACACGCAAAAGTGATGGATCTCACCCGCGCCGTCGCCCTCATTCTCGGCCGAATGTTGGGCTCGGCGCGACGCTCGGACCCGGTCGACGCCCACGTCGTGCTCCTCGCCCGCGAGCGTGGGTGGCCGGTCATCACTTCGGACGCCGGTGACTTGCTCGCCATCGACCCGACCCTGGCCGTCGAAAAAATTTGATAGTCGCCTCGGTTCGCAAGCTCGGATGTGTACAGCGTCAACCAGCGCTGCACGCGCGGCCGGAGCGAGGCTAGGCGCGCCCGCGGCTTCTGCCGGTGGTTACACCGCCGGCGATGAGGTGAGCAAGGCGGATCGGCTCGGGCAACGATCCGTGCAGGCGCGTGCGCCCGATGAGCTCTTCGGCGTCGGCCAGCGAGAGGCCCGCCCGCTGCACGAAGAGGCCGGCGACGGGTTCCGGTGTGCCGGCTCGTTCGATGAGCCGCCACTTGCGTCGAGCCCCGCGTATCCCCGCTTTTTGGGGTCCACCTTCGAAGAGCGCGCGGCGGATGCTCTCCATGTCCGGCCGCCGTCGAATGACGACGAGCACCGGCAATTGGAGCGCCTCGTGGACGGCATGAACGTCGATGACGTTGAAGCCGCCGACGGCGATGCCTTGAAGAAGCATGGCATGCAGGTGCCGCCGAAAGCCGGAGGTTTGCACGATTTCGATCAGGCGGCCCGTCGCGTTCGCACCGTCGCGGCGAATACGGCTGGCGACGACGCCGTCCAGTCGCGTTCGCGCGCACACCGCGCCAACGAGGAGCACGTCGCCCCGATGCTCGCGGTCGAACGGCGCATCATCGAAACCGATGACGTTGGAATAGCCAGCCATTCGCTCGAGCCTAGCTACAAGTCGGCGGTGCGGTCGAGACTCGGATTCGATGCATGTCCAACCGCGAACGTTACTTAGCAATACTGCGTCAGATCTTGGCCATGACAGATCACGATCAGCAATTGCCGCGTTTCGCCCACGCAAATTACGGCGAGGCCGTCGGTAGGGGGCATCAGACCGGAATGGCCGCCAGGCCTCGCCTCCTCGGCTTCGCCGACAGCCAGTTCCGCCTGTCCGGTCAGTACTTGAGTGGGCCTATGGCTACTCCGATGAAACGATCTGGTAGCGAGGATCTGCCGCAGTAATGTTAGGCGCGGTTCCCCAGATCAACGTCCCGTTCTGGTGCACCGTCATGAGGCAACTGTGAAACGGCGCACAATTGCCGGTCGTCGGGCAGTTGTCCCACAGCGATTGCGTGCCGGTTGCCGTTGCGATGTAGGAATAGTCGTTCGTCTGGTCGGATACGCTTCCGATCGCGTTCTTGAACTCCACTTCGACATCGAGCATGCGCGCTGCCGCGAGGCTGCCCGACGTCGAGTCGAAAGTGATTTCCACGTACGCATCGGCTCCGCTCGCCGGAGGACTCAAAGGTTGGACGCTCGCCTTCACGTGAGAGGTGATGATGCTGTCCGGACAACAAACATCGCCGTAGACCGCCGTTGCTACGGCAGATCCGATCTCGTTCGACAAGTAATACCGCACTGTGAGCGTACTTAGCGCAATCGACTGCACCGATCCATTGATGATCTTGAAAGAAAAGTCGACGACCGCACCGGCATCGGCCCCACGCCAGTTGCGGTAGAGGAGCGTGATCGGGTTGGAGTAGCTGCAGATGCCCGTCAGTCCCGCTTCGGAGCCGGCGTCGAACGGTGTGCCGCTTCCTCCGAACCCCGAAGAACCTCCGTTGCCTGAAACGGACGATCCTCCCGTTCCATCGGTGCTCTCAGATCCACCAGTGCCCTCGGTAACCGACGACCCTCCGTCACCGGCTGCGCCGCCCGTGGTCGCTGATCCACCTGTTCCGTTGGAGACCAACGAACCTGCGGCGCCCCCTTGGGCGCCCGAGCTCGATCCATTTCGAGGTGAGGTTCCAGCGGCGCCGTCGGGCCCGTTATCGGGCAGCAGAGATGCGTCGTAGACGGAGCAGGCGGCAAGCCCGAGCAGCGCCAGGGAGAGCGAACCCATCGCGCGATAGGCCGATGTGTTTCCAGAAAATTGCCGCTCGTTTCGCAACTTACGTCCCTTTTGGGGCGACGCAGCGCCCCGAGATGAGCTTCGGGTCAAAAGACAGATGCTCTATGGCCGGGTAAGCGAGCTTTCGTGAGGACGATTGCGAAATCGGAGGACTAGCCCTCGCCGCGCGCGATCTGGCCGTGCACGTGCATGACGACGTCGCGTTCGCTCATCGAAGATGGCCGATTGTCCACGAGCACGTTTCGGCGCCGTCCGACACGCTCGATGCGAGAAAGCGTTCGATCGCGGCAATTGCCTCGGCCGGATGCGTCTGAAGCAAGAGATGGGGGCCAGGCAGAACCTCGACGCGAGCGTCGGGGCGAAGCTCGGCGACGAGTCTCCATGAGTTCTCCGAGACCATCCGATCTTGACCCGAGCGAAGATAGAGCAGCGGCGCCGAACAGTCACGAAGCGCCGACGAGACGTCGACGTGCAGGATGGCGCGCGCACGCGCCGCCATCACTCCCGGGTCGACGAGCCCGTGCGCTCGATGAAGCAGGGACCGCAACCTCGGGCTCGCGTGCCTTCCGAGAAGCAAGCTGGAGCGGACGAAGCCCGGCGCCAGCGCGAACGTCGTTCTTCCAACTAGCATCTCGAGCGCACTTGGAAACCACGGCAACGGGCTACGAATGAATGAAGCGCAGAGAACGACCCCACGCAAAGCGGCCGGCCGCCTTGCAGCAACCATGAGCGCGAGCGGGCCGGAGAAGGACTCACCCACCAGTACGACGGAGCTAGTCGTTGCTTGCAGTCAGCGGACGCCGAGGGAAAAGATCGCTTCGGCGGAAAGCTCGGTCCCGCCTTCGGGGATGCGGCGCCGCAGCGCCTCGAGAAGAAGCGCATAGACGCGCGGCCATGCTTCCTCACCGAACTTCTTGCGCAGCATCGCGAAACCGGCGCCCGAGCGCTCCATGAGCTGAAGGCCGTGCTCGGCCGAATCGACGCGCGCCGACGCGGTAAAGGCATGAGTCGTGACGTCGCGAAAGCCAGCTGCGGTCATCTCTTCGATGCAGGATTTCGAGTCTTGCAGATCTCCTTTGGCCATGGGCGGAATCTGGGGAAGAGCCTCGGCCATCGCCTCGAAGACGATTTTGTGAAAGGGACGCCGCTCGATCGGCGCCCAGGTCCCAATGAGAGCTTTGCCTCCGTCACGGAGCACCCGCCGCATCTCGCGCAAGCCGCGCCCCCGATCGGGCACGAACATCAGCGCGAATAGGTTGAAGACTGCGTCGAAGGTGGCGTCGGGAAACCCGAGCGACTGAGCGTCCATCACCTCGGCATCGATGTTTCGGACGCCCTCGCGCTCGGCCCGTGCCCGCAGCGCTTCTATCATCTTGGGTGAGAAATCCACCGCTGAAACTCGGCTTACGTGCGGTGCGGCGACGAACGTCACCGTTCCGGGACCGGAGGCGACGTCGAGAACCCGCGCACTCGAGTCCGGAGCAACGAGGCGCAACGCCTCCTCTGCATAGACGGTGAAGAACGCTCCCACGTCTCGTCCATAGGTATCGGCGATTGCGTCCCACACGGCAGGAGCGCCGAGCATGCTTGGCTGCGGTGGTGCATTCATGGTGCGATGATCGCAGATTTCCGCACGCTCGTCTCGCGGCTTTCGGTCACCCGCCGGGGACTGCCCCTGAGGACGCAACTGCGCAGACAACTCCCGGGGCCCGGATTCGCACGTTCGTTCGGGGGCAGTCCACGACGAGTGACATGTATACGATTCATTCCATCATCGGATCAACCAGCGGGCCGCGTGGGCGCTTTCGTCGAGGGATGCCCAAATCCGAATCGCACATGGCTATCGTCATCGCTGTGGCCGTCGTCATTTCGAACGACGGCACGAACGAGAGCCGTCAATTCGGCAACGGTGCGCAGCTCATGGAGTCGATCGATCGGAAGCTCGATGTCCTCGATTTCTTCCAAGTCGAGCGCGATCAAGGTGACATCCAGTGGATTGAGTCCGAGATCGCGCTCGAACCGATGCCACGAGCGCACGTCGGCGGGCTCGACGTCCAAATGCCGCGCGACCGCACAGCGTACGATGTCGGTTAGGGAATCGTTCATGGGACCTCCTTCGCTTGATGCCACGACACACGTCATGAGCAAGACGCGGGCCGCTTCTCGGATTTCGAGTCACTCGACACAAGTCGCAACATGCGCTTCAGAGTTGTTAACGCTCGGAAGCGCGATCCATTCCTTGGGGGGCGAATTCGCGGTGGAGGGCGCCGTTCAACCGACGTGGTCGAGCGCTTCCGGAGCATCCAAGCCAAACTGTCGCACCGGCAATCTCTACCGCGACACGTTGACAACCCGGCGCTTAGGTCCCGAACACTTCACTGTGCGACTGGACCCATGCTGAGTGACGAAGCAGCGGACCTACGTCACTCGGGTACAAGAAATCGTCTTCCCGGCTTCCCGTCCGAACGGCGGGCAATGGGGTTGCGCCTACCACCCCGACGCCCCAATCACGAGCTGATGGGAAGAGGACGCGGCGCGAGTATCCGCCTGGGTTTTCGTGCGCGTCGGCCACGCTCGTCGCTCGTCGATCCGCCTTCGTCGCCCGGCAGATCATGGCCTTGCATCGGCACATCCCTGAATCAAGCAGGTCCGATCATGGGACGTAGGTTCGACCCGTTTTCGAGTAAGTGTCGAATGCGTTTTCTCTTCCGTCCGAAAGATGTGCGCCCGGGTCGCATCCAATGAGAGTCCGTGGTCATGGCGGTGGCCATGCGCGTGCAGAACCGATTCGAGCTGCGGTGAGCTGGAAGCGCTCCAGCGAGGAGTGGCCCACAAATCCAATTGCCATTCCACCATGTTTCATGCAGCCGTGGCACGATCGACAGGTATCAGGTAGGGGCATTGTTATTTAGTGCAGGAACTGGCCACCACGGGCGCCCGCCTAATCGT
>WNGB01003634.1_pt1 | contig 24096 bp, 22 predicted proteins | sample 5400681 | NCBI WGS metagenome assembly WNGB01 (sample SAMN13153367, study PRJNA577476) | soil metagenome | isolation source: 115 cm soil or saprolite under grassland replicate 2 | place: USA:California | collected 2016-06-15
TTCCTCGACGAGGAGCGTCGCGACCCCGGTGAGCCAGTGCTCGAAGTACGAGGACGTCAGGTAGTGGCCGGGGTCCATCCGCTCGATGGCGTGTCGGAACATCGGCGTGTTGAACCCGCCGGCGCCGAGCGCGGCCCCGGCGACGGCGAACGTGCGCGCCTCCCACTCGCCGTGGAACGTCGGCTCATCGGGCTCGACCTCGACGGGTCCGAACCCCTGCATTCCCCCGAGATCGTGGACGCCGTCCACGCCGCCATGGTCTCACAACGACACGATGCGTTTCTGAGCGACGTCTGGCGCGCTCAGAAACGCATCACGCGGTCGGCGGCGCTCCCAACGGTGTGTACGCGTACACGCCGACGGGCGTGCCTTGCTCCGAGCCGCCGGTCCCGAAGAAGAGCGCGTTGCGGGACACCGCGACGCCCGAAGAGGAGGTGGCCGGCAGCGCCAGCGCCGTGATCAGCAGCCCCGTCGCCGCGTCTCGCACTTGGATCAGCGGGTCGGTCATGTGCCCGGTGAAGACCATCCCGCCAGCCACGGTGGTCGGGGCGAAGGACGCGGCATGGACCTGCTGCCATGGCACTGCTCCGGACATTGCATCGAACGCATGCAGTGATGGTTCCTGCACCGGAAGATCGGCGGGGTTGCCGGGCTGACAGAAGGCGATGTCGCCGAGCGCGGTCGCGCCGTAGACGCGCTTGCCGTCATAGGCCGGCGTGGCGATGAACCCGCCGGCGACGCCGCCGAACACGACGTTCGTCATCCAGACCAAGTGTCCGGTCGCGGGTTCGATCCGGTAGTACGTGCCGTCCTTACCGCCGACGCCGAGGAACGGGCTGCCGTCCGGCGCGGTACCGAGGTTGGGCGTGGCACCGAAGTCCCAGTCGCACGCCGGGTCGCCCTGCTCGATCCGAGGCGGTGTGAACACCCATGCCGGCGTCCCGTTGCTGATCCGCAGGGCAATGACGCGCTCGTTGTACGGCCCGCGGGCCTGGAAGTCGCAGTCGGCCACGTCGAAGACGGCGAGGCCTCGCGTAGCGTCGACGGTCGGCGACGACCACACACCGCCACACCCGTCGTTCTGGATCGCGCCGCTGTCGTCGACGCTGGTTTCGAACCGCCACAGCGGGTTGCCCGTCGCCAGGTTGGCGGCGACGAAGTACCCGCGGTGGCCGTTCTGGCCGTCGGAGGTGACCCCGAACAGCACCCGGTTCCCGACGACGACGGGCGAAGAGAAGATGCGCGCCTCGTCGTGGGCGGGATCGGCGGGAGCTTCCGGCAGGCCCGTGTAGTCGTGGTGCCAGTACTCGGTGCCGTCGGCTGCCCGCAGCGCGTACAGGGTGTAGCCGCCGCCGAAGATCACGAGGTCGGGCCGCGACCCGGCGCCAGGCTGGAACCACGCGCTCGAGGTGATGAGCCCGCCGTCGGAGCTCGGGTCGCGCGGGAACTCACCCGGCCGGGGGGTAACGGCGGGCTGCGGTGCGATCTGGAACTTCCAGCGCAGGTGCCCGGCGGCGCGGTCGAGCGCGTAGAAGAACCCGTCCCACGACCCGACGTACACGGTCGACCCGACGACGATCGGGTTGGCGGTCACGGCATCGCCGGTCGGGAAGAACCACGCCGGCGCGAGCGTGCGGGCGCTCGTCTGATCGAGCGTGGTCGGCGCCGAGAACGTGTGCTGGGCCGAGCGCCCGTACGTGGGCCAGTCCCACTGCCCGACGGAGGGCGTCGGCGGCAGCGGATCGGCGGCCGCGGGCTCGAGCTGGCCGACCGTCGCGCCCGCGACGAGGACGAGCGCGACCAGCAACCGCTCGACCCGTCGCCCGCCCCGCATCAGCTTCTCCCCCCGTCAGGCCGATGTGCGGGGGCGAATCCTACCGATTATGCTCCTTCCGCACCATTTGCCAGGTCTGGCGACCTACGGGGGGAAGCATGGCCAGGTTCGGTCGGGTCGTCGCGGTGGCGCTGGCAGGGGCGCTCGTCGGGCTCCTTCCCGGGACGGCCGACGCCCGCAAGCCACCGCAGAGCTACGTGGCCCTCGGCGATTCCTACACTGCCGGCCCGATCATCCCAGTCCAGCAGCCCGACCCGCTGGGATGCCTGCGCTCGGATCACAACTACCCCCACCTGGTCGCGGCCGCGCTCCGGGTGAGCGAGTTCCGCGACGCGAGCTGCAGCGGCGCCGAGACCGACGACATGACGAGCTCTCAGGGCGTGTCGCCGGGTCCGAATCCGCCGCAGTTCGACCGCCTCGACGCGAACACCCAGCTCGTGACGCTCGGCATCGGCGGCAACGACATCGGCTTCTCCGAGATCGTCGAGAACTGCTCCTCGCCGGTCCCGACCGGTCATCCATGCCAAGACCACTACGTGGTGAACGGCCACGACGAGCTGGCGGAACGCATCGAGCAGACTGCACCGAAGATCGCCGCCGTGCTCGACGGCATCCACCAGCGCTCGCCAGAGGCACGGATCTTCGTCGTCGCGTACCTGGCGATCCTCCCGGAGAGCGGTCCGGGTTGCTGGCCACAGCTCCCGATAACGCCCGACGACGTCCCGTACCTGCGCGGGGTCGAGAAGAAGCTCAACGCGATGCTTGCCCAACAGGCCGAGCCCAACGACGCGAAGTTCGTCGACGCGTACACGGCGAGCATCGGCCACGACGCGTGCCAGCTCCCGGTCGCGCGTTGGGTGGAGCCCGCCGTGCCGACGACACCGGCCGCGCCCGTGCACCCGAACCTGTTCGGGATGCAGGGCTACGCCGACGCGGTCGTCGCACGGATCAACGCACGCGGCTGAACGCGCGTCCGTTTTGCGTAAAGGTGGTGCTTGAGCAGACGCGTTCGGTCGCGGACACTCTCCATGACCCGTCACGTGGTGTGGCGCGGCGACCTGAAGGGAGAGTGGAGTGCTGCTTGCAGTCGATACGCTCAGCGCCGGATGGCAGACGGTCCTGTACCTGATCGCCCTGTTGCTCTTCTTGGCCGGGTTCGTCGGCTTCAAGGTCACCGGCGAGCGGGTACGGCTCGAGAGCCTCGGGCTTGCCGCATTCGTGTTCGTGTTCTTTTGGAACGCGTGGGCGCAGACCTGATGTCGGCCCGGCCGGCTACGCGCCGCCGCCCGCGTCGAGGTGCTCGCGGTAGCTCATCGGCAACAGCTCGATCAGCTGGCCATCCGGATCGCGGACGAAGATCCCGACGCCGATGTTCGTGTCGCTGAGCACCTCGCCGCCGTAGCCGGCGACGCGCCCGCAGACCGCGCCGACGTCGTCGACGCTCACCGAGACGTGGGTGAGGCCCGGCTCGTTCATCACGCGCTCGCGGACAGGCACCGTCCCGCCCGCGAAGTGCAACAGCTCGAGGACCAGCCCGTCGCGGCGAAGGTACAGCGCGGTCATGCCAAGTGGCTTCGGCAGGCGGAGCAACGTGCTCGACGGGTCGTCGGGCGGATGCAGCTCGCGCTCGACCTCGAAGCCGAGGAGCTCCTCGTAGAAGCGGCGCGAGCGCGCCAGGTCGGTCACACAATGTCCGAGGTGATTGAACACGACGCCGTCCGCCACGGGTTCGAGGCTAGGCGGGCTGGAGGACACTGCGATCGAGGTCGGCGACGCGGGGCCGGCCGAGCAGCGTCATGGCCGTGACGAGCTCGTGGCGGAGGATCTCGAGCACCCCGTACACGCCGACGCTGCCGCCGGCCGCCAACCCGTAACAGGCAGGACGGCCCACGAGGACGACATCGGCGCCGAGGGCGAGCGCCTTCACCACGTCGCTGCCGCCGCGGACGCCGCCGTCGACCGCGACCTCCGCCTTGCCCCCGACCGCGTCGACGACCTCCGCCAGCTGGTCGAGGGTTGCCGGCGCGCCGTCGAGCTGACGACCGCCGTGGTTCGACACGTAGACCGCGGCCGCGCCCGCGCCGACGGCGGCGCGAGCGTCCTCGGCGGTGAGCACGCCCTTCACGATGAACGGCATCAGCGCCTTCGCCATGACGTCCGCAAGTCGCGTCCACGTCCACGGCGGCTCGCGCTCGCCGGTGTCGTCCATGAACGTCCGCGCGACGGAGCTTGGTTCGAAGTTGGCCATCTCCACGACGGCGCCGGGGTTGCGCAGCTCACGGCGGCGTACGCCGACGACAGGCACGTCGATCGTCACGCAGATCGCGGAATACCCCACCGCGGCGGCGCGCCGCACGAGCTCGACGAACACGGCTTCCGGGTGACGCAAGCTCACCTGGAGCACTCGCGCCGCGCGCGGGAACGCCGCCACCAGCGCCTCGAGCGTGTTCCTCCCCGTCACCTCCGGGACGATGGCCTGCGTGCCGAGGGCGGCCGTGGCTTCGAGCACGCTCCGGTAGCCGTCGGGGTGCAGAAGCGTGTCGCCCGCGAACGGCGCGACGAGCAACGGCATCGAGATCGGAATCCCGAGGAAGGTCGTCGCGGGGTCGGCGCCGGGCGCGCCGCTCAGCATCCGGGGCCGGAGGAACCAGCGGGAGAACGCGCGGCGGTTCGCTCGCAGCGTGAGCTCCTCCTCTGCGCCGCCCTCCAGGTAGGCGAGGACCTCGGGCGCGATTGCCTCGCGCGCGGCTGCCACCGCGTCGTCGAGGACCGCGAAGCGCGGCGCGTCAGGAGCGGGCGCGCTCATCCAACCACGTGCCGGTCCCTGCGCCGTCGCCCGGAACGACCTCGTGCAAAAGCGAGCGGCCGTGCCGGTAGCGATCCAGGTTCTCGACGAACAAGTCGGCGGCGCGGTCGTGGCGTCCGAGCCCGCCAGCCGAGGAGTGCGGGGTGAGCACGACGTGGGGATGGTCCCAGAACGGGCTGTCAGCGGGCAGCGGCTCGGTGGCGAACACGTCGAGGATGGCCGCCGCGGGCCGGCCGCGATCGAGCGCGGCGAGAAGCGCCGCTTCGTCGACGAGCGCGCCCCGGGCGATGTTGACGAGGATCGATCCCGCCGCCATGGCGTTGAGAAAGCGCTCGTCGACGAAGCCGGTGGTCTCGGTCGTCGCCGGCGCCGCCAGCACCACGACGTCGCAGCGGGGCAGCTGGTCGAGCAACTCGTGTCGTCCGAGCATCTCGTGCACCGGCTCGCGGCCGGTGGGCCGGCGCCGGTGGCCGAGCACGTGTGCGCCGAGTGCCCGGGCGCGCTCGGCGATGGCGGAGCCGATGGCGCCGACGCCGATGACCAGCCATGTGGTGCCGGCGACCTCGCGAAACTCGTGGGGACGCCACTCGTGGGCAGTCCGCGCTGCGACCCATGCGTCGGCGCGCTGGAAGTGTGCGAGCACGGCCTGGAGCACGTACTCCGCGATCGGGATGGCGTTCACGTGCGCGCCGGTGACCCGCACGCCGCGTTCGAACAGTCGGTCGTAGAGGGCGAGGTACCCGGCGGCCGGAGACTGGAACCATCGCAGCGAGTCCAGGCGCAGGAGCAGCTCGAACCACGGGGCCGCACCACCGCGGAAGAACAGGTCGCCGGTCGCCCACGCCACCTCGGGCGCGACGCCGTCGGCCGGGAGCTCACGCCCTGCGACTTCGAGACGGCCGTCACGATGCATCCGCACCGTCTCGACGGCGGGATCGACGAGGCCGGCGCGCGCGTCGAGCAGTCGGGCCGCCGTCTCGGTCAGCAGGACCTGCATGGGGTGAGCGTATGGGCGGCGGCGTGCTGCGCGCTTGCCCCCGGGGCCCGGGGTCCACCACGATTGCCCGGTCGCGGTACCGCGAGGGCAGGGAGAGATCATGCGACCCGTACAGAAGGAGCTCGCCGAGCCGGTCGCGCGCGGCTTACTCGGCGCCGCCGCCGTCGACGGAGGCCCGACCGACGAGCAACTCGGCATCATCGGCGCGCTCCTCCACGGGTACTTCGACGTCGACACCGACCTCACGTCGCTCGAGCCGCTCGACCCAGCCGGTCTGGCGGCGGCCGTCGAGGACCCGAAGGCGCGTCATCGAGTGGTGGAGCTCATGATCGTGCTCGAGTTCAGCCGTCACCCGGGAAGCGATGCCATGGCACAACGGGTCCAGGAGTACGCCGCCGTGCTCGACGTCGACGAGAAGATGCAGGTCGTGGCGCGCGATGCGCTCCACGCAGCACGGGCGGAGCTCAACGCCGACTACCAGCGATACCACGACGAATACGACATGGAGCCACAGCTCGCCGGCATCGAGGACGCCGCGATGGCGGCGCGGCTGCGGAGGCTCGAGCAATGCCCGCCGGAAAGCCTCGGACGGGCCTACTACGACTTCTACCAGCGCTACGGGCTCACGTTCCCGGGTGAGGCGGGTGGTGGCGACGTGATCTTCGTCGCCCACGATTTCACGCACGTGCTGTCGGGCTACGAGCCGGACGGGCCGGGCGAGCTCGCGCTCCAGGCGATGCTGGTCAGCGCGACCGACGGCGACCAGCACTTCTCGAACTTCTGCGCCTCGTTGTCGCTGCACGAAGCCGGGTTGCTCGAATCCAGCGTGGGCATCACGCCCAAGGTCGGAACCTTGGCACGACCGGGTGCGGCCGAGAAGCTCGCCGACGCGATTCGGCGGGGCGCGCAGTGCACCGCCGACTTCGCGGCGATCGACCATCTCTCCCACGTCGACGAGCCACTCGAGGACGTGCGCCGCGACCTGTCGATTCCGGCCCGTCGGGCTTGACCCGTCAGGTCGACGCCCGCTCGCGGTAACGATCGCGTAACAACCGCTTGTAGATCTTCCCGTTGTCCTGGCGCGGCAACTTGTCGACGAACTCGACGCGGCGCGGGCACTTGTAGTGCGCCAGCCGGTCGCGGCAGAACGTGACGAGCTCGTCGGCCAGCTCGGCGCTCGCCGGCACGCCTGATCGGAGCTCGATCACGGCGAGCACCTCCTCGCCCCACTCGGGATTCGGCACACCGATGGTGGCTGCGTCCGCGACGGCGGGATGCTCGAGCAGCACCGCGTCGATCTCGGCGGGGTAGATGTTCACGCCGCCGGAGATGATGAGGTTGGCGCTGCGATCGGTGAGGAACAGGAACCCGTCCTCGTCGACGTAGCCCATGTCGCCCAGCGTGAAGTGTCGGTCGCGGTACGAGGACTCGGTCTTCGCGCGGTCCTTGTAATACTCGAACGGGACCTCGGACGCCTTGAACCACACGATCCCGACCTCGCCGGCCGGCAGGCGATTCCCCTGGTCGTCACCGACGACGACCTGGTCGTCGGGCACCGGCCTGCCGACGGTTCCGGGCTTCCGCAGCCAGGTGTTCGAGTCGACCCACGTGCCGAGACCCTCGGTCGCGGCGTAATACTCGTTCACGACCGGCCCCACCCACTCGATCAGCCGTTGCTTCACGCCGACCGGGCACGGCGCGGCGCCGTGGAGCACGTTGCGCAACGACGAGACGTCGTAGCGGGCGCGCACGTCGTCGGGGAGCGCGAGGAGCTGGTGGAACATCGTCGGCACCATGTGCGTGTGCGTGACGCGGTGCTTCTCGATCAACCGGAGCGCTTCCTCCGGGTCCCACGCCGGCATCATCACGACCGGGACGCCGGCGATGAGCGGCGCGTTGAGCGAGAACAGCAGCGGGGCCGCGTGGTAGAGCGGCCCGGTCAAGAGGTGCACGTTGCCGTCGCGGTACGCGGCGCGGGCAAGCGTCACGGCGGTCGCGAGTGACGCTTCGTCGCGATACACGCCCTTCGGGCGACCGGTCGTCCCCGACGTGTAGAGCATCTGCGAGCCGAGCGACGGATCCGCGAGGTCGTCGCCCGGCTCGCCCGCCGACGCGCCGGCGAGATCCTCGAACCCGTCGATGAGACCGCCGATCGCCATGCGCACGCGCACGTTCGGCGCGGCGGCTGCCGCTCCGGTCGCGATCTCGGCGAAGCGGGCTTCGGCGACGAACGCCTTTGCCTCGCAGTCGGCGACGATGTAGCCCGCCTCGTCGCCGGTGAGGTGCCAGTTCACGGTGGTCAAGCGCAGCCCCGCCCGCTGCGTCGCAAGCAGCACCTCCGCGAACTCGGCCCGGTTGGAGCACAGGAGCGCGACCGCGTCGCCGCGCACGAGACCGTGACGGCGAAGAGCTCGCGCCAGGCGGTTGGCGCGCTCGTTCAGCTCGCCGAATGTGATGGCGCCCGGGGCCGAAAGCAACGCCGGCGCGGTCGGCCGCCGCGCCGCGTGCCAGGCGACCGCCATGCCGCGATCGGCCTCTGCCACCAGCTCGTCGAGCTCGGCGCCCACGGGCCCCCCTCGTAACCGCGAATCGCGACGGCGGAGACGATAGTCCCGGGTACGGTCGGCATCGTGGGCAGCTCGTCCGAGTACGTGTTCGGAGACAACGACACCGCGGCGCGTCGACTCGACCTCGTCGCTCGCGAGTGGCACTGGCCGAGCGCGGCGTTCCTCCGCGAGCTCGGGCTCCCGCCCCCGGGACTCGCCCTTGACCTCGGGTGCGGGCCCGGACGCACAACGCGTCTGGTGGCCGCGACCACGGCCGCGTCGAGCACCGTCGGCATCGACACGTCGGAGTCGTTCCTCGCACGCGCCCGCGCCGACGCGCCCGCCGGCATGACGTTCCTCGAGCACGACGTCATGGACCTGCCCTTCCCAACGGGCCCGGCCGATCTCGTGTACGCCCGTTTCGTCCTCTCGCACCTGCCGCGACCGGACCGCATCGTGGCGGGATGGATGGGCGCGCTCGCGCCCGGCGGTGTGCTCGCACTCGACGAGGTCGAGCGCATCGACACCGACGACGCGACGCTGTCCCGCTATCTCGAGATCCTCGGCGCGCTGATGGAGATCCGCGGCAGCGCGCTCGCCGCCGGTCCGATCGTCGACCGATTCGACGGGGGGCCGGACGGCCGCAAGCGGACGAGCGAGACCCGCGTGCACCGCGTATCGGTCGCCGCAGCGGCCGAGCTGTTCGCGCTCAACTTCGAGACGTGGCGGCACGAACCCTTCGTCGAGGACAACTACCGCGCCCGAGATCTCGACAATCTGGCGGCCGCGCTCCGCGAGCTTGCCAGCCGTCCCGGGGGCGCCGAGATCACCTGGACGATGCGTCAGGCGACCTTCGAGCGAGACGCCTCCTAGCACGAGCGGGCGGAGGGTCCAGGGCCTGCCGCCGGCGACTTGCGCCCACGGCTGAGCCGGCGGCAGCCGCCCTGGGCCCGCCGCCGAGTCAGCGCAGGTCGAAGGCGACCTTGATGGCGGCGCTGCGGTCCTGGGAGGCCAGCGCGGTGAACGCGTCACGCCACTCGTCGAGCGAGAACGTGTGGGTGAGCATGCCGGTGAGGTCGACCCTCCCGTCGCGCACGAGGTCGAGGTAGTGCTGGATGCCGTGCTGGCGCACGCCGTCGATCTCCTCGAACCCGAAGGCGTTCGAGCCGACGAGCGAGATCTCCTTGAAGTACAGCGGCGTGTCCTCCCAGTAGGTCGGGCCGTGCACGCCGGCCTTGACGAGCGTGCCGCGCGCCTTGAGGACGCGTGCGCCGACCTCGAACGTCTCCTGCTTGCCGATCGTGTCGTAGACGACGTCGATCTCGCCCGGGTACGCCATCGGGAGCCCGTCGCTCGGCTGGAGCACGCCTCCCGACCATCCCGCCGCTTCCTCGATGACGCGCTGCGCGGGCTCGTGGCCGATCACGGTGGCGCCGAGCTTGCGGGCGAGGGCGGCCTGCGCGTCGAAGCGGGCGACCGTGAGCACGTCGACATCGGGGTACAGCGCCCGCAGGATGGCGGTCGCGCACGTGCCGAGCGCGCCGGCTCCGTACACCATCACCTTCCCGCCGGGGACCGGCGGGTGGCGGGTGATCGAGTGGAGGCTGACGGCGAATGGATCGGCGAAGACGGCGAGCTCGTCGGGAACGCCGTCCGGCACCTTGAACAGCTGCGTGTCGTGCGCGGGCATGAGCTGCGCGTACCCGCCGCTCGCGTCGCGTGACGTGCCGGTGTGGATGCCGGGCGCGATCGGTCCGATGCCGAAGTTCCAGCAGAGGCTGAGGTCGCCGGCCTCGCACGCCGGGCAGATCGGATCGACGCCGCGCGGCCGGCACGACAGCCACGGGTTGAGCACCACGCGCTCGCCGACCTCGAGACCCTCGGCGTCGGGGCCGAGCGCGACCACGTCGGCGACGACTTCGTGCCCGAGTACCTGCGGAAGCGAGAAGAAGCCCTTCATCGGGTTGTCGGGCGTCGCGACGTTCGTCCAGTCCATGAACACCTGTTTGGCGTCCGAGCCGCAGATGCCCGCCATCCGAGGTTGCGTGATGACCCAGTCGGACAGCAGGAAGTCGGGGTCGGGCAGGTCGAGCAGCCGCATCGGTGTCTCGGCGAGACCACGGAGGAGGTGGTTGTCCTCGGCCGGCTCGGGCTGCGGCTCGGGCGCCACTCCGTACAGCAGACCTTGCATCGTGCGCTGCGCCCTCCGTGTCTGACGGTGCCGTCAGCTTACCGACGGCGGTTCGCCGGCCCGACGGGGCATGGCGGACGCCGCGAACGGGAAGGAACGAAGGGAGGAGAAGAACGGCTCGTGACCGTGCAGGAGCACCCGGCGGCACCCTCCGAGCCCGAGATTGCCGATCCCGAGCTCGAAGAAGAGCTGCACGCGGAGCGGCGTCTGGCCCGCGCCATCATCATCGGAGTCGTCATCGCGGTTCCGATCAACGTCGGCGTGTGGATGGGGCTGGTCGGGTTCGCCGTGAGTCGTGCGGGGGCGAGCTTGGCGGGCCCGCTGGCGATGGCCGCCGGCGTCGGTGTGCTGAGCGGGCTGTTCTTTGGCACGTGGGCGGCCTTCGTCGCGACCACACATGCATTCGAGGAGTTCGACCGGAAGGCCGCTAGCGGCGGAGCTGCGCAAGCGCCTCAGCGACCATCGCCTCGGTGACGCGGTCGTCGAGCTGGGCGGCTGCGCCCTCGACGGCCTCCCGGCTGCCGAGCGGGTCGTTCTCGCGGGCGCGCGCCATGCGGTCCTCGCGGCTGAGCCAGCGGGCGAGCTCGATCGCCGGGGCACCCGTGAGCTCGGGCCGCTCTTCGAACAGGTAGCCGAGCTGCCCGACGACCCGCGACACCGACGGCCCGTCGGCCATCGGTCAGCTCACCCCACGGTCGCGCCCCTCCCAGTACGGGGCGCGCAGCTTGAACTTCTGGAGCTTCCCGGTGGCGGTGCGGGCGAGCTCGGACCGGAACTCGATCGACGTGGGGCACTTGTAATGCGCGAGGCGGTCGCGCGCGTGAGCGATGAGGTCGGCCTCGGACGCGTCGGCGCCCGGCGCCAACACGACGAGCGCGATGACCGTCTCGCCCCACTTCTCGTCGGGCACGCCGATGACGGCGACCTCGGCCACGGCCGGATGTGAGAACAGGCAGTCCTCGACCTCGATCGACGACACGTTCTCGCCGCCCGAGATGATGACGTCCTTCTTGCGGTCCGAGATCGTGAGGTAGTGCTCCTGGTCGAGCGCGCCGCCATCGCCGGTGTGGAACCACCCGTCGGGAACGGCCCTGGCGGTCTCGTCGGGCTGCTCCCAGTAGCCGTCCATGATCACGTTGCCCGCCGCGTGCACCTCTCCCTCGTCGTCGATCCGGAGCCGCACGCCGAGCGACGGTGCGCCGGCGCGCCCCAGCCGCTGCGCGCGCTCGCCCGCCGGGAGCGCGTCGTACTCGGCGCGGCTGCGGTTCATCGTGAGCAGCGGCGCGGTCTCGGTGAGGCCGTAGATCTGGATGAACTCCCATCCCAGCTCGGACTCGACGCGCTCGATCGTGCGCGTCGGCGGCGGCGCGCCGGCCACGACGATGCGCGTCCGACCCTTGCCGGGGATCTCGCCCGACCACGACGCCGCCGCGTCGAGCACGGCGCTCACGACCGCCGGCGCTCCGTTGAGCAGCGTGACGCCGTGGGCCTCGATGCGGCGGAGGATCTCGGCGCCGTCCACCTTGCGCAACACCACGTGACGGCCGCCCATCCCGGTGACGCCATAAGGCATCCCCCAGCCGTTGCAATGGAACATGGGCAGCGTGTGCAGGTACACGTCGCGGTCGTTCACGCCCAACTGCCAACCGAGGATGGTGGCGTTGACCCAACAGTTGCGGTGCGTGAGCTGCACTCCCTTGGGGCGCGCGGTCGTCCCGCTCGTGTAGTTGATCGTGGCGGTGGCGTCCTCGTCGGGCTCACACGGCTCCGGCTCCACACCCTCGCGGAACAGCTCGTGATCGGCTTCGGCACCGAGTACGAACCGGTGTTTCGCGCCGACGCTCGACAGCGTCTCGTCGAGCTCGGGATCGACGAGCAGCATGGCGGCGCCGGAGTGCTCGACGATGTAGCCGACCTCGTCGGCGTTGAGCCGGAAGTTGACGGGCACGAGGATCCTCCCCGAGCCGCTCACGCCGAAGAACGAGACGAACAGGCGAGCCGCGTTCGGCGAGACGATGGCGACGCGTTCCCCGACGCCGACGCCGAGGTGATCGAGCGCCGCCGCCTGAGCACGCGCCAGCTCGCGGATCCGTCGGTACGTGAGCTCGCCCAGCGATGCCGCAGGCTGGTCGGGCTCGTCGACGACGCCGATCCGGTCGCCGTAGACGAGTGCGGCGCGGTCGATGAAGTCGTTGACTGTGAGCGGCACCTTCATCCCGTTCGCCCCCCTTGGCTCACGAGTCGGTCTTCGGATCGTAGCGAGGCACTACGCGGGACGCAGCGTGCGCAGCGGTGCGCCGTTCGTCCACGCCGCCGGATCGCCCGGCACCCAGCGACGCCCGCCGCCCTCTTCGGCGATGCGCCGGCGCGCCATCTCCTCCGCCGCGTGGCCGGGGGGCCCGCCCGACTCGCGCGCCAGCGCGAACACGCGGCAAACGGTCTCGCCGATCTGCGCCGTTCGCTTGAGCGCCTTGTCGCGGTCGTAGCCGACGAACTCCTCGGCGAGGTTGATGATGCCGCCCGCGTTCACGACGAAGTCCGGGGCGTAAAGAATGCCGCGCGCTGCGAGCGCGTGGTCGGCCGCCGCGTCGGCAAGCTGGTTGTTGGCTGCACCGCAGACGGCGCGGCATTGCAGCCGCGGGATTGTGGACTCGCTCAGGGCAGCGCCGAGCGCGCACGGCGCGAGCACGTCGCACGGTTCCTCGAGCGCGGCCTCGACCGCCAATGCATCGGCGCCGACCTCACGCACCAACGTGTCGACGCGGTCGGCGTTCACGTCCGCCACCGCGACGCGGGCGCCGGCGTCGGCGAGGAGCCGGGCGAGGTGCGAGCCGACGTGGCCGACGCCGTCCACGACGACGCGCTTTCCCACGAGGGAGGGGTCACCGTCGAGCTCTTCGAGCACGGCCTGCATGGCGCACACCACGCCGTACGCCGTCACCGGCGAGGGGTCGCCCGAGCCGCCGTGGCCCTCGATGCCGGTCACCCAGGGTGTCTCCGACGCGATGATCTGCATGTCGCGCGGGGTCGCACCGACGTCCTCGGCGGCAATGTAGCGGCCGCCGAGCTCGTCGATCGCTCTTCCCATCGCCCGCAGCAACGGCTCGCCGCGCGGCGCGTCGGGGTCGTCGCACAGCACGACCGCTTTCCCGCCGCCCTGGTGCAGCCCGGCTGCAGCGGCCTTGAGGCTCATCGCCTCCGAGAGGCGCAGCGCGTCGACGAGCGCCTCCCGTTCGGAAGCGTAACGCCAGAAGCGGATGCCCCCGAGCGACGGGCCCAGCGCCGTCGAGTGCACGGCGATGACGGCCCGCAATCCCGACGGGGCGTCGGCGACGAACACGACCTGTTCGTGGCCCATCTCGGTCATGAGCTCGGTGACCGCGGCCTGGGTCGTTTCCATCGCGTTCGACGGTACTGTGCCGCGCGCCCCTCCGGATCCCACCGGTGGGAGGAACCAACGCCCGATACGGGGATGACGTGTACGAACGGCGTCCGCGTGCGATGCTTCCCGCGTGCGCGGCAGGATCTCCGTTTTCTTCGTGACCTTGTGCGTCGCGGGCCTCGCCGCCGCGGCCTGCTCCGGCGGCGGCGGCGACACCAAGGTGCAGAGCACGAAGCCGGCGACGACACCGAGGACGACCGCTCCACCTCCGACGACCGCCGCCACGCTCAATAACGTGTACCAGTACACGCAGGCCGGTCAGCTGGCACCGTCCGTCAGAGACATCCCGGAGCGCGTGTACGTCCCGAACTCGCAGTCGAACACGGTCGACGTCATCGATCCGAACACGATGGCGGTCATCGACCACTACCCGGTCAAGGCGCTGCCGCAGCACGTCGTGCCGTCGTACGACATGCAGACGCTGTACGTGAACAACAACAACGGCAACACGCTGACGCCCATCGATCCCCGCACCGGGAAGCCGGGCGCCGACATCCCGATCGACGACCCGTACAACCTCTACTTCTCGCCCGACGGGTCGAAGGCGATCGTGATGGCCGAGCGCAACAACGCCGTCGACTTCTACGACCCGAAGACCTGGACGCTCATCAAGAAGCTGCCGATTCCCCATCGCGGCGTGAACCACGCCGAGTTCACCGCCGACGGGAAGACCATGGTGGCGAGCTGCGAGTTCTCGGGCTTCCTCGTACGCATCGACCTCGACACGATGGAGATCACGGGTGAGCTCGACGTCGGCGGGAAGCCGGTCGACCTCAAGCTCTCGCCCGACGGCAGCGTCATGTTCAACGCCAACGAGACGCGGGATGGCGTCTCGGTGATCGACTGGGCGAACATGCGCGACCTCGGGTTCATCCCGACGGGCAAAGGTACTCACGGCCTGTACCCCAGCCGCGATGGGAAGCAGCTGTACGTGAGCAACCGCGGCGCCGGATCGGTGAGCGTGATCGATTTCGCAACCCACAAGGTCGTCGCCGACTGGCACACCGGGGGCAGTCCCGACATGGGGGGCGTCACGACCGACGGCAAGCAGCTCTGGCTGAGCGGCCGCTACAACTCCGAGGTCTACGTCATCGACACGACGAGCGGGCAGCTCATCAAGACGATCCCGGTCGGCGAGGGCCCGCACGGCCTCGCGTACTTCCCGCAGCCCGGCCGCTTCAGCATGGGCCACACCGGCAACTACCGCTAGCCATCATGATGCGTACGCGAGTTTCTCGAGCTGCTTGTCTTGCAACAGCGGCGAGCCCTGCTGCACGTACAACGGCATCCTGCCGAGTGGGACGTCCTCGGTGATCTCGACCGGACCCTGCACCACTCTGGACCGGTCCCAGAAGTCGACCCACGCGCCCTTCGGCAGGTAGACGCTCCGGCTGCGCGCACCTGATTCCCAGACGGGAGCGACCAGAAGGTCGTTGCCGAGCTGCCACTCGTCCCAACGGTCGGCGACGTTCGGGTCGCGCGGGTAGTTGTACGCCAGCGGGCGGACGAGCGGAGCGCCCGTCCGGCGCGCGTCGTGCGAGAGTCGCACCAGGTACGGCTGCAGCGCGTGGTGCAGCTTCACGTACCGCGTGAAGATGTCGAGCACCTCCTGGTCGAACGTGGGCTCGGTGGGCATGTTCCATGGCGTGCGCGGCGCCTTGCCGTCCAGGATCATCAGCGGGCTCGCAGCGCCGACCTCCAGCCAGCGCGCGAACACCTCGCGGTCGCCGAAGCTCGTGTACCCGCCGACGTCGGTGCCGTAGTACGGCTGGCCCATGAACGCCTCACGCTGGAGGCTGATGAGCACGCTGCGCAGGCCGAGGTCGGTCGACGGGCCGGTGTCGGGCTGCTCGGGGATGGCGACGCCGGTGCGGGAGTGCGTGTCGCTCCAACCGTTCATCCCGAGGCTGGTCGTCCCCGTGTACGACCCACGGGTGATGAACCATCCGCCGTCGGGACGCGTCTTGTTCAGCGCGTCGCGCACGATGCGTTGCATGAGCACCGGGTAGGCGTTGTGGATTTGCCGGCCGGTACGCCCGTCGTGGTACACGTCGCCGGCGCTGCTCGGCACAATCTCCTCCGTCCGGTCGATGAAGAACCCGTCCACGTAGCGACCTTCGGGCCCGCGCAGGAAGTCTTCGAGGTCCTTCCGGATCGAGCGCACCGCCTCCGGGTTGGTGAGGTCCGGCTCGCGCTCGCTGCCTGGCGCGAGCCATCCACCGGTGCGTGCTTTCGCGGCCCGCTCGTCGAGCACCCACTCCGAGATCCACACCTGCGTCTTCCAGCCCCGCGCGTGGAGCAGCTTCAGCATGCCGACGGGATCGGGGAAGCGGGCGGGATCGAAGCGGAACTCGCCGATGCCCTCGGTGCCGACGGCCCACGGCCGGTCGAAGTGGTAGATGCCCGGCGGGATCCCGTACTGCTCGTACCTCGCGAGGTCGTCGGCCACCGTCGGGTTCAGGGGGACGCCGTCAACGACGACCGGGTCGCCCGGCGGGAGCACGTCGTAGCCCTGCCAGTGGAGGAACACGTCTTTGGGCGGCACGGCGGGCCGTCCGGTGAGACGCGAGTACGCGTCGTTCTGGCGGTAGTGGTCGCCGGCGAAGACGAAGTATCGGGCCGCGTGCGCCTGCGGGTCGAGCTCGAACTCGAACGACAGGATCGCAGGGTCGGTCGCGCCGAGGTCGTACACACCGGGCAGCGTCCCGTCGACGAGGAGCCCGTAACCCTTCGACGACTGGTAGAAGGGCTGGTACTGCGAGATCGTCGGAGTGACGTACATCTTCACCCGCTCGCCCTTGCGGTTCAGCGAGCCCACGGCTTGGGGCGCGGTCTCCGACGCCGCGAGGTCGTCGACCGTGCGTGCCGTCAGGCCGTAGACGAGCTCGTCGGGCGACGTGACCAGCTGCTCGCCCCAATGCGTGACCGACGTGTCGTCGACTGCGAGCGACAGCGAGACCGTGTCGTCGCCCTGGGCTTGGAGCGTGACCGTGCCCGCGGTGCCGTCGCCGAAGCGGGCTTGCAGTTCCACCGCGCAGCGGCCGATGCGCGCCGGTTCGGCCGTCGTGACCGGGATGGGCGCGGTGCCCTCGCCGCGCTTGACGTACAGGCCGCCGGCCTGGATCTCGCGGACGATCTCGCCGCGATTCGTGGAGATAGTGATCGCGAGCGGGTCGAGGCCGACGGCCAGGCGGACGCGGCCGGACCGTGCGGTGACGCGGTTGCCATCCCGGTGCGCCGCGGAGAAGTCACGTGCCGGCGGACGCAGCGCGCCGGACGCCTTCGCGACCGAAGGGTCGCCGCAGGCCGAGCCGGACGACTGCGTCGTCCCCGCCGACGCCGGCGTCGCCAGCGCACCGCACGCGAGCCCGAGCGCGACTGCGACGGCAAGCGACCGGCGTTTTGGAGGTCGCACCCGGGGTCAGCCGCCCCTCAGCTCGACCACGGTGGCGACCGGTGCGCGATCGGTGCCCTGCCCGCCGACGAGGTACGCCGTGTCGCCGATGCTCGTCACCGCGCCGTCCGTCACCGGCGACGGGAGTGTCCCGGCCGGGGCGACGGCCCCGCTGCGGGGGTCGTACTGCAGGACCTGCCCCGTCACCTGGTTGTTCACGAAGCCGCCGAGCACGTAGATCCGACCACCGAGCTCGACGGCGCTCGCGTGCGACAGCGCCGCCGGCAGCTGACCGACCACCGTGACCTGGCCGCTGGCGGGATCGATCTTCTGGATCGAGCGCGTGTCGCCGCCGCTCGCGTTGGCCACGCCTCCGAACACGTAGATCGCGCCGCCGGCCCCCGCCACGGCGGGGTAGCGCACGGGCTCGGCGAGGGTGCCAAGGACGCGGAAGTGCGCGCCGTCCTCGCTCACGAGCACGTTCGGCGAGATCTGACGACCGTCGAACCCGCCGACCACGTACACCTTGGTGTCGATCGTCACCGCCACGTGGTCGGACAGCGGGCCTGGAAGGCTGCCGACGACCTTGGCGGCGGAACCGGGCTGGAAGGACTGCACCGACGCGCTTCCTTCCTCGCCCGAGCCGCCCGCGATCACGATGTACGCGTCGTTCACGAAGGCGCCCGCAGCGTCGTGCACGGGCTGCGCGAGGGATCCGGCCGTGTCCGACGCGCCATTCGACGGATCAACGCGCACGATGTTGCCGGTCGTCTGCTTCGACGCGTCGAGGCCGCCCAGCACCACCAGCTGCTTCCCGTCGGTGAGCACGACCTCGCGTGACGACGGCGTCGGCAACTTCCACTGCGCGGGCGTGATGCGCACACCACTCGAGGCCGTCGTCGCCGGCGCGGACGACGCCGGGCTCCCCGACGCGGTCGTCACGGGCGCGCGCTTCGACGTGGAGTCACCGCCGCTGCCTCCCCCGCACGCGCCGGCGAGCAGCGCGATCGCGCCGAGCGCGACAGCGGATCGGGCGGCGCGCAGCACAGCGGCACCCTTGCACACGAAACGCGCCGTCCCCAGTCGGATCACCACGCTACGATCGGGCTCGACCCGTGGGGAGCTCGGGACAGCCGGGCTGAGAGGGTGGCCACGCCGACCGCGTGTGGCAGCGCCACCGACCCGTGGAACCTGCACCGGGTAATTCCGGCGAAGGGAGGGATCGTGAAGGCGCCCCCGGCGAGCGTGGTGCTCGTCTTCGCGGGTGGAGACCCGGTCGATGCCGCGACCGCGACGCGCCTGCCCGACGCTTCCATGGTCGTCGCCGCCGACTCGGGCGTCGAGCACGCGCTCGCCGCGGGCCGGCGCGTGGACGTCGTCGTCGGCGACCTCGACTCGGCCGACCCGGCCGCCGTCGACGCCGCGGTCGCGGACGGCGCCGAGGTCCGCCGGTACCCCGCCGAGAAGGACAAGAGCGACCTCGAGCTCGCGCTGGACACGGCTCGAGAGCGGGGCGCAACTCGCGTGATCGTCGTCGGCGGGTACGGCGGACGCCTCGACCACTTCCTCGCCAACGCGCTCCTGATCGCGTCGCCGGTCCTCGCCGACATCGAGATCGAGGCGCGCGTGGGCGACGCGCGCATCACCGTGATCCACGAGCGCGCCCGCCTGTCCGGAACACCCGGCGACCTGTGCTCGCTGCTCGCAGTGGGAGGCGCGGCCCGCCGCGTGCGGACCACCGGCTTGCGCTACCCGCTCGACGGCGAGGACCTGCTGCCCGGCTCCACCCGCGGACTCAGCAACGAGCTCGCCGAACCCGTCGCCACCGTCTCACTCGAGCACGGCGCCCTGCTCGCCGTGCAACCCGACACCGGAGGAACCTGACATGCGCCGTCTCGCTCTGCTCACCATCGTCGTCGCGCTGCTCGTCTCGACCGTGGCGGCGGTCGGCCCGGTTGCGGCGGCGACGTCGACCGCACCGTCCGAGTCGGGCGGGACCACGATCACGCTCGTCACGCACGACTCGTTCAACGCCTCGAAGAGCGTGCTGCGTGCGTTCACGAAACAGACGGGCGTGACGGTGAAGGTGCTCCAGTCCGGTGACGCGGGGGCGGCCGTCAACCAGGCGATCCTCACCAAGAGCAACCCGCTCGGCGACGTGTTCTACGGCGTCGACAACACCCTCCTGAGCCGCGCGCTCGACGAGGGCATCTTCACCCCGTACAAGTCTCCGGAGCTCGCCAACATCCCGGCTGGCCTCGAACTCGACCCGAAGCACCGCGTGAGCCCGGTCGACACCGGGGACGTCTGCATCAACTACGACAAGAAGTACTTCGCCGACAAGAAGCTCACGGTCCCGAAGACCATCGAAGACCTCGCCAAGCCCGAGTACAAAGGCCTGCTCGTCGTCGAGAACCCCGCCACGTCGTCGCCCGGGCTCGCCTTCCTGCTCGCCACCGTGGCCAAGTTCGGGAACGACGGCTGGCGCAGCTACTGGGAGAAGCTGCGCGACAACGACGTCAAGGTGGTCGACGGTTGGGAGCAGGCGTACAACACCGAGTTCTCGGGGAGCGCGGGCAAGGGCGACTACCCGCTCGTCGTGTCGTACGCGTCCAGCCCGCCGGCCGAGGTCGTGAATGCCGAGCGCCTACCGAAGGAAGCGCCGACGGGCGCGGCGCTCAACACGTGTTTCCGGCAGATCGAGTTCGTGGGAATCCTGAAGGGGACCGCGCACGAGAAGGCCGCGAAGCAGTTCGTCGACTTCATGCTGTCGGAGAAGTTCCAGCAGGACATGCCGCTCCAGATGTACGTGTTTCCGGCGCGCGACGGCACCAAGCTGCCGGAGGCGTTCCTGAAGTTCGCCAAGGTCGCGCCGCGGCCGTTGTCGCTGCCGCCCCAGCAGATCGCCGACAACCGCGACACGTGGATCAACCAGTGGACGGACACCGTGGTCCGATGAGCACCCGCCCATGATGCGTATCTCCACCAACAATGTGTTGGTCGGGATACGCATCAACCGTGCGCGCCTGGCGCGAATCGGGCTGCTGGCGGTCCCGCTGGCGTTCCTGGCCGTGTTCTTCGTGTACCCGGTGGCGTCGATCATCGGCCGCGGGCTCACGCCGGACGGGAGTCTCGATCTCAGCCCGATCGGTCACGTGGTCACCGACTCGCAGCTGCGCGGGGTGGCGTGGTTCACGATCTGGCAGGCCGCGGTCTCGACCGCGCTCACGGTGCTGATCGCGCTGCCGGGCGCGTACGTGTTTGCCCGCTACGAGTTCCCCGGGAAGCGAGTCGTGCGGGCGGCGGTCATCGTGCCGTTCGTCCTGCCGACCGTGGTCGTCGGGTCCGCGTTCCTCTCGCTGCTGGGCCAAGGCGGCCCGCTCGGATTCCTGGGCCTCGATCAGTCGCTCGCCGCGATCCTCGTCGCCCACGTGTTCTTCAACTACGCGGTGGTCGTGCTGATCGTCGGCGGCCTGTGGTCGCATCTCGACCCGCGGCAGGAGGACGCGGCGCGCCTCCTCGGCGCGGGACGGTGGCAGACGTTCCGCGCCGTCACGCTGCCGGCGCTCCAGCCCGCAATTGCGGCCGCGGCTGCGATCGTCTTCCTGTTCACGTTCACCTCGTTCGGGGTGATCCTGATCCTCGGTGGGCCGAGCTACTCGACGCTCGAGACCGAGATCTACCGCCAGACCGCCCTGTTCCTCGACCTGCCGCAGGCCGCTGCGCTCTCGATCGTGCAGCTCGTCGCGGTCGTCGGCATCCTGCTCGTCGCCGGCCGCGCCCAGGGCCGTCGCGTCGAGGCACTCCGTCTCCGCGCGAGCACCGAGACCGCGCGCCGGCCCAGGACCGCGGGCCAGCGCGCGGTCGTGGGCCTGAACCTCGTCGTGATGGGGGCGCTGCTCGGCATCCCGATCGCCGTGCTCGTCGAGCGCTCGTTCCACCCCTCGGGCGGCTTCGGGTTCGGTTTCTACCGTGCGCTGTCGGAGCTGCGTCGCACGAGCACGATCTTCGTGCCGCCGATCGAGGCCGTGCGCAACTCGCTCGTGTTCGCGTCGATCGCGACGGTGATCGCACTCGTGATCGGGGGTCTGGCGGCGTTCGCGATCGCGGCGCCGCGGCGGGGCTCGGTACGCATCGGGGGATTCGACACGCTGTTGCTCATTCCCCTCGGCGTCTCGGCGGTGACGATCGGCTTCGGCTTCCTCATCGCGCTCGACCGACCGCCGGTCGACCTGCGCGCCTCCCCTGCCCTGATCCCGATCGCGCACGCGCTCGTGGCGGCGCCGTTCGTCGCCCGGGTGATGATCCCGGTGCTGCGCTCGATCGACCAGAGGCTGCGCGACGCCGCCGCTCTGCTCGGCGCGTCGCCGGGCCGGGTATGGCGGGAGATCGACCTGCCGATCGTGGCCCGCGCGCTGCTGGTCGCCGCCGGCTTCGCGTTCGCGATCTCGCTGGGTGAGTTCGGCGCGACCATCTTCATCGCGCGGCCCGACTACCCGACTCTGCCCGTGGTGATCTTCCGGCTCCTCGGCCAACCCGGCGCGCTGAACTTCGGCGCCGCGATGGCCGCGAGCGTCATCCTGATGGCCGTCACCGCGGTGGCGATCCTCGCCATCGAGCGGTTCCGCGTCGCCGGGATCGGGGAGTTCTGATGCTGCGCGTCGAGCAGCTCGAAGTGCGTTACGGCGACAAGGTCGCGCTCGCCGGAATCGACCTCGTCGTGCACGACGGCGAGATCGTGGCGGTGCTCGGGCCGAGCGGCAGCGGCAAGAGCACGCTGCTGCGCGCCATCGCCGGGCTCGAACCTCCCGTGACCGGCCGCGTCGAGTGGGACGGCGACGACCTCACCGGCGTCCCACCGCACCGGCGACACCTCGGTCTGATGTTCCAGGATCACACGCTGTTCCCACACCGCGACGTGCTGGGCAACGTCGCGTTCGGCTTGAGGATGCACTCCGTCCCCACGGCGCAGGCCGCCACCCGCGCCCGCGAGCTGCTCACGCTCGTCGGCCTGACCGGCTACGAGCACCGACGCGTCAGCGAGCTGTCGGGTGGCGAGCAGCAACGGGTGGCGCTCGCCCGCGCGCTCGCGCCCGCCCCGCGCCTCCTCATGCTCGACGAGCCCCTGGGTTCCCTCGATCGCGCCCTGCGCGAACGGCTCATGGTCGAACTACGCGAGCTGCTCACGCGGCTCGGGCTCACGTCGCTCTACGTCACGCACGACCACGACGAGGCGTTCGCGCTCGCGGACCGTGTCGCTGTCATGCGCGCCGGTCGCATCGAGCAGCTCGGCACGCCGATCGAGGTGTGGGAGCACCCGGCGAGCGAGTTCGTCGCGCGCTTTCTCGGGTACAACGTGACCGACGCCCTCGGTCGCGGGCGCGTCGCGGTGCGCCCCGACCGCCTGCGCTTCGCGCCGGACGGGCAAATCGCGGGCGTGGTGACCGCCCGCACGTTCCGCCGCGACCACTTCCTGCTCGAGGTGAAGGTGGCCGGGGGTGCGCCGATCGAGGTGGCAGCGACGGGCGACGCGATCCCCGACGTTGGCGACGCCGTGCGCATCACCGTCGCCGGCGCCGTGGTCAACCTGCCCGGCTGAGCGATCACCCTTGCGCCCATCCGGCCGCGGCATCTGCACCGAATCTCCACAGGTCTGGCGAGACTCCAGCGAAACCCGTTCCTTATCCTGGCGTGTGATGCCTCCGGCACCTGCGGCCGCCACCCCGGCCCGCACGATCGTCGTCATCGAGGACGAAGCCCCGATCGCGTCGGCGGTCGCGGCGCGCCTGCGCAGCGAGGGCTTCGCCGTCGAAGTCGCCGGCGACGGCCTGTCGGGAGTCGAGGTGTGCGAGCGCGTGCACCCCGACCTTGTCGTACTCGACCTCATGCTGCCGGGACTCGACGGCCTCGAGGTGTGCCGGCGTATTCAGCACGACCGCCCCCTGCCCGTGCTGATGCTCACCGCTCGCGACTCGGAGAACGACATGGTCGTCGGGCTCGCGGTCGGTGCCGACGACTACCTGACGAAGCCGTTCAGCGCACGCGAGCTCGTCGCCCGCGTGCACGCGCTGCTGCGGCGCGTCGAACGCGCCAGCGCCGCCGCCAAGGCCGGCGGGACCATTCGCATCGGCGACGTCGAGCTCGACCTCGCCACCCGGCGCGTGCGTCGTGCCGGCGAGGAGGTCCACCTCACGCCGACCGAGTTCGAGCTCCTGGCGCACCTCGCCGGCCGGACCGGACAGGTGTTGACGCGTGAGCAGCTGCTCGGCCAGGTCTGGGGCTACCACGACGGGTCCGGCGCGCGGACCGTCGACTCCCACGTGCGCGCGGTGCGTCGCAAGCTCGGGCCGGACGTGATCCGCACGGTGCACGGCGTCGGCTACGCCGCCGACGACGCCGAGCTCACCGCCAGCCCGGCCGGACGCGGGAACGGCTCGTGAGCCGGCACCGCCCGCTCGACACGGTCCCGTCCCTGAAGATCAAGCTCGGCGCCGTCATCTTCTCCGCCGTCGCAGTGACGGTGTTCGTCTTCTGGCTCTGCATCAAGCTCGGCGTGTGGCCTTCTGTGAGCGGGATTGTCGCGGCGTCGTTGGCGCTCGTGATGGTGCGATTCCTCGCCCGCGGGATGACGTCGCCGCTACGCGAGATGTCCGACGCCGCGCGCGCCATGGCGAAGGGAAACTACGACCGGCGCGTCACCGCGTCGTCGCGCGACGAGGTCGGCGAGCTGGCCCGGGCGTTCAACAAGATGGCAGCCGAGCTCGCCGAGACGGACCGGCTGCGACGTGACCTGGTCGCCAACGTGTCGCACGAGCTGCGCACGCCGATCACCGCGCTCCAGGCTCTCCTCGAGAACCTCGTCGACGGGGTCGAGGCGCCGGACCCG
>WNGB01004605.1_pt1 | contig 24090 bp, 24 predicted proteins | sample 5400681 | NCBI WGS metagenome assembly WNGB01 (sample SAMN13153367, study PRJNA577476) | soil metagenome | isolation source: 115 cm soil or saprolite under grassland replicate 2 | place: USA:California | collected 2016-06-15
GTCCAGCCGAGCCAATTATAACACAAAACAGATGGCTGAATTAATGTTTGATGAGGTATACAGGCTCCATGGACTTTCTAAGAACATTATAAGTGATCGCGATGTACTATTCACGAGCACATTTTGGGACCATTTACATAAGCTTCTTGGAACCCAACTTAAAATGTCGAGTGCATACCATCCGCAAATGGATGGATCAACTGAACGGGCCAACCGAACGGTAACACAGATGCTAAGACAGTGTGTCAATGAAAAGCAGAATGATTGGGTGCCGAAATTACCTGCCATTGAGTTTGCTGTAAACAGTGCTCGATCTGAAAGCACTGGGTACTCCCCCTTCTTCCTGAACTTGGGACAAATGCCACGGCCTATGATCTGGGACTCAGCTACGAAAACTGAATTCCCATCGGTTCGAAACTTCGCGTTGCAGAAGAAACTTGCCCTGATGTCAGCTCATGACAGTTTACTTACTGCACGTGTAAAACAAACACGCGATGCCAATCGAAAACGACAGGTCGCACCATTCAAGGAAAATGACTTGGTATATATAAGAACATTTCATTCCCGAAGGGGCTAGCTCGAAAACTCATGCCTAAATACATTGGTCCCTACAAAATAATTAAGGACTTTGGTAATCAGTCGTTTCGGGTTGACTTACCTGCCAGCCTGAAACAGAGAGGGGTCCATGACTCATTCCATGCTGCACTTCTGAGGATACACCTCCCAAATGATGATAGACTGTTTCCGGGGCGCCTTGATTCCCAAATAGGTGCTGACGAAAATACCGATGGTGAATGGGCAGTGGACAAAATACTATCGCATGCTGGATCTGGTGAGAAAGCAGTTTTTGAGGTAAAATGGAAAGCTGGAGACATTACCTGGTTGCCATATTCTCATATTGAACACTTGTATGTGTTAATGACCTATTTAGAGCTTTTAGGGGTAAGCCACATCACCCAATTGCCTAACGGAAAAGGAAACCCACCCGACGATCCTCAAATCTTCGTAGGATCTATTGAGCTCGACCCTGACAGAGTATTGAGCCGCCATTTCTATATAAACCACACTTATTTCAATGCACTTTCCCCTCATCCTAGCCCCACATCTCCCTCGTCTTATCTTACATCACCGCTCATGCCTCGAGACCACCACAACTGCAAGTCCCACAAGTCCTTTATGAATGCCGGATTCGATTCGCATCCTACGACAGCTTGTAGACACCCCAATTTTCAGAAGATCGCCAATTGTTTCATAGTCAAAAACTCCATGGTTGACCCACCCGTTGTCCTGTCAATCTCCTCCGTCGATATAGAACACTTCATAAGGATCAATAACCTTGCTCGCACCAATGCTCAACAAGCACTCGATCACGCTGCGCTTTCTCCGCAATATGACATCGTCGCGAAGGCATATAATGCTATTCCGGGACCACGCCGTTTCGCTATGATCAATATCAATACTGGCGAAATCGAAATCGAAGGACAAGCAGTAACTGTTACTGAATTTGGTCTCAACTCGCAAACTTCACTTGTGACAAGTCCTACCGTTTTCACCGAAGCTGAAACCGATGCTGCACACAAAATGTTTCATCAGCAGATTGCTTTCCAGATGAAGAAAAGGGCCGAGTCAATGAAGGAACGACAACAACGCCAGGAGCAGGCGCGCTTTGACAAAGCCATCGCAACCTTCAAACAAGGCGACGTGAAATCCGCTTGAGTCAAGTTTTGAGGACAAAAACTGAGTAATGTATCTCTTAGTCCTCTCCCGATGGACTCCACGTCCCTCTTCGACTTTTCCACTCTCGGGTTGCCAAATAACGCGTCTAACATCATCGAAATCTCATCTGCCTCCACGCCCACTATGTCTTCTACTAGCACCCCCTCAGTCAATAACACTCCTATTGTATCAAACACAGCACTTACTAGTGTTTGGAAGTCTGGTCCGGTCCGGTCTTTTAGCCAAATTTGGCAAGACCGTAACCGTAACCGGTCCTCAAATTTCTGAAACTGACAAAAAACCGGACCGAACTGATGTTAACCGGTCTTTTGCGGTTTTCTCCAGTTACAAAACCGGTCTTAACCGGTTATGGTCCAAACCAGTCCATAACTGGTTTGAACCGGTTTTTTGTCAGATTATATACGCAAAATAGTTTATATTTAACAATTGTAATTAACATGAATACTAATTACGTGGGCGGTGGGGTTCCCCCGCCTTCTTGTGTTGAAATCGGGGCGAACGAGGGAGGTGAAGGGGTTCCCCACTGCCTGGCGTTGAAATCGGGGCAAACGAGGAGGTGGAAGGGTCCCTCCGTCCTCTTGTGTCGAAATTGGGGTGAACAAAGGAGGTGGAAGGGTTTCCCTGCCTTCTTGCGTCGAAATTGGGGTGAACGAGGGGGGGTGAAGGGTTCCCCCACTTCCTGGTGTTGAAATCGGGGTGAGCGAGTGAGGTGGAGGGGCTCCCCCGCCTTCTTGCGTCGAAATTGGGGTGAATGAGGGCGGGTGAAGGGTTCCCCCACTTCCTGGCGTTGAAATTGGGGTGAACGAGGGAGGTGGAGGGGCTCCCCCCCCTTCTTGCGTCGAAATCGGGGCGAACGAGGAGGGTGGAGGGGTCCCCCCACTTCCTGGCATCTAAATCGGGGCAAACGAGGGGGTGGGCGTTGAAATTGGGATGAACGAGGACGGCAGAAGGGGTCCCCCCACCTTCTTGCCAGGTGGTGTCGTCATACAGAGGTGGTGGTGGCCAAATGCGTCGAAATCGGGGCGAACGAGGAGGGTGGAGGGGGAACCCCACCTTCTTACCAGGCGGTGTTGTCACACAGAGGTGATGGTGGCCAAAAATGACCGTCCGGCGTCTCGCGTTTCAAGCGAGGGAGGTGGTGGTGGGTAAAAATCCTCTCCATCACTCAAATCACAAAGTGGGAGGGTGGAGGACTACCTCTGTAGTTAGTAAGTAATTGAGAATAAGAAATAACGGGCGTACCTTATACGCCCGCCCTTGTACTTGTGGCAAACTACCCTCGGTCTTGCATTTTTGAGCACGGCGGTGGTGGTTGCTGAGTGACGTGGCGCCAACGATGCCATCAAATTCCCAGCTGGTGGTGGAAACACTGCCATAATTAAGTAAAATTGGATTAAAAATTAATAAAAATTATTGCGTACCCTTGGCTTGCCTTTGTGGTGAAAAGACGTTAAGACCGAAGACCGGTCCTTCCCATTTCCGGTCTTGATCGGTTAAGGTCCGGTTCGGTTACGGTCTTTTTCCAGTTTTGTAACCGGACTTCCAAACACTAATCATCAGTGCTTCAGTTCATTATCTTCACTCCCTTGCTTCCTGTAAGGTTCAGGTCAGACTAGGACTGCTTGCATGGACAACCAGTGCTTCTCGTCGGATGATTGACGTCCTCCACCAGTTGGGATTGTCAATGTCATTCATCACAATTACACACATTGTGGACGCACTATCAGAGCTCGAAAGGCTGTTCGAAATGGCCCTCATGCACTTGCCTACGACAACATCAACCTCTCGACATCTATCTTTGTTGAACAGACCACCAATACCCCTAATAAAGTACAATCCGGAACATTTCCTATAATATACATGAGACTGAAGGCCGTTGCTTGGCACAGCAATACGAGTCCCCTCTGAGTTTGGTATATAATCACTTAAATAATATACCAATGGTAAATATCAATGGTGCTCCATATTTGGAAGAGTCCATCCCTCAGACAGTATTTCTGGGCTCTGCCAGTGGGCTTCCATATGGTCAGAACAAGTAGCTGATTTCATAATTAGATACTATAGCAATTTATGTTTTATATCTTACACAGTTTACATAGAGGTGTATGCTCAAGGCAAAGAGTGCACTCATTACCTCAACTATAGCCAAAGCATATAAGGACTCCTTTATAGTAATATACTAGGAGTACTTATATACCAATCTTCAGCCAGGTATATGATTTCTGTGGTGTTATTCACACACCCAGAATACTCTATAGGGTTAGGGTTAGCCCCTCACAGAATTATAGATATCTCTTTAATAGCTGATTTAATCTATCTAAACAATTCTATATATGTCAATACCAGAAACAGGTTAACACCAATGGAATGGATAAAGACATATGAGAAATAAACCTACTATATACTTGAAAAAGCAGCAGCCACAAGCAACCAAGGTTGACACCCGCTGGGACGCGCAAATGACCTGGTTACAAGTGTAAGCCCCCACTTACCCAAGCTGACGCCTGCTGGGACATGCAAAATAGCAAGGACAAGTAGTATGGTACCTCAAAAAGTGTTAGTGAACAGACAATAGTTAAATGCATAAAAACAAGGAAAAAACTTACCAGTCACTTCCCATAATTGGCTTAGCAGCCAGGGTGGACATACCAACATGGTTATCCTATATGTATGGACATTCTGGCTGTCTGTCATGTGCACTATAGCAGACAGCCACAAGGTTTATGAGAGAAGAGAGAGGGGCAGTATGACATGTCAGTATATCACTTTCAAACTCTGCTCTATTTGGTTATATTATTCTCATCCTATACAATCAACAAACATAATCATGTGACTTGATTAGGGCTGGACACAGGTGCACCTGCAGGTTTTCAGTCTATCTGATTTGATAGTGTTGTTGTTATGAATTTTCTGAAGATTTTGAAGCCCTGATCATCCAAATCTGTTAAGAATTGAGTGAGTTATAATCCAAAAATGATTTAGGCACTCTACCTTCAAAATTGATGTCACAGCAAGGTAAATTTCACAAAAAAACACTCAAAAACTACTCAAAAGCCTGCGTGAGTAGTTTTTGAGTATTTTTTTGTGAAATTTACCTTGCTGTGACATCAATTTTGAAGGTAGAGTGCCCAAATTATTTTTGGATCATAATTCACTCAATTCTTAACAGATTTGTATGGTCAGGGCTTCAAAATCTTCAGAAAATTCATAGCAACAACACTACCAAGTCAGATAGACTGAAAACCCGCAGGTGCACCTGTGTCCAGCCCTAGATTTGATCAATAAGCTACTATAAATCAGGAAAAATTGACAGATAATGTGAACTTGGCAGAATATTTTGTAAAAAACCTTAATAGTCATTCAAGTACTGCCTATAGGCTATATAGCCTTCTATCTACTATGATACATTGATCATAGATGTGTTGTAGAGCATAAGATATCATAAAAGTGATGATGTCACAGTGTTTGATGTGCTTGTGATCCATGTCACAGTCAATGACATCACAAATGGCATGTTTTGTGTATGACATCATTCCAACAATAACTTGAACAAATTACTGAAGGGGGATGCCAGTACACCAAAAATTCGAAAATTGACATGTTGGTATGTGCTGGGACTCTCCACCTGATCAAAAACTTGAAAATTTGATGCTTTGAGTGTGTCAGCACTTCCCAGTAGGTTGAAAACTCGAACATTGATGTGTTGGAATGTGCTAGCACTTTCTAGTACATTGAAAACTCGAACATTGATGTGTTGGAATGTGCTAGCACTTTCTAGTACATTGAAAACTGGAAAATCAACATATTGGAGTATGCCAGTACTTCTCACCATGTCAAAAACTTTGAAAATCAATACACTGGAGTGTACTAGCACATTGAAAACTCAAAGTCACTTACAAACCATTCCTTAAGTGATCCCATTGTGTATGTGGACATATTTGACCTATGCTGCCAAGCACACTGCCAACACAATACAAATGAACCCACAATGAGGAAGGGGATGGAGGGAGTAGGGGAAATGGGTGAAGTACACTCATTTTCCCAGGTACATTTTTAATTAAAACTATACATGTTTTTGATATTCTGCAGGTCTCTATCAGCTTCCTACTTCCCAAATATTAAAACCATGCCCAGATAGACATGTTTTCAGTGCTCCTACCTGTCAAAACAGTAGGGGGGTGTACTTGGTTTCATATAGGAATTAGAGTAAATAGTAAATTTTATTATTGATTAAAAACCAATTAAGTCCATCTTTTTAAGGAAATGATGTGTTATATAGTGTAATATAATATATTTACTTTCATTTTAAAAGATAAATGATATCTAAATGTTATATTGTATTTATGAGTACCAATACAAAGTGTGGAATGCACAGCCACTGCTAAATTCGGAAATATTTTTGCTCACTTTTGATCTGACATACAAATAAGGAAATTTCGCTCACTTTTGATGGTGCCTTAAATTGCAGAGGCCAGGTTTTAAAAGAACAAGTACCCTAAAGGGGACTCATAACAAACTCTTGAATGCAAACCTGGATGACATGAAGCTCGAACCTATGATTTCACACCTTAGGAACTCATCCCTGCTCAAGATGTCTGACCTCCGGCTGTCTAAAAAATCTCTCAAATTATTCATTGCTCATTCCGCCATCAATGTGACGAACACTCTTTTAAAACATGTTAAAGGTTTCGACTACATAAAAGACGATCTGCTGCTGCAACATCCTGAACAACAAGCGCTTCCAAAAGGACACAAAATGAAATACTATTGTCTCCGTGCGAACACTATTGAAGAGGCAAGTGTTCAAGGCAATATTCTTGTTCATGACAATGTCTACCATATTCAACTCAAGCTCGACGCAGACAGCCCTATTATCAACACTTATGCAATTCCAACCATTAATGACCAACTCACAAATGCCTGCATTCGGGGTGCTCAAGCTATGAGAGCGCAAGATGTTTCCTTTTGGGAACAACGCCAAATTTTCCAGATATCCTTCGGCGCCTTTCACCTCATCATGAACCTGATATGGGCATTGCTCCAGTGTCATTGTGGTACCACTAACGACCTTGGAAGTTTATCACATTTCTTCCTAATTCTTGAGAAGACTCACCTTGGAGGAGAGCACCCCGACTACCACACTCTTCTTTCGACATTGATGCAAATTTTGGAAGGGCTGTTATTAAATGCTTGGCGAACCAAGTGTGGATTTGAGTCACTAGATGAGTACGCAAAATTAAGTCCAAGTCCAAAGGACATTCTCGAGAAAGCGCGCGTCATTCTCAACAAGTACACAAGCCCAGAATGCAAACAAGCATTGACCCATCCACCAAAAGAGAAGGATGCCAGGTCTCATATCAACCCTGGGCCAGAGCTTGATACTGCCCATGCAAATATAGTTTTACTAACTTGGGATTTGCTCTATGTTGCAGAACTTATCGACGCAATATCATCTGGTGATTTTGGCCGAGTCAAAAACATCCTCCCTGACTTGGCATGCCTGTTCCATGGTGCTAGGTCTAACAATTATTCGAATGAGGTACTACACCTTATCTTCAACTTCAAGGAGGTTTGGACCACAGGGTTTGCATGAGTGATCACAAGTTCTCATTCCAATAATAATAAGAATTTGTCTTCACCCACTAGAAATATTATTCGAAATAACATGCTTGTGAATCCATCTGGCCTTGAAGGGCATGCCATGCCAATGGACATGAATATTGAACACCTTATTGGTCACCTCAAGGTGCGAACACATTGTGTATACCTGTAGCCATTGATATTGATTTTTGAGGCACGTATTCTAGGAACTATTTGCAGCAAAAGGAATCTATGCAAACTGGGATCGTTTGGGCAACATCTCCGCCTGTGTTAATCATCTACAGTTCATAAAAAAACAAGTTAGCAAGTCTGTGAAGGCGAGTTACCAAGGCACAATGCATACAGATCCCGATACGTCAAATCTTGTCTGGCATGTAGCGAAGAAAGTACGCAAGTTAAAACTCCAAACGAAGATAACCAAAAGAAATGGGGTGCAGCCCAAACCCATCACTGACCTCCAGGGGATTGGATGGCAGAAATTTGAGAGCTCATCTCTCGCAACGTTCAACAAAAAAATACAGGATCTCAAAGCAGGGAATCCGGCTGAAGGAGAAACAGATGATATTTCCAGTCCCAGTTTCCATATCGAGATTACAGCTAACGACATTGATTGAATACAATTTGTACTCTACTTACAAAATAGGGATTTAAAACTTTAGGCTTTGCGAGGCTTCAGTGGCCGGACAGTCTGGTAATCACAAATCACCTTATATATTTTCTCTGCCCATTCTTCTTCCCATTCCGATGACTCATCAAGGATCTCAGTGATACTAGAGGCAGAGGTAATCGATGAAAACAGAGTGCGCACAAGCATGTCACATTGAGCTTGCGACAGGATGTCATATGGCGAATGGAAGGCTGAACATGGGTCTTGAGAATGTTCATGTTCAACCCAAGCAATAAGTCGGAGATCGAGTCCATGGCACTCCCATGTTGGACGATAATGATTTGGAGCTTTTCATTCTAATGGTGCGGCAAAGACTGTGTTTTGGAATAGCTTGCCTGGCAAATAGTCTTCTAATTTGAAACTCTTTCCATCATGATCACAACGATCACAACAGAAAGGTGTTGTAAAGTCAAAAGCTACACAGGATGGTCAGTAAGTGGAAAAAGAAAGCAAGGAATCAGGACCTTCAGGTGATGTATTATTGAGATAGTTGGTATAAAATCGGCGTAAGCAGGCTTTTGATTGTACAAGCCGAATTCCAGAGAGTGGTGCTCTCTCTGCACGTCGGGATGAAATACGGAGATCTTTGCGAGGGCAGTCAGGATCGAGTACATCTCCAGCATATTCCTTCTCATCAATGGTCAGCACCCATGTCTTATAAAAAAAACAAAGAGGGCTGAGTCGTTGGATATGCGAAGGGCACGTCCACCCCGTTGCAGTGCATCGACAATTGTAGATGGAAGCCCAGCAGTGCACACTATCTTCACATTTGGGAAGTCAACCCCCTATAACGATTCAGCAACACTATAGCCACAAAAGAGATATAACTTACCACAGATTCGCCTGAAGTCGCAACCAGAATGCGACACATCCCAGTCTCACTGACAAATGAATAATGCACTTGTTTCAAAAATGCCTCTGACATTCCACTATGATAGTGGCGAATGATCCCTCGTCCACGGTGCTCGAGGGGCAGCTGCGCGTCGAGGTATTGAGCAACTTTTTTTGTGAGATCTTTGTCATCGAAAAAGATAAGGACATGAGGTTGTCGGTTGAAGTCGAAGGGTTGTTGAATGAAGCATATGTAGTTTCTTGGATCTTCGATGCTTCTGTGTACTTGGTGGGTCGCATACATGGTGTTGGGGCGATTTGATGTGACGTGGATCGTTACATAGTTTGGTTTAAGTACCTTCTGGGTCAAATGTGAGGCGGAAAGGTGGCTGAGAATACTTTCCACATAATGTGGCTTGGGAGAAGAGCCTTAAGTTCATCTAGCATCCCCCAGGCAGGGCAAAAGGCATTCGAACCGTACAAGGGCAGGCCAGCGGTGTGGATACAGTGGGCTTCATCAACATCAACCCGTGGGCCGTTTGATCCTGCGCCGAAATGATTTACACTTCCGTATCAAGAACCCAAGTCGTGCAAAATGTCCAGCTGAGGATTTGAACAACTGTTCGACAGTGACAATGAGATGCGATGCAGTTCCGGGTTTATGATCAGTCGCATTATGTACGTTGTCCTACATAGTTTATTAGCTGCTGCGTGGTGCAGAAGTTATATAGGTTTACTCACATTCCACCAATCCATGTTGCGAGGGGTGTCTTCATTGATTGTAACAATTGGTATTTGAAAACGAGAGTTAAAGTCTGATTCTTGGGTAACCTGAAGACGTTTGAGAGGAGAGATTGTGAGGGTGACAGAGTTGGTCACAGGGTTATCAAGAAGAATACATAGTGCGATAGGTAAAGTCTTCCCACTCCCAGTTCCTGCAGCAATTAAACAATCTTTTCCTTGGAAGTCCGAAAGTACAGTATGGAACTGCATTTCTCGAGGAACCATAGTAGACCCAGTAACAGCCCAGCACGTCATTGCAGCCCGATAGCAGATGGTCCTATCTCCATTAGAAAGGCTCTCAAGGTATTGAAGAGGCAGGCCGGTCGTGAGGAATTACAGCTGTTATCAGACACAAAATATCTTCTGCAGAGCAATTACGGATATAGTCAAGCTTCTTTTTGAGTGTTGGCAATGAAGCCAGGATCCCATTGAGACTAGGAACAGAAACACCATCCATTATAGAGAGAAATTACAGGTGAGAGAGAGAGACAAAGAGTACAGTTAATCATAATGAGGCTCGATTTTTCTGCTAATTTCTACCTTCCTATTTGGGGACTTTATCTAAAGAGGGCGTGACGGAGATGCCCGAAGGCCCCACTTTCGATCATAGCGCGCGACCCGAGGCGGCAAGTCCCGGTTTACAGGTCCTAGTATCGTGAGTTTACGCAGGTCTAAGCCAGAACAAGCTTGCGCGAAAGGTGCTTTCCGGGAACGTGATGTAAAATCACCAATGTGGCACCCAAGAGGAGGGGCGCTATGAGTCTGAGGCCCTGCAGGCACATTGTAAGTCATAGACCCTGATTAAATTGCGTCGGAACCTACCATTTCATCGGCGAGGAAGGCCAACGGTTGATTATCCCCAGCTATGCCCACTTCTCCGTCCTTTAACAGTTCCTCGTCTTCCCCTTTCGGGGTGGCGAGTACTACGACCGCTAGATTATAGAATGAAGCTCTAAACAAAGGAAAATCGTAGATTACACCTTCGGTTTAGGTTGTGAGTCCATAACGGCAGCATATTTGGGGTTAGACTGAGACGCCCTCTTTGGAAGAGTTAGAAATGAAAAATTAAAATTAAGTGGGTTGGCGTTACCTTAACGTCGAGAAGAGTTCGGGTTGGCCAGGAGATACGTAGCGTTTCATGGCATGCTGCATCAGCAATCTATAAGAAAGGCGGTGATGAGATAAGTACAATAGACGATAGATGGGCACACCTTTGCTCTTAGCCTTCTGATCTCCATCCTCTCTTCTCTTCTGCCGCTTCCTTTGCCTGTCGACCGTCGCATCTTTTTTGTTTAGGCAGACCCGGGCGTGGTTCCTTGAAATATTTCAGTGAGTGACTGTGCATGCTACGAGCGCATCTCGACCATACCTCTTCTTCCTCTTCAGCGTCTTCTATAACTTCGTCTTCTTATTCAGTTTCCACGTTGAATCTCTGACGCGACACTATATTGCTTGAACTCATTGATCGTTCAACGGTGAAAGTCTGTAATAACCGCATTGAATGAGAGCTGAAAGTGATTACACAAGGCGGACGTACACTCACCAGAGTTAGGTGGGTACTTTCTCGCGGAACTTGTGTGTGAGTTTTATCGACGACTTCGGATGTGCCAGTGAACATCTCTGGTGATTGGGAGACCTAAGAAGGGAAGTAAGCGATCTCGGCCACCAGCGAAGTCAAATAATATAGTAACAGTAAAAGACGACGTAAAGCTGAACAGAGAAGGACGATTTTTGGAGTCACATCCGCGTCACAATAACTTCTTTGGTCCCCAGTGTGACTTGTCCCCAGTGTGACGAGTTTCTTTAAAAGCAACGGTTTCGATCGCGTCGGGTTTTTAAGTTCCTTGGTGACGTTGTTTTTTCCCCCTTCAGCCTGCTTAAGTGTAGGCGTGTCAGATTGGCACGAACCGCGAGAGGCGTCTAGCCTGATAGGCTTTTGCCACTGTTTCACAGGGGCGCGTCTTTCGGTGGCTTTGCTTGACAACTGGGGGTAGCCTTCAGGCCTTGCCGGGCGTTTGTTCGGTTCCCAAACCAGGCTCAAAGCCTGAACTCCCCTCTCTCGCATCAGCATTTCCTGGTCCGGGTACGTACTGCTCTGTAGCATTCTGTAGCATTGTAGTGCTGTAGAATGGGTTACTTGATATGTAGCACTCTACCATAAGTATGTAGCTCACAGTAGCACTCTAATAATAATACACAGTGTTACAGACTGCTACTTAGGTGTCCTATATCACTACATAGTCTTTACCAGACTTTAGTTATCAGTAGTTACTTGGCCTCAAATATACCATATTTGGAAGCTGAACCAGTTTGATTTTTTAATAACCAGTATATTGAATAGTATAGATACAGGACTGGTACAACTAGCAATAACACTCAGCCTGGCAGTAGGACTATGCAAAAAAGATGGCAGAAGGAAAAAACGGGGTGGGTGTAGCTAGGCCTACCAAAATGAGGGCGGTGAGGCTCGGATTTGCCAAATCGAGCACCTAGGTGCTCGTTTTGGCAAATGCGAGGGTGGAGGGGGTGGGCCTGTGAAGGGCGACGGCAGGGACACTCGGATTTGCGAAACCGAGCACCTGTGTGCTCGATTTGGCAAATGCGAGGGTGGAGGGGATGGGCCTGCAAAGAACGACAGCCTATCTTCTCTACGGGGATACATTACTTCTTCTCAAATCCGACAGAGACATACCGGCATAATAACTGGCTCTTTTGGGATGAACACCGTTGACACATTTCTCGCCCATGTTGCATCTACATTTGGCCTCCCGCTCGATCAAACGTTTCATTCACAAGGCCCTGATACGCAAAAACTGCTGAAGCCTATTCCATATATGGAAGAACCTCGAATCTATCTTCAGTGCCCCTCGTGCAAGATGTGGCTCAATCGGAGTGGCAAGGGGGGTTGGAAATGTGGAGCTGTTGTGCGGCATTTGCGGCAACCCAACAGCGAATGTGCTCGGCTACTCGAAATTCCTGAATCCGTGAGACCAGCTCTGAAAGAGTCCTATGGACAACGTCCTTGCGGAAGCACGGGCCTGGGTGATGCATCACACATTCCTTTTGTGGAGATCATTGGCTGGAGCCCAGAGACTCCTCAAGCAGCACCCACCGACGAGTCTTTTATTGAAGAGCCAAGTGCACCTGCGAATCCGACGAACCCGGAAATCGATCCTTTGTCACAGCAATATGTCGGAATCTGCAAATGGAATATCGATTTTCCAATTCCGATGGCCGAAGCCCTCCATGAGCTTTGCCTGCTTCCGAGTTCTTTACCCTTCTCCGATTCAGATGACAGCGACATTGATGACCCTGAAGAAACTCTGGAACGAGGATTATATGAAGTTCAACATTTCCTTCGGCGTTATCTTGAAGATAGCAATGCTTTCGTCAATCTTTGTGAGGTTAGCTTTCGAAGTAACATAACCGCAGGGTAAGTTTGAGCACTTAAATTTCTATGTTTAATTAATCAATACTGTTTGTAGCACAAATTCTGAGTATCGAGAATTGTCGGATGCAACTTATGACCATTATTATTACCCGCTCCTGCATTTAATCGCATTTCTGCTTCGTTTGAAGTTACGATATGACCAAGGACACAAGCTGCCAGGAAATATAAGAATCCCGTTCACAAAAAGTCTACAACAATCACGAACCGAGCTTTACGAGTTTCTGATGTCGGCGCCACTCGATGAAGAGATTGACCCCACCACACTAGGAGTTCTGATTCACAGGGTCTTAATTGCTCTATTAACGGCAAAATGCAACGTGACCGACCGTATTGGACACGTTTTTGATATTACGATCTCTTTCTCTCCAAACTGGATTCCATGCTTCAAGCGCTGGGCACGGGTACAACTTCCTAACAAACAAATTGTTCGTACAGCCTGGAAAGAAAAATCTCAATCCAAATCAGTCCGTACCTCCCGGAATGTTATGGTAAGTCCAGTCAGACTCATTGTCCAAGTCTACTCTACTTTCTCACTGCATATTTATAGTGGTTTGAAGTCATTAACGGAGAGCAAACAACAAACTTTGGGGAGGTTCAGTTTTTCTTCCGTGCAACCACTGCCGAAAACCAGACAAAGGGGCTTGCCCTTGTTTCTGTCTATGGCCCACCTGATCGAGCACTTCTCCATGACTCAAGCAATGCGCTATGGGTATCTCCATATCAAGGTGATGAAAATTTGAAGGTTATCAAAATCAAAACGATTGCAACATGTGTTGCCATGGTCCCCTTCACCAAACCACCAGATGGACGATTTTTTGTATGTGAGAAGATGGGTCTCGAGATAGGACACCTTGGCGGCAGTCAGGAGGATCCTGATGATCCTGATGATCCTGACGCATAATTTTTTCTATTGACAGTGTCTATGTACAGTCCGTATCATACTACTAGTAGTACGAGTAATGTAGTAAGCACGTCACTGCACGTGAGCGATGTGATGCAGACACGTTTATGGGTTTTGCAAAGTTACCTTGTGCTTTCTTTCTTCCTTACCACCTCAATATCCGCAAACTTTAATAATGTCTTTTGGTGGCTCTCGTTCCATTGCGCGTTCTCATTCCCATACATCACAGTTTTCAGCATCTGGATCTCCTGCTATTGCTTTTCAGTCTTGGAATGGCAGGTCAAATGACTTGAAATCCCGTTCTCATTACAGTAGGCCTTCATATGAGACGGACTACCCTTCCAGGCGCGTAAGTACTCGGCCTTATTCTGCATAAACTACATGAGTTGAATGTACATGTTTCTTTTAGCGACACATTGAGAATGATACTACGTTCCATCGCAGCCGTACTCCGGATCCTGATCACGATTATCGGTTCAAACCAGTATGTATCACATAAAAGATTCTATCTATATTTACAACACTGAATATATGCATGTTATTTTAGAGTGTTCTGGAGTATCCACGTCTACGTGATGAACATTTCGAGGACAAACTCAAGCTCGAGAGGATCTCCAGAGGAAATACGATCAGCTGTTCTCAAAGTATTCAGACCTTCGGTGTGTACTTTTTTCGTTTTTGCAGATCTGGGACTCATAACACTTGCCTTTCAGAAGCGCTCACGAAGCGCTCACGGCTCTCTTACACAGGCCATTGGGAAACGTCTTGGAACTGAAACCGGAATTCCACAAACGCAGCCAACTACGTCTGCACTACCAGTGGTCTTCTCACCGCCTGAGAGGTATCAAGGCTTGACTCGACAAAACGCGGCCACACGCTTCCCATTCATTCATTTCTGGACCGCAAAGCAGTTTTCAGATTGGGAGAAAGAACGGGCTTCAACATCTGATGTTCTCGAGGTTGACGAGAAGAAACCCCAACGTGGAAATGCACGTGCGAAGCAGGGCGAAAACGTCGCCTACAAGTTCGTTGAGGAGGAAGATGGGAAAGTCGTAGATGGGCATGTTGCCGAGGCTATTCGGAGACGCCTGCAAACCATTTTGAACGGAATGGCAGTGCGTCTACCCAAGAAGTGGCGGCAGGTGGGAAACATCGACCGCGAATATATCTTCAACGAGGTATACAAGGCCTACCCGTATCTCCTGTTGTGTCATGACGACTGGAAAGCAGAGAGGATCCCTTCTGCTGCACTGTCTTCATTCCGCTCCACGACCAACAAGCGCCATAAACGAGAGGCCGCTCGTGCTGAGATGACTGCTGTCAAGTCAGAGGAGGAAGTCAAGTACGAAGCAGGGTCGACGCTGGACGCGAACGCAGCCACCAAGCGAAAGGCAAGCCCTGAGACCGAGACCGTGGTTGCTATGAAACGCCCACGACTTTCGATTTCTACCTCCACGACTCCTTCCGACCCACCGTCTAACGACATTGAGTCCGTAAAAGCACTATCCGGAGAGCCTCGAAAAGGTCCACAAACCGAGCCGCCAGCTGAACAACCAGGGATGGACATACTGGCTACGGTTACCAGTCCAAATGACAGGGCCACATCCATATCTTCAGCACAGCCTTCACACCGCTCCGACAACGAACAGCCAATGGACTTGTTGGCAACATGTAATGGTCAGAATGAAAAGGCTGCGTTAGCATCAGTTTCTCGTGCTGAGCCTCCGCAAGATGTACAATCCAGCCCACCACATTCTGGAGCCGAACAGCCCAATGTTGACTTACATGCTACAGCTGGCAAGGCAAAAGGGCCAGGGATCGTAAACCCTCTGTATGTTTATTATCCTTCTCTAAACCTGTCTTATTCTGTTGCAGGACGAAGCACTTTGGAGTACCACCAGCTCCGAACAACCGATTGGAAACCCTTCGCGAGGCCCAAACTCAGGCTTCCGCTTCGAAGAGCTCAGCGAATGGTGCGAAGGGCCAATAGCCTAAATCGAAAGTGCTGATCATTCCAGTAGATAAAAATACAGCCAATTCAAGCACTAACCCATCCGCTTCTAGTAATCTCAAGAAAGTAACGAAGAGTATAACGCTCCCAAGTGAGTCATTTTCTCTTCCATCATCTATTTTACTAATTTTTTTTTAGAAACCTGTGGTACAAGGCATATCTCGAACATAACAACCCTCTGACGCCCGCTGCTTTCGACACGTATTGGAAGGGGTTGTCAAAGGAAGAAGTCCGAAAATGGAACAACCTCAGCAAGTCCAACAAGGAACTGGGTGCGAGCGAGGACAACCCCAACGATGCCAGTGGTTAAATAGGTACGTCCCCAATTATATTGCTGCTTTCTTTGTGATTCGCCGCCTTCATCTCACAGATTCTCAGATCAAAAACAGCTTCTCTGGGCTCTGAAACTCGCACTGTATACGTCTTCGCTAGAATGGTTACTCTCTTCGTCAAATCCCTCTCTTCTTGCTCATCTTGAAATCCGTTCCCGCTGGCACCGGCGCACTGCCTCGTTTCCTTGGCAATCTCACTTCTGCTCTGCTTTGTCCCACTGTATCGCATGCTGCTGGCTTTACTTTGTTCACTTGCTATGCTCTATATCGTTCTACTGTATGTTTTCGCCCTTTATCTTACCAGTGACATTTCGGACTTACAAGCTACGTTTCACAGCATAATTGCTCTCGATTTGGCTGAATTCGGCTCAGGTGGGTCCAGTTGTGCTATAGTAAGTCATTCCCTTATTCCAATTTGGCCCTTTGTGACGGACAGGTGTCATACGATTTTTCTGGCTCAATTTGGTTCAATAGCCCAGAAAGCGTCGTTTTCCCCTGGCTCGATGTGGATCATCAATAGTTGAGTTTTACTACGGCTGGATTAGAATAGAATACCAGTTTAATTTGCGTTCATTCTGGCTCAGTCCAGCTCAGCATGAGACTTAGCCAAACTGGACAAAGTCTATATTATCCAGCCAAATAAAATTAGTTTGATTTGGCTTGTTTTCGCTCAATTTGGCTAACGTGCATTTTCACTGGGCTTGAAGCTTGACTTATGTCTAGATGCCCAGGCATTTCACATGCCCGTTCTTGGGCTTGAGGGAGGCGCTTTATACGACTGTTAGAACACCGCTAAGAACTCTAGATTGTACATTATAGAGTTACAACCTTGTGATTAAGGGGCAGAGAATGAGATAAAGGTCAACTACTAAACAACAGTGAACATTGTGGAGCCTGAGGGGGGAACAGTTAACCATCAGAAGAAGATTCATCAGAATCAGTATCAGATGAGAGAGAAGAAAATGAGTCGCAATCAGGTGTATAACAAACAGGAGGAACAAGTTGAGGATACGGTAGGTCAACGCGAATATCCTGATGACCGAAGAAAGCAAGAATTGTGCCAACTTGGTCGTTTGCCTCGGACCACGTTGTACGGGCTTGCTCAGCAGCATCTTTGAGTGTCTCTAGGAGCAACTCGCACTCCTTCACGCGGAGATCTGCACTCCGAGATTCTGCAGAGACCACATCCCGCGCTGCTCGGGCAAGGAGAAGAGCGTCCTGGGGACCAAGGGCCATATAGCTCAGTCCTTTATCTGCGGCATGCATCAGTAACACTATTTCGGCATGCTCCTTCTCCACTTGAATCTCCTCAGCTGACAGGCGTTTGCGAGAAAGTTGTTTGAAGTCGCGTCGTTGTTGAATTTGATATTCCTCAGAGGCTAAACGGATTTTTTTGTCTCGATGCACACACAAAGACTTCTTATTGCATTAGAATGGTGGTCTGCAGGATAGAAGAACAGCATTACCTCGCGTGGTTTAAGAGTCATAGGAGACTTCAGCAACATAGAGGGCTTGACCGGGATATGTATACTTGGCCCACCAACACCCTCTTCTTCCAGGAGCGTCGGATGGTGCAGTAAGGAGGTACATGGTGACCTAGTTGACATCGTTGATGGTGTGGGAACTGAGAATGGGAGGGCAATTTGAGTTATCAACGGATGCTCAACAAGCGCACAGCCACATAGCAACTCAAGAGCTGGTCATGTCAGTCTTGTCCCGTCAGTCGCATGAGACTTTCCATTTTCTGTTCGCCCTCCTCTGCACTGCCTAGATTCCACTTCCTGTTCGCCCTCCTGTGCACTGCCTATATTCCACTTCCTGTTCGTCCTCCACAAAGTACAGGTATTCGAAAGTCTCGGTTCCAACATTCAAGTTGTTTGTATCCTCCCAACGTAACTGATGGACATGTGTCACTTTGCTACAGAGGTGCTACATGCCATACTGCATATTCTATAGTGCTTTCCATGTGTCGGCTGCCGCATCGAAAAATATCCGACGTCTGCGTGAGTAGTCCTATCTCAATCCTTCATTACTCCCCCCATCATAACTGGCGCTGTTCCACAAGAAGAGGAATACATCCTACAAAAATGCCAATGAGCAATCTGGCTCCCACAGAGGACCTTTTCATCCGAGGGGGAGCACTACCGTTTCCAATGTTCTCACTGAACGAAGGCCTGCAATTGCTTCATTCTGCCGACGCTGTTTTTCCTGAAAGACAGGATCTGTTTGGCACCGTAAGTTGTCACCATTCATTGGTCTTGCTTTTATTCATATGATATTTTATTGTAGAACGATGCGTACACTGGGAATACTATGGGACTGTCTGCAAACCTAGCTCCACTGTTTCCAATGTCCTCACCGAACGAAGGCTTGCAATTGCTTCATTCTGCCGATGCTGTTTTCCCTGAAAGACGGGATCTATCTGGCACCGTAAGCTGTCACCGTTCATTGGTCTAGCTTTTATTCATATGATATTTTATTCCAGAACGATGCGTACACTGGGAATACTGCAGGACTGTCCACAAACCTAGGCCCACCGTTTCCAATGTTCTCACTGAACGAAGGCCTGCAATTGCTTCATTCTGCCGATGCTGTTTTTCCTGAAAGACAGGACCTGTTTGGCACCGTAAGTTCTCACCGTTCATTGGTCTTGCTTTTATTCATATGATATTTCATTGTAGAACAATACGTACACTGGGAATACTGCAGGACTGTCCGCAAACCTAGGCCCACCATTTCCAATGTTCTCGCCAAATGAATGCCTGCAATTGCCTCGTTCTGCTGATGCTGTTTTCCCTGAAAGACAGGACCTGTTTGGCCAAATTAGTATTGTAAGCGATTATCTTTCATTGATTTTGTTTCTATTCAGATGATACTTGGTTCTAGAATAACATATACTCTGAGACTTTACTGCAGGACTGTCCACCTTCAGAAGGATTCTCCGCTGGACTAGGGCCATTATCAATCTTTCCTCAGTTGGACCCAAACTCCCAACTTCCAAGCCCTCCAGAGAGTCTCTTCGAGTTTGGAAATTTTAATCCAGTTCAAGTAAACCATTTTTCCATTTTTAACATTGATTCTGATTGGATCTAGATGGGTAATTTCTCTCCCCATTCATCTATTGCTGGTTCAAAAAGAAGTAAAAAATCAAAACGTTGCATTCACACGTTGGCAGATCGTGGTTCAGTTCAATGGCAGGCAATTTGTGCTGCTAAATCCTACTTTGTAGGGCTCTGTTTTCGTGCTGGTTTCTTTTTTCTTTCTGTTAGCGATGCCGCAGTGTATCCACCTCTTGAAGATGCCATTGCTCTGGCAAATATTGAATTTAAAGTCAAACTTCAAGTTGATAATGGCCTGATGGAAGTTGTAGGTTTTAAATACTCAAGTTGATCTCCTCTCTTTCTGACACCATTCTAAAGATTCATGGTGCCCTTTGCTCGAAAAGGAGCAATTCCAAGAAGGATGCCAGGGGTATCATCCAGGCTCAATATGTCATCTTGATGGAATCTGCAAGTTCTATAGAGATAAGTCAAAAAGTGACAGAACTTTTACAGTTCACCGACAACCATAATGCCACCTTTATGAATGGTCCAGCTGATAGCACTGTGAGTACTTTTTGTTCTATTGGGAATTAGCTTACAATAGACCTTTATAGAACCAACTGGGTTATTGGAACCATCTGTGTGGCTTGTCAATTCTTCAACTGATTTTTTTTTAAAATCAGAAATGTCGGCATGTCTCTCTACTTTTAGGAGGCTGTTTCACATATGAGCATGTTGCCTATGCTTTTACACTTGTAATTTGGATCTCCTCTTCTCTTTTTCTATTGATCTGGATCTATAATAGATTTACAGTTGCCTTAAGGAGTGGTCAACAGGTCAACTAATTCAAAGGGATCTCTGTGCATTAGAAGATAAGGCTATGTGTGCAACCATTTTGGCAGGCCTGAAAAGTGCTGAACAACAAGAAGCCCTGCAGAAACTGTATAAGGATTGGTGGAATCTTGTATGAATTTCTATTAATTTTGTTTGCTTCCACTGAATTATTTCTTAGTGCCTCAAGATGACTACTGTCTAACACTAATTATGTGTCTGGTCTCAAAGTTTCCCCTGCTTCCTCTTGATTTTTTATGTTATTTTGAATTAACGATTCACCTAGTGTTTAGACATTACATCTACTGTTTTATAGCAACTGTTTTATAACATCCTCACATCTACTGTTTCATTGCAACTGTTTTATAATATTCATCTACTGTTTTTATAGCTATTTCAGAATTAATTGTGTGCCAAAGTCTATTGTTGATTTAAAAATTCCACCAAACCATTGTTACAGCCATTGTTAACAGTGGTGGCAATCATTATCACAAAATCCATCTGGGTAAACTTCACCTTTTTTTTGGCAATTTTAGAGACTTGCAGCATTTTCTGAGTTTGTGGACTTCTTCAGCTGCATACTAACTTTTCAATTAATTCTCAAAGAAGTTTTTAAAAATCAGCACATTGCAAATAGACAATACTCATGGCATGTCTTTGGTAGTTGGTCATATAATCACAATATGTTGGAGAAAAAGTTATATTCTGAAACACATAAAAATGTTGACAGGTACCAACATGACCAGCTGTCCAATTGAAAAAGCTAGAATCCAACCTGTGCATTTTCGAATGGCTAACAAGATTGTTGAGCTCTTCTAAGTCAACAACCTCAATGCAAAAGTCAGTTTGATGATAGAAAGGAATGTGTGTATAAGTCAAAACAATAGGAAGGCTTCTATGTGGATACCAGACTGCTTATTACAAGTCCCATTTATGGGATTTGTTCTTATATCCCATTGAAACACAGGGTCCTGTAATGGTGCCAGGTGCAGTAACTCCCAGAGTCTGTATCTAAGATCCTTCTGTTTCCATGTTTCACATTCAGTCAATCACTATTCGTCAATTTCTCAACTTTGCCCTCCAATGCATGCTTCTGACACATTTATTGTGCAGTACACTCTGTACAGTTCAAGGGAGAGAAAGAACTACCCTTCATGATGTTGGGCATTTGATATTCTTCCAGTTTTTGAGACCCATCTATCAGGAAAATAGAACAAATATAATTTAAGGAAAACCTGCTAAATTAGTCTGAATTAGTCTGGATTGGCTGAAAATATATTATTTTAGATGTTTTATATAATTAGTTTAAATTGGGAAGGTTGTAAGTGTCATATTAATTTTGTTATCTAATGGCTAATTGTAGTTGACTGACAGTAAAGTAGATGAAACTATCTGTTTGAAACAAAAACAAAAGTGCAAAGAAATAGTATCAAAAATCAATGATTTTTCATAGCCCCAGGTTTAACACCTTCACTGAGCATGGAAGTAGACTGGCCACTGGATAAAGCTTAGACCAGATTATAATCAAGATAGAAGTACACTAACATGATGATCTTGAATCCTCTCATGGAACTCCAAAGGGTGGTCTCATTGAAGCTTTTCAAGAATATCCATGATGGTGTAGTTAATAGGACTGAAGGTTGCACCATCAAAATCAAGGTCTTCTTTCTTGCCATTCTGGAATTCATAGAGACAGCTGTACAACTATGAATTAGTCAGCAACTGTATAATCCAGTAAACAATATGAGAGATGAACTTCTACCATGTTGCCACCCCTCTCTGCCCTTGGAAGCCATTGGTACTGCAGCTCAAAATGATCCTCTCAACTCTTGCTCTGTTTCTTGCGCTTCTTCATCAGTTCTTGGGGTTTTCTTCCAGAAACTGGTGTAGATGATGATGAATCTGGATCATTGAGATACTCATCATCTCCTTCGTCGCCTTCTCCAACTTGACCTTGTCGTCCTGAAAGAGGTCAATTTAAGGCTGTATTCATTTTTTGAAAACTTTACGTTTTGTTCGCATTCCAAGGCCTCTGAAGAAAGAGGAATAGTCCAAAAAGAATACAACAAGACGGGCCTAGATAAAATCACCCGAGGAAATCTCACAGTTCTCATGGTGAGGCCACTGGGAAAGTGTTCGCATCACACTTTGTCACGCGCAAGGAGCAGAGTCAACACCCTAAATACTCAGTAATACTGCCCTTCTCTTACGTTGAAAAAAACCTTTTATCAGTTCCTGTAAGGGCGACTGCGGTCTGGCGGGATGCAGAGCAGGTGCGGAGCAGAGCGTGGTACTAGCAGGGGATCCGAAGTTGATTAGATTATTATGTAATAGTAATCTAAACATAAGCATACCTAGCAGGGGATCTGAAGAGGAAAGGATAAGGATCTGCCTGCAGGCATGGTCTAATATACTAATAATGAATATAAGAAAATTAATAAATACGTATCAGTACGTGTAAGGTACCGAGTTACGTGGCACGCCAGCGTGGCACTAACAGAAAGTGAGTCGAAAATAACGGCGGGTTGGGAGCGGTAGATGCAAGGGGCGAACCGAGAGTGGGAGGCGAAGGCGAGCGGAAGGCGGAAGCAGAGATGCGAGCTGGAGTGAGAGCAGAAGCTGGCGTAATGTTGCGGGATGTTGGAAGCGGAGCGGAGACTGTCTGGTGGAAGGGGGTTCCCCTTACAATCACCCCCCCTCTAGAACAGCATTGACTCGATGTGGGGGTAGCAGAGATAGGCCAGAAGGGAATTGAACCAAAGGCCAAGGCGCGAATGCAGCGTGGGGCTGCTGTATTTCCAACATGGAACTCTGTCACTTTCTCCTGGGCATTACCAAGATTCTCCCAGTACTCCCAAGTGTTCCCCTCTACACCATAGCCTTCCCACTTGACCAGGTACTGAAGTTTTCCTCAGAACATCCTACTGTTCAGAACCTTTTCCACAATATATTCCTCTTCTCTGTCGACAAGTTCTGGTGGAGGCAGTGGGTTCTGATGCCTTCCGATGATTGGGTCATCCGAAGCGAGGGTTAACTTCACGACATTGAAGACCGGATGGAGGCGTCTCATAGGTGGAGGGAGGATCAGGCGGTAGGCATACTTTCCGACATGTCTGTCCACTGGGTAGGGGCCAAGGTGGCGGTGCGAAAGCTTCTTCGAGGGGCAGGTGGTCTGGATATCTTCAGAATCAAGGTAGACCTTGTCGCCAGGAGAGAAGGTTGGCGCTGGGGAGTGACGGCGATTGTAGTATTGTGCCATGTCGTCCTTTGCCTTAGCGAGTGCCGACTTGGCTTCTTCCAGTGTATCCTTCATCCAATCCATAAACTTGTTAACTGCTTCCACTTGGGATGGAGGTTGGTGCGGTTCAAAGCCCATCTGCGGGTGTTGGCCAGTATCAAGGAGGAAGGGTGTCTGCTGCGTGGAGGAATGAATGTGGTTGTTATAGGAGAATTCCACGAGGGGAAGAAGTGGAAGCCAGTCGTCCTGTCGTTCTCCGACGAAGATCCGCAGGTACTGCTCTAGCTCCTGATCAACCTGCTCGGTCTGCCCATCGGTTTGTGGGTGGTAAGCGGTGGATGTCGCGTCTTCTATCCCAAGCATTTGGAAGAGTTCCTTCATGAAGGCAGCGACAAACTGCGGTCCTCGGTTGGATACGACTCTCCGCGGGAGGCCATGGAGCTTCCAGATGTTCCGCAGGTAAAGGTTTGCTGCTCCAGCAGCCGTGACAGTTGTTAGTGTCTCGGAGAAGTGAGCTCGTTTACCTATGGAGTTGACCACCACCATGATGGCATCATATCCGCCTGACTCCGGAAGCTCCGAGATGAAGTCAACGCTAACGGTGTTCCAGCGTTCCTCTGGAATCGGAAGTGGTTGGAGTTCTCCGATGGGTAGGCGACGCTGTGC
>WNGB01003638.1_pt1 | contig 24072 bp, 17 predicted proteins | sample 5400681 | NCBI WGS metagenome assembly WNGB01 (sample SAMN13153367, study PRJNA577476) | soil metagenome | isolation source: 115 cm soil or saprolite under grassland replicate 2 | place: USA:California | collected 2016-06-15
TGGCGGTGCTCGTCTCTCGAAACATGTCGTCAATGGCGACGGCGTACTCCGACCACTTGCGGCGGTTTCGCCAATCGTCAGCTGAAATCTTCCAGCGCTTGTACGGATTCTGTTGCCGCTCGTGGAAGCGGCGAAGCTGCTCCTTTTTGGATATGTGCAAGAAGAGCTTCACCAGCGCGACGCCGTCCTTCACGAGCATCTTCTCGAAATCGACGATTTCTCCGTAGGCGCGCTTCCATTCCGCTTTCGAGCACAGCTTCTCGACGCGCTCGACCAGCACACGCCCGTACCAACTTCGATCGAAGATCGCCCACGTTCCGGCAGCCGGAAGCTTCTGCCAGAAACGATAGAGATAGTGGCGGCCCTGCTCCTCCGGCGAGGGAGGGCCGATGGGCCAGACGTGTATCCCGCGCGGATCGATCTTTTCGGTCAAGCGACGGATCGCGCCCCCCTTGCCGGCAGCATCCCACCCTTCGAAGACGATGATGGCTTGCCTCTTGTCGCGATAATAGCGCTGTTGCAGACGAAGCAGGCGGTGCTGCCCTTTTTCGAGAGCCTCTTCGTAGGTGTCCTTGTCGGGTAACTCGAGGGAAAGGTCGACCCGCGAAAGCCTGGGGTGCTTCATGCCGAGCCCAGCGCCGCCCCAGCGCCCGGTCGTACAGACGCCGCATGCGTACCGCGGCGGCGCCGCACCAGCAGTGGAACACCCCCGCTCGGGCGCAGCGTGATGAGCGGTTCGGGCTCGATGACCCGATCGTTGGGAGCTTCGAAGGTCACCCGTTGGGCCAGCGCGGCGAGCACCAGGTGCCCCTCGAGCATCGCAAATTGGCTGCCAATACAGCTCCGTGGTCCGCCGCCGAAGGGAATGTACGACGAGCGCACCATCTGCTTTTCGGCTTCGATCTGGAACCGATCGGGGTCGAACTTCTCCGGATCCGGGAAATAGAGAGCGCGCCGGTGCATGCCGTAGATGTTGATGAACACCGTCGTCTCCGGCGGTAGCCGGTGGGGTCCTATCGTGACCTCGCGAATGGCCTGCCGACCAATGATGTAGGCAGGTGGAAAGAGCCGCATCGCCTCCTTGAAAACCTGAAGGACATACGGAAGCCGAGGAAGATCGTGCAGGGCGGGTCGACGCCCTTCGAGCTCGCGGTCCACCTCGGCGCGGAGCCGCTCGTATACACCGGGGTGGCGCGACAAGAGATATAATGTCCACGCAAGCGCGTTCGCCGTGGTCTCGTGGCCGGCGAGAAACAGCGTCATCGTTTCGTCGCGCACCTCGCGATCGCTCATCTTCGATCCGCTCCCCTCTTCCTCGGCGTTGAGCAGCATCGACAAGATGTCGCCGGGGTCGTCGCCCGAGGTGCGCCTTTCACCGATGATGCGGTAGACGGTCTGATTGAGGCGTTCCACCGCTTGCCGGACGCGCCGATTTTTGGGAGTGGGCCACCGGATCGGCAGCGGCAAGAGTGCGCTGATCTGCTCGTTGACATGGCGATTGGCGATCGTGAGCGCTTCGCCGAGCTCACTCGCCTCGTTTTCCAAGTCGGCGTTGAACATCGTCTTGCCGGCAATGGCCAACGTGAGCTTCGTCATAGCGGCGCCCATGTCGACGAGCGCACCGTCGTTCCATCGAGCCTGAGCGGCTTCGGCGTAAGCTGCCATCGTGTCGGCGTAAGTCGCGACGCGGCGGTGCTGAAAGCCCGGCGAGATGAGCCGCCTTTGCCGGCGATGAAACTCGTGCTCGCTCGTCAGAAGGCCCTCGCCGAGCAGGATCTTGGTCGCGCGAAGCCCGCGACTTTTGACGAAGCAGTGAGCGTTCTCGACCAAGATCGAATGGGCCAGCTCGGCGCTGCTGATGAGCAGGGCGGCAAATGGCCCCATGCGTGCGCGACATACATCCCCGTATTCGGTCATCAACCGCATCTGCCAGGCCAAGCGCTGATTGCGGAAGCCAAGCAGCTGGCGCAGCCAAAAATCGGGTACCTCGGGAACCGTCCTGATCGCGTTCATAACGTGAGCAGCATACCGCGGGCTCGCTCGCCGGTCGCCCGCGCAACGGCTTCGGCATAGAGACCGACCTGCCGCTCGTATTCATCGCGCCGCCCGGCGATCTCGACGTCGGTCTTGAAATCGACCACCGTCCACACGGCGCCACCATCTTCGACTTCTCGAAACGCCAGGTCGAGCACTCCCTCGACCATCGATCCGTCGGACGAAAGGAGCACGATCGGCGATTCGCGCCGGCAAGCGCTCGCCCCGCTCGCCCGCACGAGCACGGGGTGCATCAGCGCCTCGCTCACGGCGGTGCAGGCCGCGTCGATCTCTTCTGGGGTCGCCGCCATGAGTCGAGCTTCCGCCGTCGCGACGCGGCGCACCGCCTCTCGGTCGGCGCCGAAATCGATCGTCGAGAGGACGGCGTGCACCAAGATGCCGAACCGGCGGCCATGGGGGCGGGCGCCGCGCGATGCTTGCGTCGTTTCGATGCTCGCCGACGCCGTGGGCAAATGCTCGTGCTTCAGCTGCGTCACCGTGGCGATCCGGAACGATGGCTTGGCGCCCTGCGCGAGCAGGGACGTGCGCCGCGCCTCCCATTCAGCGTGCAGCCTCTCCCCCTCTGTCGCCACGGCACCCCCTTCGTCGGCCGCAAGGATCCGCTGCTGCCGCAGTCCCACATCGTCCTGCTTGTCGAGATCGAGTGACGCGGGATCCCAGAAGACGACGCGATGCTCTCCCACTTCGGGTCGATGGAGGCCCGGGCGCACCGAGCCTTCCGGCCCGCGGTGGGCGCTCTCGGGTCGCTCACGCACGCTGTCTTCGCCGAAGGAGGGGCAGCCCGGCGCCGGCGCCGAGTTTCGCCGCTCCGATGGCCGGGGGAAGATCACCGGGTAAAGGACGTCGAGCCAACCCGAGGTGTCCTCTTCCCACGCCGAAGCGTCGCCGACGACGGGAACGACGAGCATTTCTCGAGCGCGGGTGGCGGCCACATAGGTAACTCGCACCGCTTCTTCGCGATCGTGGCGCAGCACTTCCTCGCGCTTTTCGAGCAGCTCGATGGGAGCGCATCCGGCGAGGGGCATCGCCCACAGCTTCTTGTCCGGGTCGATGTAACGCGACGGCTGACGAACGGTGGAGGGCGCGGTCGGATCGACGAGGATCACCACGGGAAATTCGAGCCCCTTGGCCTTGTGTACGGTCATGATCCGCACGCCGTCGGTCCCCTCTTCGACGACGGGAGCTTCGGCCGCGCCGCCGCGCTCGGCTTCTTCCTCGAGCCGCCTCACGAACGAGCGAAACGATGTCGCTCCCGAGGCTTCGAATCTGCGCGCGAGATCGAGGACGCGAAGGATGTTTCCGAGGGCCTGCTCGCCGGTCGGCCAGATCGCGACGCCGGCGTGAGCGCGCGTTGCTTCCAGCAGCTGAGCGAGCGTATCGGCGATCGGCCGCCGATTGCGCCCGCGGTGCAGCCTCCCCAGCACGAATAGCGCGTCCGCCACGTCTTTGGTGAGCGGATTGAGCTCCGCTTCGTCGACGCGCCGCAAGGGGGAGAGCCGGCTGAAAGTGTGGCGATAAGCCAAGAGGGCATCATCGCCGATCGCGAAGAACGGACCGCGAAGCGTCGCGTACACCGAAAGCTCGTCGTCCGGCCACTCGATGGCCGAAAGGGCGTTGCGCAAAGCGAGAACCTCTTCGCGCGCATGAAACGAACGTCCTCCCACCAGCACGTGCGGCAGGTGGCGCACCTCGAGCGCCCTCACGTAGGCCCGGGTGACATCCTCGCCGAACTGCTGAAAGCGCTTGAACAGCAAGCAGACGTGCCGCGCCTGGACGGGAACGTTTTCCGAAGGCCGTTCACGTTCGGTCACCGTGAAGCCGCTGTCGTGGATCAAATAATGAACGAAAGCGCCCACCGCATCGGGGATCGACTGCTCGATCCGGAACTTCACGATTCTTCCCCAGTCCGAGTACGGCCGCGGAACCGGAAGAGCGACGATCGTCGGCCGACCCTGCGGCTCGTCCCGAAACGGCATGAGCGGCACGTAAGTCGCCTGGCTACCGTCCTCGCTCCCCTGCATGAGCGGAGCGAAGGCGCGGTTGACCGCTTCCTGAAGAGAGGGAACGCTGCGAAAGCTGGTGGTGAGGTGGACGACCTCGGCGCCGGTCGCCACGAGTCGTCGCTTGGTGGCTTCGTAGAGGGCAACGTCCGCGCGCCGGAAGCGATAAATGGACTGCTTCGGATCGCCCACGACGAAAAGCTTTCCCCCGATCGGCCGGGCCGAGCGAGGATCGCGCTCGGCGGGGTCGTCGGCTGCGAGGAGCAGGAGGATGTCGGCTTGCAGCGGGTCGGTGTCCTGGAACTCGTCGACGAGTAGATGCGAAAAGCGCTGCTGCAGCTCGTTGCGGACGGCTCGATTGTCGCGCAGAAGATTGCGGGTCAGAAGAAGCAGATCGAGAAAATCGAGCTTGCCCGCGCGTCGCTTCAGCTCCTCGTAAGCGCTGACCAGCGGCCCGAGCTCGTCATGGAGGCAAGCGGCGAGATCGGCATCGAGGCGATCGAGCAGCACGCCAATGTCCTCGCGAAGCGCGTCGCGCCGATCGAGCACCTCTTTGCGAAGCGCGGCGTTGCGAAATCCGCGCGAGCTGCCCTTCCAGTTCCAGCTCTTGCCCGGTTTGCCGCGGACGAGATCGCGCAGCTCCGCCTCGAGCCCGTCGTGGTCGCGCGATCCCCGGACCGCCTCCTTTGCCCGCAGGTCAGCCAGGAAGCGCCGAACGTGGGCGAGGTTTTGCACCAGGTAGTCGTCCTTGGCATCGGCGCGGGAAACATATTCGGCCAAGACCGAAAGGCGCTCCACGACCTCGTCCAGGGCTTGTCGGCGCTCGAACGGATCGCGTCGCCAGCGAGCATCGAAGTCGCGCTGCTCGATCAAATCGGCCCCCGCCCTGCGCAAAACGAGGCGCGGTCCGAGCGCGTCGCGATCGCGCGCGCGGCGGCGCAGGATCCGCCGCACGCCTGGAGGGGGATTCGAGAGTACGGCTTGAAACCAGCGCTCGAAGCTCTCACCGTAGAGCCTCTCTTTTTCTTCTTCGGCGGCCATCTCGAACTGCGGGTCCACGCGAGCTTCCACCGCCCGCTCGCGCAGGAGGTCCGCGCAAAAGCCGTGGATCGTGCCGATGCGCGCTTCTTCCAGCTCGGCCAGCGCGCCGTCGAGCCGGAGTCGCTCGTCTTCGCTCGTCGCCGGCAGGGCCCGCGCCTTCTCGATTTCCGTGCGCAGGCGGAGCTTCATTTCACCGGCCGCTTTTTCGGTAAACGTCACCGCGACGAGGCGTGAAAGGCTCGCCCGGCCGCTGCGCAAGAGGGAGAGTACGCGACAAACGAGCTCGGTCGTCTTGCCGGTTCCTGCCGCTGCCTCGACGACGAGTGTAGCGTCGAGATCGCTCCGGATGCGCCGGCGTGCCTCTTCGTCGGCCAGCGCTTTCATACTCTTTTCCTCAACGCCAAGAGAGGAGCCAGCTTGTCCTGCTTCTTGACTTTGGTCGTTCGAAGCTCCTCGTAGGGACCGCACACCGGCTGGTAATCGCAAAACTCGCATCCCCGGCTCACCGGGGCGGCCGGCAAAAAGCCTTCGCGCAGTGCGTCTCCCACGGTTTTCGCAACATCGCCTGCCGCGCGGCGGGCTTCGTCATCGAGCGGAATGACCACCTCCCGAAACTCTCCGATCGACGTGCAGTAGTAGAGACGTCCCGATTCGACCTTCTCCTCGGGAAAGAGCTTCTCCAGCGTGAGGGCGTAGAGAACCGGCTGCAGCATCTCGCCGCCCCCGATGATCATGCCGTCCGTTGCGCGGGCTTTGCCGGTCTTGTAGTCGGTCGCGCGCAGGGTGCCGTCGCTGCGCCTTTCGACGAGGTCGATCGAGCCCCGCAGCCGAAGACCGCAATCGAGCAGAGCCGGCTCATCGACGCTCTTCGGATCGCGATCCCGTCGCTCGACGAGCCCGAACGAGAGCTCGAAATGCGCGGGGATCCACTCGGTTTCTTCGGTCGCGCGCCGGAGCATCGCCCGCAGATCGGCGCGGATCTGCGCGATGCCGTCCTCCCACACTCGATCGATCGCTGGAGCGAGCTCGTCGCGGTAGCGTTCGGCTACCTCGTCGAGAACTGCGTCGAGCATGGCCTGCGCGCTTCGCAGGTTGGCCGCGGTGACCGGCAGAAGCCCGGCGTCGCGCAGTTTGCCGAGCAGCGCAAACTGCACCTCGTGAATGAGCGAGCCGCGCTGAAGCGGATCGAGCTCCTCGAGGGCGAGAGGCTCCTCGCGCGGCGCGAGCTTGTGAATCGCGTTCAGCACGAACTTGTAAGGGCAGATCGCATAGTTCTGCAGCGCGGTCGGCGAGAACGACCGCATTTCGAGTTGGTGCTGCTGGAGCGCCGGCCCGGCCAGCGGATCGGGGTCGACGAGACCATCGGCGCGCGTCCAGCTTTTGATCCACCGGCGGGCGCGAAAGCGAAGAGCGCGCTCGAGATGAGGATTGGCCGACAACAGATAGCGAGCCATCCCCACCGTTTCTGCCGCCGGCCGTTCGAGGATCGAGTGCAAGAGCGCCAGATCGTGCTCGGCCGCGTCGATGGCTTGTCCGGGGCGAAACGGAGCCGGCCATCCGAGCCGCGCGCCGCCGACGCGCTCGGCTCGCCGGGCGAGCTCGTCGAAGCCTGGAAGCTTGCCTTCGGCCGCGCGCAACACCTCCAATCCGTAGAAGGACGGCGTGCGGGGACGCGACTGCTCGATGTCGATGCGCGGATAGCAGAGAACGAGTCGCCGATGCGCGGCACCGACCGCGAGCCGCAGCATGAGCCGCTCGGCGGCCGACCGATCGGCGTTCGTTTTCAGTTTCCCCGCGAGCTTGGCGCGCTCCCGATCGGGCAAGATCGGATCTTCGGTCACCTTTTGCGGGAAGAGGCGCTCGGCCAGACCCGGCACGAACACGATGTCGAAAGAGAGCCCCCGCGCTTCTTCGACGGACGCCACGTACACCCGCCCGAACGGGCGCTCGGAGGGGCGCACCATGAGATCGGCGAGTCGGCGCTCGAGCACCAGCCGGACCTCGGTGAGGTCGACCGGACCCACGTCCGACATGGGAGCAAGCTCGGCCAGCACGGCAAGGACTCGCTCGGGGCGGCGCAGCGCGCGCGTCGCGAGCGCCGTCAACTTGTCGAACCAAGTCCCCCACTTGGCGGCGAACGGCGGCGCAAGCTCCTCGAGATCGGACAGGATGGGAAGTGCGTAGGTCCGAAGATGATCGAGCGCTTCGATGTCGCGATCGATCCGGGCCGCCAGCGCGTCCTCGCCACCGCGAAGCTCGTTTCGATCGGCGATGAGTTTTTTCTTCAAGCCCGCCAGACGCCGTTCCCATCGCAGGCGTCCGCCGATGACGGCCGCATCGACGATGAGGTGCTCCCAGAGCCGTGGGGCGCGAAGGGTACCTCCCATCGTCGCCTCGCCGTCGGATGCCGGAGGCCGCGACGCCCAAGGTTCGTCGAGCTCCACTTCGGGAACCGCACGCGCGAGCGCCTGGGGCAAAGTTTCTTCGTCGGGAGGAATCCAGCGCTCGGACGCGGGCAGCGCGGAGGGCGGCGTACCCTCGGCATCGGCATCGGCCACCTCTCCGAGCGAGAGGTATTCGGCGAAGCGGCGCGCCGAGAGCCCCTCCGCCGCGCAGCCGAGGAGGGCGAGAAAAGCGCGCCCCGCCGGATCGGGCCGAATCGTGCCGCGCGCGAAGTGGGCGGGGATGGCCGCGCGCCGAAGGGCCTCCTCGAGGTGCGCGCGGTACTGCTGAGGGGACCGGAGCAAAATGGCGATCCGATCGAACGGCGTGCCCCGCTCGGCCTCTTGCTGCAGGAGCCTCGCGATCTCCACGCACTCGCGGCTCTCCCCCGGCGCCGACAAGATCACGACGTCGTCGCCCATGGTGCCGGGCACAGCGGTCGGCGAGAAGAGACCTGCCTGCAGTCGCGCGAGCGCAGTGGCGCCTGCTTCCGAATGGGTAATCACTCGCACACCGGGGAGGGCCTCGGCGCGCTGGAGCGTAGGCTCGTCGCCGGTCGGCGCGGTGAGTAAGACTTGGGCGGCACGGTCGGCGAGGATGGCGACGAGAGCGAGCTCGCGCTCGCTGCGAAGGGGGACGTCGAGCAGGAGCAGCGGCTTGCCGACCAGATCCGGCGCGGGTTCCGACCCGGCCGCCGCCGCTGCGATCCGCAGAACTTCCGCCCGGTCCACGACGGCTGCGCGCGCGAGCTCCTCCTCGTAGACGCCGAGAAGGCGAGCGACGTCCTCATCGGGAACGGCTTCGGCCGACAGGCCCGCCATCCTTAGCTCGTCCAACGTTCGCGCGAGCGCGCGCGGCAGGCCGGGACGATCGGCAATCGAGGCGAAGCGCCCGAGGCCATTTTTCGCCAGCCGATGAACGATGCGCGCGCAGATAGCTTCGAGCGGCAGCGGTCCCACCGGAGTGAGCCCTCGTTCCCCGAGTTTTCGCGATGCGAGCGCGCCTGCCAGCCGCGGCAACGTGAATCGATGCCACCCGAACGCACCTCCCCCTCTTTGCGCGGCGGTCCGCGCCACTTGCGCTGCGGCGTCGGCGGAGGCTCCCACGACGAGCACCTCCGAAGCGCGTCCGCGCGAAAGAAGGAAATCCACTGCGACGCCGACGCGCGCCGACGCTGCTGGCGAACGGAAAACGAGTTTCGCTCCCGGCGCGAGTTCAGGCGGAGCGGTCATGGACGTCGGTTTAACATTTCTTCACACGCTGGACCGTACGCGCTTAACGGGCGGGCAACAACCTACGGATGGGCCCGCGAACCACTCGAACGGGCCCGAGGAGGATGAAATGTTTCTCGGTTTTTTGATCGGCACGATTTGTCTCATTGCCCTGATTCGCGTGCTCACGCGGCGCCGCTGGTACGGCGGCTACCACCACTGGGGTTACGCGCACGCCGGACCCTATGGATGGGGTTACGGCGGTCCGCGCTGGCACGGGCGCGGGCGAGGGTTTCTCTTCTCGATCTTGGCGCGGCTCGAAGCCACGCCACCTCAGGAGAAAGCCATTTTGGGCGCATTCGACGAGCTCAAGGACACCGCCCGCGAGCTCCGGGGAACGGTGCGCGAGACCCGCGGGGACATCGCCCGCACGGTGCAAGGACCCGCTTTCGACGAGTCCGCCCTCGCGGCGGCATCGTCACGCATCGATGAATCCACCCACAAAATGCGCGCCGCGATCGCCAGCACGCTCGGCAAGATCCACGGCGTGCTCGACGACAAGCAGCGCAAGACCCTCGGCGAGCTCATCGAATCGGGCTGGGCGGCCGGGTGTTAAGGAAAGGAGGTTGACATGAGACGCTCGCTAAAAATCACTCTCTTGGCTCTGGGCACGGTTCTTGGGTACGGTTTCGCATTCCACTCGATGCGCTACCATCGCTACCGTCACGAGGCTTTCGAACATCACGTCGCCGACATCTGCGTTCGGGCAGCCGACTCGGTGAAATCCGAAAAGGCGGCACCAAAAACCAACGAGCCTGCACCGCAGTAGACCCATGCCTCGCGTTTTGCTCATCGACGACGATCGCCGTCTCCACGAGTTACTGACCACGTACCTCGAGCAGAACGGGTTCACAGTGACGGGAGCCCCCGACGGGCAGCGGGGGCTCTCGCATTTGGACGCCGAGCCGTTCGACATCGTGCTGCTCGACGTGATGATGCCCGGCATGGATGGGCTGGAAGTCTGCCGTCGTATCCGCGCCAAGAGCCGCGTGCCCATCCTGATGCTCACCGCCAAGGGGGACGAAACCGATCGGGTCGTGGGCCTCGAGCTCGGCGCCGATGATTACATCGCCAAACCGTTCGGGCCGCGCGAGCTGGTGGCCCGGCTTCGCGCCGTTCTTCGGCGCACCAACCCGCCGGAGGAGTCCGAGCTTCTGATGGTGAACGAAATTGCCATCGATGTGCCGGGCCACAAGGTGCGCGTCGACGGCCACGACATCGAGCTCACCGGCATCGAATTCGACATCCTGCTCGCCCTCGCGCGACGCGCCGGGCGTGTCGTCGCGCGCGACGCCCTTCTCGCCGAAGCCGGCCGTGGCGACGTCACGGTGGGCGATCGCACGGTCGACGTCCACATTTCGCATCTTCGGCAGAAGCTCGGCGACGATCCGCGCTCGCCCAAGAAGATCAAGACGATCCGTGGGGTCGGCTATGTCCTAGTGAAAGACCGCCCGTGAATCCGTTCCGCTTCTATTTTCGGGGGCGCCTGCACCGCAAGATCTTTGCCTGGTTCGGCGTCTCCATCATGGCCACCGCGATGGTGGTCTTGTTCGTTTCGGCGAGCTCATTTTCCCACGGAGGCAGATGGGGTTTGGAACGGGCGCGTACCTTCGTGAGCGGACAGTTCGCTGAAGCTTGGGACGAGCCCGCTCGGCGGGACGCGCTGGCCTCCGCCCTCGCCCGCGACATGGACGTGAGCGTCCATCTGCGCGACGCCGGCGGTGCGACGATCCATAGGTTCGGCGGGTTTTGCGAGCACCACCCGATGCGCATGCAAATCGAAAGGAGCGGCCATCTCCTCGGGCAGGTCGACATTTGTGGGCAGTCGCAGTTCCGCCCGCAGTTCCTTTTACCGATCGTCGTCGCCATGACGATGCTGTGGGGGGCATCGGGCGCGATCGCCCGCCGGCTCGTCCGGCCGCTCTACGAGCTGTCGCGCGTGGCGCAGGACATCGGTCACGGCCACCTGAAGAGCCGCGTGCACCTATCCAGGAGGCACGGCATGGAGTTTTGCATGGTGGGCAATGTGATGAATGATATGGCGTCGCGGATCGAGAAGCAGCTCGCCGATCAGCGAGCGCTGCTCGCCACCGTCTCCCACGAGATCCGCACGCCGCTCTCGCGCATGCGGCTGCTCATCGAGTTTGCCCGCCAGAAGACCGAAGAGAACCTCGCCAAGCTTCCGCAGGCTCGGCACGCTCTCGGGGAGCTGGAGCAGCTCGAGCGCGAGGTTACCGAAATCGACGTCCTGGTGAGCGATCTTCTGGCAAGCTCCCGCATCGACTTCACCGCCATCACGAGGAGCCGGCTCGACGCCGTCGAAATGGCAAAGACGGCACTCGAACGAGCCTCGGTCGACGCCACGAAGCTCGCTGCTCCGCGCGAACCCCTGTTTTTCGAAGGCGACCCGACGCTCGTGGCGCGTGCGGTGTCGAACCTGCTCGAAAATGCCAAGCGACACGCGGGCGGCGTCGAGCGCCTGCTGGTGCAGACCTCACCAGGGTTCGTCAGCTTCATCGTGGAAGACAACGGCCCCGGCTTCGAGCCCGGCGAAGAGAATCGCGTCTTCGAACCTTTTTACAAGCGCGCCGCCTTCGATGCTGGGGCCAACGGGTCCGTTGGACTCGGCCTCGCCCTGGTCAAGAAGATTGCCGAAGCGCACCACGGTCGCGTGCACGCCTCCACCCGTCGGCAAGGAGGCGCCCGCGTCGCCGTCGAATTCGCGCGCTAAAGATTGGCGAACAGTGTTCCCAGTCACTCGCTTTGTTTAGAATGTCCTTGTTTCCGACTTCTCGACACCTTGCATAGTTTCAATCAACCCTGGTGTCGTCGGGAGGGGCGACCGTTCGGACATCCAGCTCACGGCCGTCGGCGGGCTCGGTGTGGATGATGACGTCGGCGACCTCGGGAAACGCTCTTCGGACGGCACTCGCCACCTCGTGCGTTACGCGATGGGCGCGATCGACGGACATCGTAGGATCGACGTGAATGTGGAGGTCGACATGCACATGATCGGCCGAGCCGCGAGATCGGATCTTGTGCGCGCCGCGGACTTCTTGCACCTCCATGGCGATGCGACGCACTTCGTGCGGGTCGAGCCGGGCGCTGTCGGCGAGGATCCCGACGTTCGATCCGAGGACCTGGTAGGCGGTGCGACCGATGAGGACGACGACGATCATGGCGGCGATCGTGTCCGCCCATCGGAAACCGACGGCGATGGCGGCGAACGAGGCGAGGACCGCGATCGCCCCCAAGGTATCGCTCATCGTGTGTCCCGCATCGGCAGCGAGGACGCCGCTTCTCAGCTCTGCCGCACGCTGCGACTCGTAGCGGCTGATCGCGAAATTCGCCACGATCGTCAGGAGCACGAGGCTCGCCGATGTCCAGCTCACCGCGGGAACGGCGCGTTGTCCTGCAATGCTCAGCCAGAGTCCATTCAGGATCCCCGCCATTCCGCCGAGAATCAAAAGCCCAATCGAAACGCCAGCCAACGTCTCGAATCGCCGGTGCCCGTAAGGATGACCGGCGTCCGCCGGCCGCGAGGCGACGGCGATGCCCACCAACCCTACGACGTTGGACGAGGCATCGAGCAATGCATGAACGCCGTCTGCGAGAAGGGATAGCGCGCCGGTCGCGACGCCCACGATCAACTTGATCGCCGCCACGCCCAAGTTCATGCCGAGCACGATCCAGAGCACCCGCGCAACACCCCGATCCCGCTCGAAGCGGCTCACCCCTTGGGGCAGCTCGGCCATGGCACGGGAGCATGCTCCATCGCCAGCCGGCCGGCCAGCCGCAGTCGGGCGTGGTGGCAAGCGAGCGGCCGATCGGGTTTGCCTCGAACGACCACTGACCAGTCGGCACGCCCGATGCACCGTCGGTGGGAGTTGGTAGCTAGGGTGGCGTTTTTATCGGTCGGCCGTACACCCGCGGTCCTTCAGCAGCCCGGCCGTCGCGAGGAGGAACACATGGGCACAATGACGAACGGCCAGACCGGCACAGCGTCGGTCATTCTCGTGGGCATCGACTTCTCCCAGCCCTCGATGCGCGCCTTGCGCACGGCGGAGAACATGGCCCGCGCAGCAACGTACGCCGAGCTGCACCTGGTTCATGCCTTCGGCTCGCCCATCGTCCCGAGCAGCGGGCGCGAGGTCGCGGTTCTCTCCGGAATGGGGTTGATCGAGAACCCCGAAAAGAGTCAGGCCGAGCTGGACAACCTGGTGTCCTCGATTTCACACGGCATCTCGCGGGTGACCGGGCATTTGCGCCTCGGGAGCCCCGCTTCGGTGATCGTGAGGCTCGCCGCCGAAATCAGCGCCGATCTCATCGTCGTCGGAACCCATGGCCGCACCGGCGTGAGCCGGCTGGTCTTCGGGTCTGTGGCGGAGAAGGTGGTGCGCACCTCGCCTTGCGCCGTGCTGACCGTGCGGCCCAAGTCCATTCCTGCATGGGAGCAGATCGAGCCGCCCTGTCCCGATTGCGTTCGGATGCAACGCTCGACGAGTGGTGACAAGATGTGGTGTGAGCGTCACTCGCGCCCGCACGTAAGGCCGCATACGTACCGCGACGGTGCCTCCGGCTATGGCCTCGGCGCGCAAAGTTTTCGCAACATGTGATAGCAGCGAAACATCCAGAGACGGCCGGCAATGCGATAGATTCTTTCTCTCTCGATGCCGGCCACCATCCACGTTCTTCGCCAAATCGACGTGGGCGACTCCATCGAGCTCGAGCGTCTATCGGGCACGCTCGAAACACGTGAGCTGACGCGTGGTTCGACCGAGATGCGCGGACCCGATCGATCGGCGCCGGGCGTCGTGCTTCGGCGCGAGCCGCTCGATCTCAAGCTCGGGCGGGCCGAAGTCGGCTCGTTCGTGACCGACGTACGCGCGCGCATCTTCGATTTCGGCGTCATCGCCCTGCGCTTTTCTTTCACCGTGGCCGACCCCTCGTCCGCAGCTCTCATCGACCTCAGCAGTCGACTCGCACGCGAGAGCGGCACCTTCGACGCCAAGGCACGAACCCTCTGGCAAGGGTTGAGTGCTCAAATCCGCGGAGGCGTTCTGCCTTGGGAAGAACCGGGAGCCACGGAGCTGATGGAAGACTTCACGGTGTTCGTGCTTCCCCCGATTTCTACGACCGAGGCGGGATGGGATCGAACCTTCACCCACATGTTGACGGGCGAGCCGGCCATCCGAAAGCTCGCCCCGTCGATGGTTCAGGAGATCGCCCGCCGCACCATTCGCTATTACGACGATGACTTGGTGATCGTCGACTACGACGCCGCGATCATCGTGGACAAGGAAGAGGCGACGGATCTCGTCGACATCTTCGAAATTGCTTCCTCGCAGCTTCTCGAGCTCCGTTTCTATCACGCGATGCTCGGTCGCGCGCTGGAAAGCCTCCTCAGCGACATGCGGCGCGCGCGAACGGGCGGATGGTTCTTCCGCAATCCCTTTCGCCGGTTGGCGCGCCGCGCGGCGATCCTGGCCCTCGAGCTGAGCGAGCTCACGGATCGACTCGAACGCACGATCACCTTGGTCGGAGACACCTACTCGACTCAAATCTACCGCGAGACGGCGGTACGCTTTCGCCTGCCCGATGCGGGCACGTCGGTGCGCGAGAAGGTCGAAATGATCGCTCGCGTGTCGGAGGTGTTGGGACACGAGATCTACGCTCGCCGCGATCTCGTGCTGGAGATCTTGGTGATCGTGCTCATCGCGATCGAAGTCGCTATCGCATTCCGGCCCTAGCGTGACAGCCGCAGTCTTGGCATCGGCAGATCAGCATTTGCAGATTTGCCGATTTGGCGCCGACCCATAAACCGTCGAGCTAGAGCGATTACCTGCGAAACTGCGGGATGCGGGTAGGGACGACCGGGCTACTGGTGGGGATGGTGGCCGACGCCGGAGGAAAGCTGCTGCTGCGGCGAACCCGTAGCCGCGCCTCCTCGAGCGCGGAGAGTGCCTCCTCCATGGTTTCGACGTTGAGCGTCACGTCGTTCGCCGGCGTGGCGCGCCGCGCCAAGCGATCGGCCTGCCATTTCTGCGTTGCGTTATCGGTCAGGTGAACGCAGAACATGACGCCCCGCGCGCGGGCGTAACCGATACCCCCCTCGAAAATCTGCCCTACTTCCGGCAGCAAAGGGGCCATACCCCGCATATCGGCCAGCACCAGGTGCTGTTTTCCCTGGTACTCGTCGGTGATGCGCCCGTACTCGACCGCGAACTCCCGCATCAAAGCGGCGTCGAATCGACCGGACATGCGAATGTAGATCGTCCGTTCGTAGAGGACATTTCGAATCGAGTACTGACCTAACATCGGTGGATTACTTACACCATTTTCGGCAAATGCCCAATCAGGGGTCGTTCGGTCCGCTCAAGAGCGGCCGTAGACCTAAGCCGGGTCGTTCACGAGCACCGCTGCGCCGGCGACCTCGCCGCGACGAAGCCGGTCGAGAGCGAGATTGGCCTGTTCGAGCGGGTATGCGTCGAAAGCGGTGCGCACGGGAATCCGCGCCGCGAGCTCCATGAACTCGGCGGCGTCCCGGCGCGTGAAGTTGGCGACGCTCACGATGCCTCGTTCCCACCAGATCTCTTCGTAAGGTAACTCCGGAACTCGATCGAGATGGATGGCGTTGATGGCCACCGTGCCGCCGCGGTCCATGGCGCGCAACGCCGCCCTCACCACGTCTCCGGAGGGCGCGAACGTCACCGCGGCATCGAGCGGCTCGGGCGGCCGTTCGGAGTAGTCGCCCGCCCACTCCGCGCCGAGCGTACGAGCCCGCGCCCGCTCGCGCTCGGAGCGCGTTGCGACGAAGATGCGGCAGCCCCAGTACCTCGCCACCTGGATGGCGAGAAGCGCCGAAGCACCGAACCCGTACAGTCCGAGACGCCCGCCCGGCAGAATGCCGGATCGCCGCAGCGATCGATAGCCAATCACACCCCCGCACAAGAGCGGAGCCGCCGCCAAATCGTCGAAGGCCCCCGGAATGCGCACGGCGAAATCGGCGCGCACGGCGATGTGCGTCGCGTAACCGCCGTGGGTGTCCCAGCCGGTGAACGTTGCTTTTTCACAGAGGTTCTCGCGCCCCGCGCGACATTGCGTGCACACCCCGCAGGTTGCCCCGAGCCATGCCGCACCGATGCGATCACCGGGGCTCCAACCTTCTACACCTGCGCCGATCGACTCGACCCGGGCGACGGCTTGGTGGCCCGGGACAATCGGCAATCTACGGGGGGCAATGTCTCCTTCGCACAGCTGAAGATCGGTGCGACATACGCCGCAAGCCGCCACCCGGGCGACGAGCATGCCTGGCTCGGCTCGTGGCGTCTCGAGATCGGTCATCGAGAGCGGCCCGGCCGAGGCCGGCGCCGAACGCTCGAGAAGCATCGCTCGCATGATGCCACTCTGCCACCTTCCCTATCCCAAATCGATGAGCCGATCGGCGCGGCGAGGTCGTCTATCCTCGCCAACGATGCTACGATGAAAGTTACGTTCGGGGAGGGCGAAATCATGAACGTTCGGTGGGGATTTCTCTTATTTGGCGGCATGCTCGCGAGCTGTACCAAGACGAGCTCGGAGGGGCTTTCGACCTCGGCTTTGTGGGCCGATTTGTCGATTCTGCAGAATCCGAACACGATCAACGCGCGGGCGGAGTTTCGGGCGACCGACGGCGGAACCTACGTCGAGCTCGTGGCCGGCGAGCGCGTCACCTGCAACGGCGTCTCGCTGAGCAAGGTCCAGCTCGGCAACGCCACCTGGTACAGTCAGAGCGTTTCGGCATCGGGGAGCTACACCTTCGAACTCACGCGCGCCAACAACGAAACTTCGACCGCTGCCGTGACGCCTCCTCTCGCCCTCAGCATCACCGCTCCCGTCGCCTCGGCACTGGCGCAGCTCGGGCAACCATTGACGGTTACCTGGAGCCCCACCACCACCTCCGATACAGTCGGCATCCGCACGTCGGCCGGCTGCATCGACGGCGTCGACCTCAGCGATCTGGCCGACGATGGAATGGAGACGATCGGCGGCGCTTCGGGCATCACCGGAACAGGAATGGCTTGCACCGGCACCCTGGACGTGAGCCGCCAGCACCGCGAGTCTCTGGGAGCCCCTTTCAAGGGAGGTACACGCTTCTCGTCTTTTACGAGCGAAGTAGCTTTGCAATTCGGTCCATGATGCCCAACTCCGACGGCCTCGCAGTCGTCTGACGCGGCAATGTTAGCCAGGGAACGGGTGACCGCGCCGGCGGGCATAGGCGGCGCGGTACAAGCGTTCGTAGGCCTCGGCCGAACGGTCCCACGAGAAGTCCTGGTTCATCGCCTCGACGCGCATCTTCTCGATGTGGTGCGGACGATCATGCCAGGTGGAGAGCGCCCACCCAATGACGTTGTAAAGGGCGTCCGGCGTCAGATCGTGGAACATGAAACCGCTTCCGGTGCCGGTCCTCTCGTCGTACTGAACGACGGTGTCGGCGAGGCCGCCCGTCGCGCGCACGATCGGAAGCGTACCGTAGCGCAGGCTGTAGAGCTGGTTGAGCCCACATGGCTCGAATCGAGAGGGCATCAGGAAGAAATCGGCACCTGCTTCGATGCGGTGTGCGCGGGGATTGTCGAATCCGATGTACGTGCTGAAGCGGTCAGGGCGAAGCCAGGCGATGTGCGAAAAAAAACGCTCGGCGTCGAGATCTCCGCTTCCCAAGAGGACGATCTGGACGTCGAGATCGAGCACGCCGCGCAGAATCTGAGCCAATACATCCACCCCTTTTTGGGGGGTGAGGCGACCCACGAACCCGAAGACGGGCACATCGTCACGCACCGGAAGACCGGCCTCGGCCTGAAGGGCACGTTTGCATTCGGCCTTGCCGGCAAGGTGCTGAGCGCTGAACTTAGCGGGGATATGCGGATCGGACTCCGGGCTCCACACTTCGACGTCGATTCCATTCAGCACGCCGAAGAGGTCAGCACTTCTATCGGCGAGAACACCATTGAGGCCGAACCCATGTGCGGCGGTCTGAACCTCGCGCGCGTAGGTCGGGCTCACCGTCGTCAGGAGCGTGCTGTGATAGACCGCGGCCTTGGTGAGATTCATCGTCCCGAAATGCTCGAACTCACCGGAGTGATAATGCTGGGGACCGAGCCCGGTCAGGAAGAGCGCACCCGCGTCGAACACACCTTGATGCGCCAAATTGTGAATGGTGTAGATGCTGGCGCAGGCGTGCAGGGGCTGCGCCCACTCCACGGTATTGAGGTAGACGGGAACCAGCGCGGTCTGCCAATCGTTCGCGTGAACGATGTCGGGGACGAAGCCCAAGGCCTTGCAAAGCTGAAGGGCGCCGCGCGACAGGTAGGTGAACCGTTCGAGGTTGTCGGAATAGCTTTGATCGGGCGGGCCGTACAAATAAGGCCTGTCGAAGTAGTGATGATGCTCGAGAAAATAGATGGGCACCTCGCTCCTCGGTAGCTTGCCCATCCGCACGGCTCCTCGTCCTTCGCCGTGCCCGATCGGCACCCCGAGGACCCCCTCCAGTCGCTCCAGATCGTTCCACGGGATTCCCGCATAGAGCGGCATCACCACCCTCGCCTCGATCCCCCGGCGGGCGAGCGCCTTGGGCAGCGCGCCCAACACGTCGCCGAGTCCTCCGGTTTTCGAGAAGGGGGCACACTCCGAGCCTACGAACAGCACCTTGAGCGGCGACGCCATGGAACGGGCGATGTTTTACGTGGCGTAAAAGCGGTAGTCCACATCCGGGAAAATATTGTCTCGCGCTTCGACGTCGGAGAGCCAACTTTCGTTCACGTTGCCACGCAAAATATCTTCGTAGAGACGTGTAAATTGCAGGATATGCGCGTTGGTGCGCCGCTCGGCGTAGGGAACGGTGGTTCCAGTCCTCATGATGAACGCCCAATCGCTGCTCTGGGCGAGCATCAGCTCGCGGGCTGCTTGCTTTAGGGCACGCGACTTCACTCCATCAGCGTGGGGAAATCGATTCGAGAGCTCGACCATCCGCTCGGCCGCGACATGAAGATGCCGGTAGACCCATGCGTTCGACTCGTTCAGCCAATATTCGTTGTACCCGGCGTGCCCCCACGAAGTTGCGCAGGGGACCGAAAGCTGGTTCGTGGGATGCCGGTCGAGGTACTCGCCGGGCGTGATCGTTTCGATCTCGTTCTGGTTGAAGTGAACCTGACGGAAGATGTAATCCAAAAACTGCAACCCCTCGAACCACCAGTGCCCGTAGAGCTCGGCGTCGTAGGGACTCACGATCATGGGAGGACGATCCATCCCCGATGCCAGGTTTCTCGCCTGTTCCTGCCGGCTCGTCCGAAAGTGCATCGCGTGCTCGCCGGCGCGGGTGCGCGCAACCGCCGGGTCGTACACCCACTTGTCGTGCAGCTTGTTATGGGTGATGGCGTGGTATTTGAAACCCGTCGCCATCCGATGGCCTTCCGGGTGAATGTAGGGGCCGATGTACTCCATCGGTAGGTCGAACCCTATGTCACGGTAGAAATCACGGTACTGCGGATCGCCCGGATAGCCTTCCTTGGCGCTCCAAACCTGCCGCGACGACTCGGTGTCCCGGCCGAACGCCGCCACGCCACTCGGACAATAGAGAGGCGCATAGACGCCGTATACCGGCCGGCGATCCGCGAAAAGAATGCCGTGTGTGTCGACGAAGAAGTATCGGATCCCAGCTTCCCGCAACAGCTCGTCCACGCCCGGCACGTAGCCACACTCACCGAGCCACATCCCTTGCGGGCGGTGGCCGAAGTGCTTCTCGTAGAGATTGGCGGCAACCTGAACCTGGGCGCGCATGGCCGCCCAGTTGCGGTCCATGTTGGGAAAGTAGGGGTGGGTACCGGTGGAGGTGATGACTTCGATCACGCCGGCATCCTGCAGACGTCGAAACGCGCTCACCACGTTGCCACTGTGGCAGCGCCAGGTGTGCCGGAGCGATTGGAATCGATCCATGTACATCTGTGCATTGCGCTGGTAGTAAGGTTCGGACCGCGTTCTCTCGAGTTCTTTTCCCGCCAGCTCGATCAGCTTGTCGAGCCGCGCCGCATAGCGCTCCTTCAGCAGATCGTCGGTCAACATGTGGATCAGCGGCGCCGAAAGCGAGACGGTGACGCGGGCACGAACGCCGTCGGCCAAGAGACCTTCGAAAAGCTGGACGAGCGGAAGATAAGTGCCGGTGATCGCCTCGTAGAGCCACTGCTCTTCCATCACCGTCGGGTCTTCTGGATGCCGGACGTAAGGCAAGTGGGCGTGCAGAACGATCGCCAAATATCCTGTTGCCATCGGCTACCTTTTCCCGTTTCCCCTGTCGGCTTCGTCGATGGCGTAGGGCGATTGGGCCCGAGATTCGCTCGCGCCCATGCGCCGTTCGCTCGCGCCGAGTCGCTCGCTCGCGCCGAGCGACGAGACCTCGCTGGCTCCGCCGAGGCGATATTCGCTGGCGCCCCACAATGTTCGCTCGCTCGCGCCGATCATTCTCGTTTCGCTCGCGGCGCCGAACAGGACTTCGCTCGCACCCCGCATACGAACCTCGCTCGCGCCGAGAAGATAGAGCTCCGAGGCGCCGCGCAAGCGCATCTCGCTCGCGGACAGCCACCGGCGCTCGCTCGCGCCAAGCGCTTCCGAGCTCCCGAGCGCGATGTGCTCAGCTACGCCGGCGAGTCTCGCACCTTGCCTGCTCGGTGAAAGCTCGCGCACGACCCGCTCGAAGCCGGTGCTGACGACCCATGACGCGGCGACCTCCCATCGCGCGAGGACCCTCGCCTCGGCTTTCGCGCCGATGCCGCGAATGATCACCTGCCAGGGGCCGTAAACCACACGGGTGCGCCCGTCGTCGAGCGGATAGATGGTGACGGGACCTTGATAATGTTCTTCCGACACCGTGGGCGTTTCGACCGGCAAAGAGAACGGGCCGGCCTCCCACGTGCTCCGCAAGATGGGCGTCGTCCACTCCAGAAACCGGCGGCCGTCGATCCATTCGGTGTGAAAGATCTCCTGCCACCCCGTCCATGACCATTCGTAGAGCTGCACCGGACCGGGGCGAAGTTCCTGCCATTCCTGAGCGGAATGTGCGGCGCCTGCTGCGGGACCACCCGGCCCGCCTGGACCACCGGGTCCAGGTCCAGGTCCAGGTCCAGGGCCAGCACCCGCCGCGCCGCCGCCTTGCGGGCCTCCGCGCCAAGGCTCACCGACCGGTCCTGTCGAAGAGCGCACCGTGAGCCAATCGACGCTCGTGTCGGGCGACGGTTCGAAACGAGGAAAATCGGCGCGGCCGGAGCGCACGATCTTGACGAAGTAGCCTTCGTACGACTTTAGCCCGATTTCGACGAGGTGCGTGGAAGCAGGCCTACCGATGTGCACGAACCACTGACGATCCGATCGGTCGACTCGGATATCGAAATAACTGTGCGCGTTCGTCCCGTCGAAAATACGGCCGGTGATGTCGTAGATACGCAGGCTGAGCCAGGCGTCTTTACCTCCGGCGCCGAGCCCCTGGCGCGCCTTCTCGATCGCCTGATCGGTCAGCTCCCAATACAAATAGAGACGGTTGGGATCGACGACCATGGCCGTGATGCGATCACGACCATACCCCCAGGGGATGTGTTCGACGGCCGGTGCGCTCGTTTCATGATCCGATTCCGACGGCGGGACGACGCGACCGCGATCGATCCGAAGCACCTCGTTGTCGATATCGAATCCCTCGTTGGACACGTGAGAAATGGTAGGCGGAGGATTTTCGTCGGCCATCAACTTTACCTGGGAGCCGCGCGTCATGTTCGGGGACCGCGAGCGCCCTACACTCGCAGAACCTTCTGGTCCCGGCAAGATGGCCCGCTCACGGAGGCTCACAAAGGCCTCCTAAGGGCCCAGAAATGAGCAGAAACCGCGAGTTTCAGGCACGCTGTTTTTCGAAAGCTCCGTAACCGACCTGAAACGGGGCGCTTCGTCCATCGGAAACGAAGCCATCACACGCGGCACTGCCGGCGTTACGATTGCCTCAGTGTTCATTTGTGTTATTCGGCGCGCCCGCCGGCGGTCCAGAGCTCGCGGGCGCAGAGGACGTCGAGAGCGCGCGCGAGCGCGGCCGCTGCGCCGCCGTCGGTGTCGATCGGCACGGGAGAGAGCTCGCTCGTCGGTGCGGCGGGTTCCCATTGGCGGCACGCGCTCTCGTAGATGGCCCAGTCGGCATCGGAGGCATCGCCGCTCCGAGCGCCGAGCCGCTGGCGGACTTGCTCCGGACTTGCCTGGCAGACGAACCACACCAGAGGCACACATCGAGAACGCGCCGCATGCAAAAAAACGTCGCGCAGCGCCGCGCTGGCGAAGCTAGCATCCACGATCACCCGCCTGCCTTCGAAGAGCAGCGTCTCCACACGCGAGAGGCACTCGGCATATGTGCGCAGCGTCCAATCGTGCGAGTAGATCCCATCGCCCCAGCGACTCGAAGCGCGAGCGTCGGGGGAGAGCCCCGCGAGCTCCTTGCGCACGATGTCGGATCGGATCACTTCGAAACCCGCTCGATCGCCGAGACCCCGCGCGAGGGTCGACTTGCCCGTCCCCGGCAACCCTCCCACGAGCACCAGCGCGGGACGCAGCCGAGGTGATTCGAGCATCGACAACGCCAGTAGGAAATGCGCTTTCGCCCTGGCCCGCGAGCGCTGACGGCGCTCTTCGGGTATTTCGCGCTCGCGAAGCTCGAAGCCGCGCACTTTCGCGCGCACCACCGATCGGTAGGCCACGTAGAATGCGAGCAGTGCCCGCCCTTCCTCGTCATCGGCGAACCGAAAATACGCATCGGCGAATGAACGCGCCAGATCGGCACGGTCGTGAAAGAAGAGCTCCATTACGGTGAAGGCCACGTCGGCCACGGGATCACCGAAACGGAAGCGCTCACTGAACTCGACACAATCGATGATCACGAGATCGGCCGGAGGTTCGCGTTCCGCAAACGCATAGATGTGCTCGAGCCTCAGATCCCCGTGCCCGTCGCAGGGGACGCCGCGCTCGGCGCGCGCCTCCAGCAGAGGGCGAAGCGCCGCCAGACATCGTTCGCTGTGATCGCGAAGCCGCGCGAACACGGCCGGACTCACCGTGCTGCCGACGTCGGAGACCGTCTGTTCGAAATTCTCATGAACATTTTGCGCGACGACATCGAACCGACCGACTTCGGAGATCTCGGCTCGCCGCTCGGCGTTGCGATGAAAATCGGCGAGACGCGCGGCAACCCGTTCGAGCACGGCCGTCGTGAGTTGGCCCGTCTCCAGACTGGCCAGCAGCGATGCGGCGTCGGGGAGCCGGCGCATCTTGACCGCCCACTCGACCGGCTCGCCGCTCCGCTCGACCGCCAGCCCATCCGGCACCTGCACGATCGGCACGACATCGAGATACACGTGCTCGGCCAATCGCCGGTTGAGGCGCAGCTCGTCGTCGCAGGCTCGGTGGCGTCGATCGAGGGTGGTAAAATCGAGGAAGCCGAGATCGACCGGCTTTTTGATTTTGTACGCGTATTCGCCGGCCAGAAAGACCACGGAGATATGCGTCTGGCGGATTTCGATCGACCCGGTTTCGTGGGCATACGCGCGAGCTGCGGACAACGCCTGGATCAGCGGCTCGACGTCCATCGCGGGCCCGCTGCTCCTAGCATTACTGCGTCAAATCCTCACTACCAGATCGTCTCATCGGAGTAGCCATAGACCCACTTACGTACTGACCGGACAGGCGGAACTGGCTATAGGCGAAGCCGAAGAGGCGAGGCCTAGCGGCGATTCTGGTCTGACGCGCGGCTTCCGACGGCCTCGCCGTCATTTCCGTGGGCGACGCGCGGCCATTGCTGATCGTGATCTGTCATCGCCAAGATCTCGCGCAGTCATGTTAGCAGTACTGCTGCAATGCTTCCAGAATCTGCTCGAGCTGAAGCGGCTTGGGGAGCACGCGCTCGGCGGCGATGGAGCTCGCGCCGAAACTACCCGCCGCCGTGATGACCACCACCGGGATTTTCGAGAAGTTCGGGTCCCGCTGTTGGCGCCGACGAAATTCCCAACCATCCATGACCGGCATCATGAGGTCGAGCAAGATCACGCAAGGCGGCTCGCGCGAGTTCAGATAGCCGAACGCTTCTTCGCCATTCGCTGCTTGCACGGGGCGATACCCCTCTTCGCGCAACAGCTCGCAAAGCGCGTCACGAATGTCCTGATCGTCGTCGACGACCAGCACAATTCGGGCAGACGGATGGCTCACGATAGATT